>JAEAME010001151.1_pt1 | contig 20052 bp, 14 predicted proteins | sample 8958731 | NCBI WGS metagenome assembly JAEAME01 (sample SAMN16933194, study PRJNA681113) | bioreactor sludge metagenome | isolation source: anerobic bioreactor sludge (Control) | place: India:Bengaluru | collected 2018-10-24 | reverse complement strand
CCCCGCCTGCAACAGAGCAAGACTCCATCTCCGGAGTCCGGGGTGACAGCAACCCAGCCGTCAGGCCAGACTCAGCCGCCTTCCACAACCAATCCCTCCACCGGCACGTCCGGCAGCACTGCAACGGCAGCGCAGCCTGCAGGGAGTACTCCACCCATAGAGGAAACGCTGGAGGTGAAGCCTCCTGCTCCCGTTGCGCCGCCCCAGCCTACCTATCAAACCACCGCCCTGGTCACGCAGACTCTTCAGCCCTCGAATACCGACCAGACGGTTAAGTATGAAGACAAGTTAGCGGTTACGGTGCCCGGCGGAGCTTTAAAGCAGCAGGACTCTGTGACCATATCATCTGTTGCGGGTGCGCCCGGCTGGGACTATTCGGAACGCAACGACGTCGGTATATACAGCATCAATTTCGCGGGCAGCGCCACCTTCGACAAGCCCCTGACACTTGAATTTGCCTATGATCCTGCTCAAATCGAGTCGCAGACGTCGGGGCAACCGGAATTCGGCGCCTCCTATTTGGCTGCAGATGGCAAGACCTGGATCGATATGCCGGCCAGCGCGGACCAGTCGCGCAGCAAGGTTGTTGTCAGCACACCGCACGCCAGCATATGGAGGTGGTGGTGGTACGGAGGCTCATCTAAATTGTTCCAGTACGGCAAGTTCGACGTCCGCTACTGGGATTCGGATTTCGCAGCTTCAGCCTGGACTCAGAAAGAGGAAGACGAGATGCAGGCACTTAAAAGGAAGAGGACTTCCGACAATCTGACCGCGGAAGAAAAGATACAGCTTAACGATCTGATTAAAAAATATAACAAGCTGGCGCAGGCCAGCGGCGGAACCCAGGTAAAGAACCCGCTGGCGGATTTTCAGGGCTGCCTTGACCAGGGAATCTACAGCACCTACAGCAAGTATCCTAAATACGTGGTGGACACCGGAGTATCGCTTGAGCGGGCACGCGTTGCTTACCGTGACAAATTGGGCAAGGAGCTCAACCCCGACATACTTGTAAGCGAAAAGACCTCGCCAAATACCGACACTTCGGCGGCGCCCTTCGCCACCCCGGTAGGGGAACAAACAGAACAACAATGGGAAAAGGGCAAACAGCTGATGGCGATTGTTGACCCGGGGGAAAAAGCATCCTCGCAGAGCGGCTGGATCGGGCATATCAACGTGCATACCAATGCGAGCTGCGGAATGACGGGCCTGGCGGTGACGATGGCACATGAGCTTTTTCACGCCGTGCAGAGCATGGACCATTACGCACTGGTGAGGCAGCCGGGTGCGGTTTTCGGCCTGATTATTCCCCAGAGCCTGTGGTGGTATGAGTCCACGGCAGACTACGCCGCCTTTAAAATCGTCAAGGGATACGACCAGCCAACCAATCACAGCATCGACCTTGATTTCTTCAAGGAAGACTTCTTCTCGGATGGGAATCCTGATGAAAACCACCCGTATAAAGTTGCCTATTTCTATGATTTCCTGGCAAAGCAGGGGATAGCTTTTTCGGACCTGTTTGGCGTGGTTGATTCGTCTTACCGCACCAAGCTGGCGCTGGATGAGTATTTGAAGGAGAAGACCCCGGGTAAGCTCGGCCTGTACGCAATGTACCATGAATGGGTCAAATCGGTTGTTTTCGATGAGAGCGGCCCGTACAAGGGGGCTTTGCAGACGGAGGACCGGCCGCTCGATATGACCATGCAGCTTCTGGCCGTCAACCTGGGCAGCGGCATGACAGCGGATTACATCGGCATCAAACCATCAATCGACACGGACAGCGGGAAGCGGACTTTAGTAGTCGACCTGCGGCAGATTGCCCCGGAAGTCCAGCCCGAGTATTGCTGGGTTGATGTTTGCAAGCTGAAAAACGATATGCGCACTGCCGGAAACCTTGTAGTTGTCGGAACCTGGGATAAAGAAAAGGATAAATGGCCCAAGCCCATCTGTCAGGTCGATCTCAACGAAGGCGATGCACTGTACATACTCGTGACCAAGTTCGGCGGCGGGCCGAACACGTTTGATATCAACGTGGGAGATATACCGTCTCTCAAGGTGAAAGGTCCTGATCTGCCCGGAGGCGAGATGGGAACCCTGGGAGAGCTATATTCATTCGAAGCAGTCAGCTCAGGGATACCGTCTTCAGCCAAGTATACCTGGACGGTGGACGGCGACGCGCAGGATACAGACCGGAAGTCTCTTGGTCACAGGTTCTGGAAGGGTGGCGGGCACACTGTCAGCGTCAAGGCTTCGTGGAGCCTGCTGCGATCGATAGAGTCCGAAAAATACGTTTTCAATATAGGCACTCCCGTCCTGACCGTTGTATCGCCCCTGGATGCAGGTGAAAAGGGTCTCGCCGGGACCTCCTACACTTTCACTTTGGGGCCGGAAACCAAGTATATACCCGGCGGAGCAGAGTACTTCTGGTACGTCGGCAATAAAGAGATCGAGGGCGATAAAAGCGGCGCCTCCCATAAATTCGATCAGCCAGGGAACTACCAGGTTAAAGCCAAAGCCGAGTGGCCCGTACCGGAGGGCAGTCCGGGAAGCGTGACCGGATCGGTAGCCTTTAACGTGGCAGCAGGTTTCCAGATCACTGCTGATCCGAATCCGGGCAATGCCGGCGCACCCACCCGCTTCGGCATATCCGGCGAGGGAATACCGGCCACAGCGGGCTTTACCTGGGACTTCGGCAAACAGGAGGGCGGCATCAGTACCGGCTCCAGTGATGCCAAAGCAACACATACATACAGCACGCCGGGCACCTATCAGGTGACGGTTAAAGCTGTGGACAAGGCCAGTAAGAAGTCGCTCGGCAACGCCTCGCTTGAGTACACGGTTGCCGCTCAGCCATACGTCAAGATCGATCCGCGGCCTTCTTCAGCCAGGATTGGAGACAAGATCAATCTGTCGGCCAGGCTGTACAACATGCCGGAAGACATTTCCATGGCCCCCCGCTATTCCTGGACCGTAACCAGGGAAGGCACTGAAATCGCCTGGCCTACGGATGAAAAACTTTCCTATACGATCGACAAACCGGGGCAATGGTCATTCAGAATAATCATCAGGGCAACCGACGGGGACGGCCGCTGGATCAAAGGCAAACAGGGTCATGACTGGCTGGAGGATACTATCAGTCTTAAGGTGGAGGATGCACCCTCTGTGTCTATCACGCCTCCATCCGATTTGTCCAAAGGCCAGGGCCTGCCGGAAAAGAACTACTCGTTCTCGGTCGTCCCCACAAACATACCTGCCGATGCAGACTACACCTGGTATTTAAACGATAAGCAGTTCGCCAAAGGCAAGAAGGACAAGCGGCCTTCGATTAAAACCGAGAAGGAGCCTAAGGACTACACGGTCAAGGTCATCGCCTCGTGGAAAGTTAAAAACCAGCAACTGCAGGCCAATGCCGAGTTCAAGTTCACCACCATGACCGGGTTTACGCTTGATAACGGCCGGGTTATCGAGGGAACCGGGACTTGCATGATGGATAATCCCAGTCAGTTTGCCGACGTTTTCCTCAAACCCGTCTTTTCTAGGGTGACGATCACAGTAGTCAACAATAAGGCATCGGCGGATCAGAACATATCATTCAATATGGAATCAGAAGAGAGGACCATACCCTGCACGGCCAAAGTAAACTTCACCGGTACCGTGGTCAACGGATCCATCTCGGGTACCTATTCGATCGATGCTGTGGCCAACTATACCAGTGAGGGTAAGACAATCCCGATCGATCTGAAGTACTGGGGCAAGTTCACTTCCACTGCGTTGCCGTCCAAGCCTGCCGGTGAGAGCGTGACCCTGACTTTGACCGGGCCGCTTCGCAGCCACATGCTGATCGAGATCATTAAAAGTCTGGGAGCGGCATTTGCAGCCTGCGCCAGCAGCGCGGGAGGAAGCTCATCCGAGACCACATTCGTTCCGCCCACGGATGACAATATCTGCAGCAGCTACACCGCAAAGGTGCAATTCTCCTGCACGCAGAGCACCAAGTGACAGCCCTTAAAACAGACCGGACGTTCCCTTAATTGAATAATCAATCAGACTCATATAGAATATGTTAATTTTCAATAGGAGGTAGCACCATGTCCAAAAGGGTTGGCATTGTAGGCGCGGCTGTCACGCCCTTCAAAGCCAAATGGAACGAGAAGACCTATTATGAGCTAGCACAGATGGCCACTAGAGAGGTGGTAAAGGATGCCAGGATTCCTATTAAAGATGTCGATGCCGTATTTTACGGAATCTATAACGATATTTTTGAAAGGACATGCATCCCCGAACATCCTCTGCAGGGTCTGATCGGCATGCAGGACAAATTCGGCATGCGCGTAAGCACTGGCGGCGCCACAGGCGCCTATACCATCTCAGCGGCGCATGCCTACCTGGCGGCCGGCAGGTTCAAGACCGCCCTGGTTCTGGGTGTGGAGAAATGCACCGATTGCTTCGACTTTCTCTCCATGTCCGCAACTCCCGAGGTGATCAAGACCATCGGCTGGTCGGGCGACAGCTTCTTCGAGCAGCAGCTGGGATGGACGGCGGCCGACAGCTATGCCGAGGTGGTGCTGGCTTACATGGACGAGCACCCCAAGGACCTTAAACCCAAGGTTACCGCCAAGATATCGTCTCTGCTCAGCGAATATGCCAAGACCAATAAATATGCGCAGCGCCAGCATGACCAGGTGACTCCCCAGGAGGTCATGAACTCTCGCCTGGTGGTATACCCGTTCAAGGAGCTGGAGATATGCGTTTACACCGAGGGCGCGGCTGCACTTATTCTGGCTGAAGAGGATACAGCCAAAGCGATCTCCAAAAACACCGGCAAGCCCGTGGTCTGGATCACCGGCCTGGGTGAGGCCAACGAGCACTCCTTCGCAGGCAAGAAGCAGAAGGTTATGCCCCGCATCATGTCGGACTACCTCGCATCTCACCGCGCATATAAGATGTCCGGCATCAAGAATCCGCTGAAGGCTATTGATATCGTCGAGCTGCATGACGCGTTCGTGCACCAGCTCGAGATCACCATGTCCGAGTTCGACCTGGTGCCGCGCGGCAACGCCGATGCGCTCATCGATGACGGCCTCATGCTTCCGGGCGGAGAATATCTGGTCAATCCCTGTGGCGGCCTGATCTATTGCGGCCATGCCGTGGGCGCCAGCAATATCATGTCTGCATGGTCGGCGCGCAATGAGCTGATCAAGCGCAGGAAAAAAACCGCGCTCGTGCACGGGACGGGCAGCACCATCGCCCAATATACTGCTGTCTGTATCCTGGAACATGATTAAGCGAGGAAGGAGATATTTGAAATGGCAAAGATAAAAGAGAAAGTCATAGCTCCGGAATATATTCCCGATAAAGGCTCGCATGTCCTAGTCATCGACAAGCAGAAGTACCTGGTTGTCAACGATGCCATGTACACCTTTTACCAGAGGAGCAAGGGCGAGCTTTCACCTTTCTTCCTGGGTATCCGGGACGACAAAAAGATCCTGGGCTGCAAATGCAGCAAGTGCGGCCTGGTTCGGTGCCCGCCCTTTCTGACGCATTGCCCCGACTGCGATTTCGCACCCACCAGGATCGTTGAGGTGGGGCAGGTAGGCAAGATGCTCAGCACACCGCCAATCACCTATTTCGCCAACTCGCTCTTCCTCAAGATGGCGCCTTACGGCAGGGGGCGCGTGGTTCTGCAGGGTGCGGACACCGCGCTCAGTGTAAACGTCTATACCACCACCGGCATACTCGCCCCCGGCATCATCAAGAAGGGCACCGAGGTCAAGGTCGTCTTCAGGGACGATCGCAACGGCGAGATCAGCGATATCTTCTGCGTGCCTACCAAGGAACTGACCAAAGCCCAGGTCGCCAAGAAGGGCCTGCTTGCATCTCAGATCAACTGGGAGGGCGCGGTTGAGCCGGCGCTGAAAAAGCCCACCACCGCTGACAAAGCCTCCTATGCCAAGGCCCTTAAAGAGATCAAGTCCGTCATCAAGATGATGAACCAGACAGAGCGCGCCCGTAAGGACATCGCCGGGTGGAAACGCAATATCCAGGTCAAGACCACCGGCGGAGAGTTTGCCATCATCATCAATGACGGGAATATCAGCCTGGAGGAGAAGAAGCTGTCCAGGCCCGATTTCGTCATGGTAGCCAAGGACCCGAAGACCCTGGCCGACGGTCTGGCCTACCGCGGCGCCATCACCGATTCCATCATCATGAAGAGGCTCTGGATCAGCAAGAACATAGAGTTCACTACCATCTTTAAGCTGGATCGCATGGCCCGCTCGGTGGCGCGTTCCAGGAAATAGACTTTTTTACCTGCTAATAATAAAAGACAGGGGATGGCATCCCCTGTCTTTTATTATAAACAGACTTATTTCTTAAGTATCGTTACGGCAGCTACATGGTTCCATCCGAAAACCTGACACAGGCCTACTTTGGGATCTCTGGAGATTTGCCTTGCACCCGCCTGACCCCTCATCTGCCATACGATTTCACATACCTGCCCCAAACCTGAGGCGCCCGGCGGCTCGCCCTTGCACTGGATACCTCCGCTGGGATTCACAGGCAGCCTGCCGGTGATGTCCCACACGCCGTCGCGCAGCAGCCTGTAGGCCTCTCCCGGCTTACACAGGCCAAGCTGTTCGATGTGCACCAGTTCATGCGCCGATTCCGTATCCTGCACTTCGCACACATCGATGTCGCCGGGGCCCAACCCCGCAACCTCGTACGCCTTTTTAGCGGCCAGCTCCGTCACAGGTATGCCCTTTCTATTAAGATTTACGCTGTAGGTGTTGCTGGGCTCGACTATTGAAGGCGGGTACTGAGCAGTCTGCATCACCGTGGCGGCGATGGAGATCGGCTTGCGAATGCCGAACTTCCTGGCGGCTTTCTTGCTGCAGACGATGGCAGCGGCGGCGCCGTCGTCGGGCGTGCAGAAGTTATACAGGTGTAACGGATAGGCCACCATGGGTGATTTCAGGACATCCTCCACCGTGATGATATTGCGGAACAACGCGTAAGGATTGTTGGCCCCGTTTTTATGTGCTTTGACCGCCACCCTGGCGAAGTCCTCCTCAGTGGCCCCGTAATCCTGCATATACTTCTGGGCTACGGTGGCGAAGGCGGCAGGGCTGGCCTTCATGCCCAGCACGTTCTGCCAGGGATCCCCCAGCTCATCAAACATACCCTTGAATTTATCGAATCCGTAAACCAGAACGACATCGCAGGAGCCACTATTGATGGCATCCCTGGCCAGCTTCAGCATGGCCCCGCCTGTGGCGCACATGGCATTTATCTGATAGATCGGCACCCCGGTCATACCCACCTTCATCATGAGGTCGATGCCGGTGCCGGCCTTCTTGAAAGCGACCTTGCCCGCCAGCACAAACTCGATGTCACTATAGGTCATATTGGCGTCTTCCAGCGCCTTCAAAATGGCCTCAATGGCGATATCGTCAGGATCCTTATCAGCATATCTGCCGAAAGGATGCATTCCAACCCCGGCAATAACCACGTCGCTCATATTTCCTCCTTAAATACATCAAAATTCACAGTAGGATACGGCCAATCAATGCGCCGTGGGCTTGAATTTACAGATCATAATATCGTTGCCTTCCTTATCCTCCCCGAACTTATCGAACACCAGCTCCATATCCATGCCGACATTGAGCTTTTTAGGATCGTTTTCGGTCAGCAGCGAGTACAGGACGGTGCCGCCCGGCATCTCGATCCATCCCAGTCCATAAGGGACGAAGGGGTCCGGCGGCTTGTATGGCGGCGGGGCGGGATAATACATTACGGAGAAGGCGTACAGCTTTCCCCTGTTACCCAGCAGGATATCCTCAAGCTCACGCCCCTGGCAGCTCTCGCAAAGATCCCTCCTGATAAAGAACTGCTCGCCGCAGCTTTTGCACCTGCTGCCCAGCAGATTGCCCCTGTCACCGGGGGATCGGGGAAGAACCATCATCCCCTCTTTGAATGGCACCTGCTTGCCTTTACCATCGCCCATAGAAAACCTCCCTGTGTAAATGATATCTATTTATTGACATGCAATCTTTAGCTATGGTATAAATCCAACCAGCCGGTAAACTGATCAGTTTTACATGGCAGTATATTTTAATACGTATTTTTAACGGTTGTAAAGATACGTAACGAGGAGGTAGAAGAAAGATGAAAAATCCGTACTTGAGCAAGCCCTGGCTGAAATTCTATGATAAACATGTTCCTGCAAAGCTTAAATATCCCAACAAATCCTATCCGGAGATTTACCGCGAAAATTTTCCCAAATACAAAGATATGGTCGCCATATATTATTCGGGTACGGCTATATCCTTCACCGAGCTGGACAGGATGTCCAACCAGTTCGCTAACTTCCTTATCAGGCAGGGTCTCAAGCAGGGCGATGTGGTGGGTATCAACCTGCCCAATGTGCCGGCATATTACATCGCCTTATTGGGCACGCTCAAGGCCGGATGTATTACTTCGGGTGTCAGCCCGCTTCTAACCCAGCGTGAGTTGGAGTACCAGCTGAATAATTCAGGCGCAAGGGTGCTGGTGGCCATGGACCTGCTGTGGGGTAATGTTGGCGCCATCATCGCCAAGACAGGGGTGAAGACTGTGGCCATGGTAGGCATCGGAGACTTTCTGCCCGGCGATAAGCCGGCGGCACCCGGAGCCCTCCCAGCGGTCCCCGGCATCAACTTCGTACATTTCCTGGACATTTTCAAAGATACGCCATCCACAGATCCGATGATAAAAATTAGACCCGGGGACCCGGCATTAATGCAGTACACGGGTGGCACCACCGGACCCTCAAAAGGAGCCCTGCTTACGCATAAAAACATGGTGGACCATATCACACAGCTGGTCGTATGGCTTGACTACAAGATGGGAAAATCGGTGATCCTGTCTGCTTTCCCCCTTTTCCATCAGGCGGGATGCGGTGTCGCCATGTGGAGCATGGCATTCGGGCAGACGCAGATCGCCGTGGCCAATCCCCGCGACCTGGCCGGTATCATCAACCTGACCAAGACCTACAAGCCGACGGCCTTCTGCAACGTCCCGACTATCTACATCGAGCTGGGCAGGCAGCCCGCTTTCAAGGAGCACGACTTCTCAAATGTACAGTATTTTCTCAGCGGCGCCGCCCCCTTCCCACCGGAATATATCAAGGATTTCGAAGCGGTTGTCGGAGAGGGAAAGGTCTGCGAGGGGCTGGGCATGACCGAGACCAGTCCTCTCTCCGCGGTATCACCCTGCTACGGTAAGAAGAAGGCGGGCTCGGTTGGCCTTCCTTTCCCGGACGTGGAGGTCAAAATTATAGATCCGGTCACCCACGAGATAGTGCCGATAGGTGAAACCGGGGAGTTCGTTGTCAAAGGCCCGCAGGTCTTCACACTGGGGTATCACAATATGCCTGAGGAGACTGCCCGAACGCTGCGCGATGGATGGATCTATACCGGGGACATCGTCCGCATGGACGAGGAGGGCTACGTGTGGGTGGTGGACAGGTTGAAGGACATGGTAAACGTCTCAGGCTACAAGGTCTTCACGCGTGAGCTTGACGACATTATCTGCGAGCATCCTTCCGTGGCCATGGCGGCCACTATTGGAATACCCGATCCAAACAGGCCCGGATCGGAAATGGTGGCCACCGCGGTGGTTCTCAAGCCCGGCGTGGAGAAAAGCGAAGCCACCAGGACCAGCATACTGGAGTTCATTAAAGCAAAAGAGGCCCCCTACAAGGTCCCCAAGAAAATCGAGTTCATGGACCAGCTGCCGCTCAGCGCAGTGGGCAAAATTCTCAAGCGCGAGCTGCGTGAAATCATGAAGCCAAAGAGCTGAAACCGCGTAGAGCCAGCTGAGTGGATACGTCCTGCGGCAGGCGGCCGCCGGCCTGTTATTTTCTCTTACGGGTGGGCTGAGCGGCCATAATACCGCTTAAAATGAAATCCGACATATGGGCCGCTATCTGCTGAGGGGCCATAATGCCCCTGGGCGAATACCAGACCCAGGTATAATTGGCGGCACCTATGATGGTATATGCCAGCATCTTTACATTCACCTTTCTGAAGATACGCCTGCTGATGCCTTCCTGGATGATCCGGCACAACATGTCTTCATAGGTGTCCCTTAGCTTCACAATCTCTTTTTTGTGTCTGGTGGTTACCAGCCAGTCCTGCTGGGGCAACATCGGTCCGACACCGGTTACCACCGTCTGCGCAACATGGTTTTCGATCGCCCGCTTCAGTTTGGATTCGGGACTATCTGTATCCCCAACGATTTTATCAAGGCTTTCAATAACGATTTTATAGGCTATACGGTGCAGATCGAATATGATCTCCTGTTTACTGGCCCAGTGGTGATATATGCTCACCTTGCTGATGTGCAGCCGTTCCGCTATCTGATCCAGTGTCACATTGGCATAACCGCGTTCGCGAATCAGGTCCGAGGCGGCTTCCAGGATTTTCTTCTTGAAATCCCGCCGCGCTTTCATTCTTAGTTGATAGGACTTATCGGCATCTATTGCCATGAGTATTTTACCTGCGCAAATTAAATCCGGCCGGTTTCCTTAATAAATGTTCCACTCCTGAATTGAATTCGAATTTTAGGTTAAACAGCGACGTTTGTCAAAGCTTGTACATGGCAGGCAGCCGCATTTTTGACATGTGCACCAAACGTGTGATATAAATTTGCGGCGGATGTACTGAGCAGTTTTACCAATGGGTTCTGCCTATTAAAACCGGGACTTTACCGGATTCAGCAGGAGGCGCAGCCGTGGACTTTCAGTTCTCAGAGCAGCAGGAAATGTTGAGGGCGACCGTTCGGCAATTCGTGGATAAGGAATGCCCCAGGCAACTGGTGAGGAAGTGGGATGAGGAGCATCTGTTCCCCATGGAGGTTTTCGAGAAACTGAAACAAATCGGCATCATGGGCATTATTACTCCTTTAGAGTACGGTGGAACCGGCGGCAGCATCGTGGACTACACCATAGTGGTCGAGGAGCTGGCGCGCTCCGGATTCTGGGGGCTGGCCTCCTATTTCAATGCAGTTATCATGTACGGGACGGACATGATACTTCACTGCGGCAATGAGGAGCAGAAGAAGCACTACCTGCCCAGGTTGTGCCGCGGCGAGCTGCTCTTTGCCTATGGCATCACCGAACCGGACTCGGGATCGGACGCCGCGGCTGCGCGGACCACGGCCGTTGAGCAGGGCGATCACTACGTGCTGAACGGCACAAAAATGTTCATCACGCTGGCCGACAAGGCTGATTACACCATTACACTCGCGCGTACCGATAAGGATGTGCCCAAACACAAGGGGCTGTCCCTCTTTATTGTTGATACTGGAAGCAAGGGCTACCACGCAAAACCGATCAAGAAGATGGGTGGCTTCACCGATACGACCTGCGAGGTGGTCTACGACAACGTCAGGGTGCCCAAAACGCACGTGCTGGGCGGGCCTGTGGCTATTAATAAAGGCTGGCAGCTGCTGATCAGCACGCTGGAAACCGAGCATCTCGAGGTGGCCGCCAACTCCCTTGGATACGCGCAGGCAGCTTTCGACGATGCCCTGCAGTACGCCAAGGAGAGGAACGCCTTTGGCCAGCCCATCGGCAAGTTCCAGGCCATAAGCCACATGCTGGCCGAGATGGCCGTGGATTTGCACCTGGCGCGCCTTTGCGTTTACCAGCTGGCCTGGCTGCGCGATGCCAACAAGCCCTGCTTCAAAGAGTCATGCATGGCCAAGCTGGTGGCAACGGAGTGCTGGACCAGCATGGCGCACCGGGCCATGCAGATATTCGGCGGCTACAGCCTTATGTATGAATATGATGTGCAGCGGTATCTGCGGGACTCGTACATACTGCTGATCGGCGGCGGCACACGTCAGATACAGAAAAATATGATTGCCAAAGCGCTGGGACTTTAGGCAAAATCAGCTACCGGCTGTAAATTATGCCTGCGAATCAAAAATCACCGTTTCACACCGTGCTCTGCGATCTGTTGGGGATCAGATATCCCATCATACAGGGAGCCATCATGCATGCGGGTGGCCCCCGTCTGGTGGCCGCCGTATCAAATTCAGGCGGTCTGGGCGTGCTTTCCAGCGCCGGTATCAGCACGGCGCAACTGGTCGCAGACATCGAACAGACACGCAGGCTGTGCAATGCGCCCTTCGGCGTGAACATACAGGCAGGTGCGGCCGAGTTCGCCTTGAGCAGAGCTGGCATAGCAGCCGAAAACGGTATAGGTGTGGTTACGCTTGGACGCGTCGATCCCAAAATACCGGTGATAGACTTCCTCAAAAGCAAGAACATCAGGATCATGGCAGTGGTGGGCAACGTGGAGAAAGCCAGGGTCTGCGCGGACCAGGGCGTTGACATAATTATTGCTTCAGGATGCGAGGCCGGGGGCCATGTAGGGCGTGTAGGCACCCTGCCCCTCATTCCCGCGGTCATCGATGCCGTCAAGCTGCCCGTTGTCGCGGCGGGAGGCATCGCTGATGCCCGGGGATTCGTTGCGGCACTGTCTCTGGGCGCATGCGGCGTGCAAATGGGGACCCGTTTCTACGCCACCAGCGAAGCAGATGCATCCCGGGCAGAGCAGGAAAAGATACTCTCCTCTTCGGAAGACGGCACCGTGATCTCGGAGGCTCTGACAGGCTTTCCCTGCAGGTTGATTCGAGAAAATATACTGGAAGAATGGGAACGTCAGAAACGCTCGGGAGCGTCGGAGGAACGAATTAAAGCGCTTTCAGCAGACATCCAGAAAAGATACTGGCAGAGATCCCCTGATGCGGTCGTGTCGGCTGGACAGGCCTGTGGGATTATAGGCTCTATTCCCTCTGCAGGTGAGGTCATCGAAAATATAATAACGGGTTCCGAAGAGATAATTCGCAATCTACATCGTCAGGCAGGTCGGATCGCTGCCTGACCAAAAATATTATGCAAGGAGGATATCATGGCTTTAAGGACGCCTGAACAGTATAAGGAGAGCCTGCGCGACGGCAGGGAAGTCTATATGTACGGGGAGAAGGTAAAAGACGTTACCACCCATCCCGCTCTCAAGGTATGTGTAGATACTATGGCGCTGGACTACGAGTGCGCCGAGTTGCCACAGTACAAGGACCTGGCCAATGTCTACGATGAGGAGCTCAAGCAGGAGGTCAGCAGATACTACTATATCCCCAGGAACGGCGAGGACCTGCTGAAAGCTACAGACCTTATCATCGCCACCTCAACATATGCAGACGGCTATATACCCCTGGCCAAGGACATCGGCGCGGACGCCATCAATGCCATCCATATCTTCGCCAGTATGACCGGCAACAAGGACTATATCGACCGTGTCCACAACTTCCGGCAGTACCTGATGAAGGAGGACGTTGCCATTGTCTCTGCCGTGACCGATGCCAAAGGGGACAGACTGCTGCGCCCCTCCGATCCCAAACAGGTGCATCCCGATTTTTATCCCAGGGTGGTGGAAAAGAATGCCAAGGGAATTGTGGTGCGCGGCGCCAAGATGCACATCACGGGCTCAGCCTACTCCAACGAGATATTCGTCATACCCGGCAGGGGCATGACCGAGGCGGACAAGGACTACGCGGTGGCCTTTGCGGTGCCCTGCAATGCCAAGGGTTTGAAGCAGATTTGCCGCCCGGTCAAGGCCGGCATCAGCTCCATGGAGTTTCCTGTTGATCGACCCTGGCGTATGCATACCGACCAACTGATCATATTCGACGATGTTTTCGTCCCCTGGGAGCGCGTCTTCATGTGCGGCGAGTGGAAACAGGCCTTCCTTATCGCACACAATTTCGGCCTCCTGCACCGGCGGACGGGCTGCGCCTACCGGATACCGCTATCCGAGATTTTTGTGGGCATGGCGTATGCCATGGCCGAGTACAACGGGGTAGCCGATGTGCCGCACATAAGGGAGAAGCTTACGGAAGCGGCCATGTACCTTCAGACCCTCAAGTCGCTCACACGGGCGTCCTGCCTTGATTTCGTGATGCACGGAGGCATGCCCGTCCCCAATCCCGTGACAACCAACATAGCCAAGTACCATTTCGCAGATAAATATCACGGCCTGGCCAAGCTGATACAGGATATAGCGGGCGGCGCGCTGATAACCAAGCCCACCTACCTCGACTGGCAGAACCCGGAGACGCAGCCCTACATGGAGAAATACATGAGCGGCAAGGCCGGCACGACAGCCGAGGCCCGTTTGCGCATGTTCGACCTGATTCGCAGACAGCTTGCGTCAGAGTTTGAGGTCATGGTGCTGCACGGGGAGGGCTCGCTTATGTCGCAGAGAATGATGATTCTGGCCGAGGCCCGCGAGGAGCTGAAGCGCTGCAAAAAGATAGCCGACGACATGGCGGGAATCAAATAACGCATTGGAGGTTAATTCATGGATGTTTCATACCTTTCATTAAAAGGCAAGGTTGCCCTGATTACCGGCGGCAGCCGCGGCATCGGCAGGTCGATCGCGCTGCAGTTCGCTGATGCCGGCGCCGATGTAATCGTCAGCAGCCGCAAGCTTCCCGACCTGGAAAAAGTGGCGGAAGAGATCAAGCAAAAAGGAGTGCGCAGCCTGGCGATAACCGCGCACAACGCCAAAATGGAGGACCTGAAAAACCTGATGGTCAGGGTCAAGGAAGAGTTCGGACGGCTGGATATCCTGGTCAATAACGCAGTGGCAAATCCGGTTATGGCCGACGTGCTAAAAATGGAGGAGGCGCCGTTCGACCTGATTATGAACGCCAATATCAAGGGTTATTATTTCCTCAGCCAGGCGGCGGCCCGCATGATGGTGGAGCAGGGCAGCGGCGGCGCCATCGTAAATATCGCATCGGTAGGTGGGATCTATGTCACTCCGGGACTGGGCCCCTACTGCATCAGCAAGGCGGCCATCATCATGATGACAAAGTGCCTGGCTGCTGAGCTCGGCAGCCACAAGATACGCGTCAACTGCATCGCTCCCGGCATCGTCAAGACCAAGTTCAGCGAGGCGCTGTGGAGCAATGAAAAGCTGATGGCCGATTATCTGAAGCAGATGCCGCTGGGCAAGATAGGCCAGCCGGAGGAGATATCACGGACGGCGCTCTACCTGGCGTCGGACGCTTCAAGCTTCATGACAGGTTCCACGCTGATCATCGACGGCGGCGCCAACCTGTAGCAACCGCTATAGTTTTTAGATTATTTTAGGAGGTTTAGTTCTAAATGGTTTCAAAAAATTATGATGTAATCGTAGTGGGATCGGGAGTGGGAGGTCTGGCTACCGCAGCCATCCTGGCATCCAAAGAAGGAAAAAAAGTTCTCGTGCTGGAGAAGGAGTCTTTTTACGGCGGGCGCGTGCTCAGCTTCTACGGGAAGGACAACAAACTGTGGGTAATGGATAAGGAATATTCCTACAAGGATCTGCAGAAGGCGCTGGCCAGCACGGGCACCTGGATCACCCACGATACGCCCTCCTTCGAATCTGTTGTCAAGAAGGGCTTATTCAACTATTGTATCAACGACGGCGGACACGGCCTGTTCTGGGGCGATCGCGGCCGCATAACATATCTGTGCAAATTCCTGGGCAAACCCATTTATATGAAGACCAACAAGGGGTTCGTCGTCATCGACAACAAGGACCAGACCAAGTGGTACCAGGTCGAGCACGGCAAGCCGTACGAGTGGATGAGCGACGGAGGCAAGTCGGCACGGAGGCTTCTGCGCGAGATGGCCACCTTGACCTTCGACCAGATCGAGCAGATGAAGGGTTCACTGGGTGATTTTCTCAGGGAAAGGGAGTGCAACGAGGAGAATTGGCTTTTTATCCGAAACCTGGCGGGCTCTCAAACGGCCATGGCCAATCCGGACGATATGCACCTGCGCGACTACCTTAAATATCAGTCCATAGCGAAGGACATCCAGATGGACCTGGTCACGGGTTCGGTTGGGCAGATCGATGCCGGCATCGGCACACTGGACATCGCCCTGCAGCTCGGCAACGTAATCAGGGCTGCCGGGGGTGAGATCTGGACCGACTCGCCTGTGCAGGAAGTTGTGATAGAAAACAGGAAGGTAAAAGGTGTTAAGGTCAGGACTAAAAACGGTACCGAAATCATCGATGCCGGCCTGGTCGTCTGCAATATACCTCCCAAACAGGCCCTCAGCGTGATACCCGATGGCAATTTCCCCGCAGATTTCGTGCAGGAAGTAAAGGAGAAGTACTATGTGCCCGGCCTGTTGACCGGCTTCTTCTACTCCAAACGAGACTTTGCCCGCGAGAAGGGAATCGATCCCAGGAGCTTTATCTTCCTCTCGGGCGTTACCAAAAAGAAAGGTCTTGAGAGCCTCGACTTCGTTATGGCCTCCTTCACCTGGTGGGTCAACCATGCGCCCATAGGGCTGAACAGCCTCCTCTTCTCCATCCCGTTGATGGACTACGAGATGCGTGACAAGGCCAAGGTCAGCGCCTGCATCGGTGAGGCCGAACGTTTCATGACGGATAACTTCCCCGGCTGGGAGAAGGACGTCATATTCCGCCTGTGGACCGCCGGCTCAGAGGCCTACGGACACTGGCGCCCCATTGGACAGGACCGCCCTGATAATCAGTGCCATTGGGTCGAGGGTCTATATTTCGTCGGCGATCAGTACGGTAAAAAGGAGTGGGGTGGAGGAGTCGACGGGGCTGCTCTATCGGGTGCCCTCTGCGCGGATGCCATTACCGGCAAAGACTACGAGAAGCAGATATTCCCCTCCTATCACCGCTCTTCCTGGTAGTTGCAGTTAAACGAAAAGGGATGGGCCTGCAGGCCCATCCCTTTCTTTATCCGTTAGTTCTCAGGCTTTGACGACAGGGCGTGCTTCGTAGAGCTTGATGGAATCGGTCGTACATTGCACCGCGCACACACCGCAACCGAAGCACTTCTCGGGAATGACCTTTGCCTTCATCTTTTTCTGCCCGACGACTTTGGTCATCTCGATCGCGCCGAAGGGGCATTGCTCGACGCAGTCCTGGCACCCGCTGCATGATTCAACGTCCACCCTGGCCTCGAAGCGGCTCTTTGCTATACCCTTCTCCACCCCGCCATAGGTCAGCCATGGCATCATAAAAATACAGCAGTCGGGGCAGCAGTTGCAGATGAAATGCCCTATTTCGGGGGTATTGGTAACGCTGTGCACCAGCCCGCCCTCCGATGCGGTGCGAAGTATCTGCTTGGCCTCGTCCCTGCTCACTTCTCTGCCGGAGCCTCGCTTGATAGTGTATTCAGCGCCTTTGTTGAGCTGGAGGCAGACCTCGCTCGGCCTGTCGCATTTCTGCGCCATGCGCCGGCAGGGGCACTTGACCACGGCTATCCTGGCGGTCCTGTCGATGATCCCCTCGATATCCTCATCCGGCAGGAGCCTGCCGGGCTCAGCTATCGCAGCGCGCGCCGGTATGACCCTTGAGACGGGCGTGGCGAAATCCTTGACCCATTTGGCAACATCTTTATACAGCTCGTTTTCGGAGAAATCCCACCAGGCATCCAGCAGATCCCTTCCCCATATCTTGTCCGATCTCATATCGCTGCCTGTGGCATCGTGCAGCTGGAAGATGTCGCGCGCCGGACGGTAGCCCTTGGACGTCTCGAATATAACTCCCTTTTTGAATAGCCCGGCCAGTATCTCGTTTACTTTCTCAGCCGGCTTGCCTGACTTTGCCGACAACTCCTCCGGTGTTGCGGGGAGCATGTTGGCAATTGTGATCTCGTCCTCGTCCATCAGCACCTTCAGCACCTTCCTGAACCTCTCCGATCCCTGGTAGGCATATTTACCGGCAAACTCGGTGTAAGGATCGCTCATCATGACCTCCTGTTTTATCAACCGTGTTTGAGATGCTTGCGATGGTTAAATGGTCCTGATTACCGCCACCACCCTGCCCTGGATTTCCACGTTGGCGGGATCGGTATATATCGGCTCCATCTGCGTATTGGCCGGCTGCAGCCTGACCCGGTCCTCTTCTCGGAAGAAACGCTTGAGCGTGACCTCCTCTTCCTTCTTCAACCAGGCCGCCACCATATCGCCGTTCTCCACGTCTTTGATGGGCTCCATAATAACGATGTCGCCGTCGTCTATCAGCGCATCGATCATGGACGTTCCCTTCACTTTAAGAGCGAAGACCTCTTTATCCCTTGTGATGCCGCCGGACAGCTCCAGGGTATCCACAGCCTCCTGGTGCCAGGTATCCGCGCTCATTACAGGCACGGGAGTGCCGGCGGCGATAACGCCCAGCACGGGGACGCGGATGGTGCTCCTGCGGTCGGGAAGCTGGATGCTCCTGAATACGTGCGAATCCCTCTCGATCTGGTGCTCGCTTTCCAGGTGCTTGAGGTGATACTGGACAACTGCCGTTGAGCTGAGCCCGCAGCCTTTCTGTATGTCCCTCACTGTGGGAGTGTAGCCGCGCTCGTCGTAGAAGTCACGGATGAACTCTATGATCTTGTCGCGTTTTTCGCTCGGTCCTGCTTTTCTCATATTTTCAATCCACTTTCGTACATTTGTTCTTTTATTCAGTGTATACAACAGCAGCGAGGTATGTCAAATATCGATAATCAGCAGGCAAAAGGACAGGGCGGGCTTAAAGCCCGCCCTGTTATATATCAGCTTTAATAATCTGCTATGCAGCGATCCCGCGCCGCCGCAGGTAAACGACCAGCAGCGACAGGATTAAAACGACAAACGCAGCGAACGCAATGGCAAATACGATATCGCTGTCGTTCCCGCCGGTGACTTTTAGAGTGCCAGCTGAAACGTTATCGACCCGCACGTTGTATTCGCCCGGTTGGGAAGGAGTCAGGATGAAGATCACAGGCGTTGTGCTGCCGCCGGCCACCTTTACCCCCTGGGACCCGGCGACCTCACTGTTGAGGTATACCTTAATCGCGGCTGCGCCGCTAGCTCCGCCAGTATTGGTCACGTCAGCGCTGACCGTTACCTGACTGCCGGCTGCTATAGACGATGCGGACAGTCTCGCTGCAGAAACCTGGAGATTCGGCAGATTCAATGTGCCGGACGGCGTAATAGACGTCAGGGATGAGCCGTGGGAACCGGCACCGGCATTAACGCCGTTTGGCACCTGATTATCTGGAGGTACTGGAGGTTGAGGAGGGGGTGGTGGCGGTACGGGAGCGGCTGTAAAGGTCACGTTGGCTGTGGACAGTGTATGTGCCGGCGCTACTAGAAAAGCCGATGTGACTATGGCAATACCGGCTATGGCGCCCGATCTCAGTGCGGTAACCGCATGTCCGGCTGACAGCAGGGCTGTGGCACTGGTCAATGTACCTGCTGTGGTAGTGAAATGCACGGGCATTCCGTCCGGTATGTTGCAGCCCATTAAATCTCCATCCGAGTTACGCGTGCAATCCAGGTCGAGGATTGAAAGAGACGCTCCGTCGGCCACAATTGCAGGGGGTGTGGCTGTAAGGTTCATGGCAGCCCAGGGATCGAAGGTCAGCACGGTATGTCCATTGGTGTCTATCAGGTCGCCTGCACCCGGCCCTGTGCCGTCAACATCGGGGCCATCGTTATCACCCCAGTAATTATTAATGACATCAAATGTGCCGTTTATTAGAAGAACCAGCCCGGCCGTGGTGTTGGCGACTATGGCGTTGCAGTGTGCCGCAAGATCGTCCTCACTCTCGATGCCTATGGTATTACGGTAGAATATATTCCCCGTAACGGCTGCCAGCGGGCATTGATGGTATAGTCCCCGGCCATTGTCGTAAATCAGGTTATCGTTTACCGACGTCCAGGTAGAAGAGGCACTGTTCAGGACGATACCATAACTGCAATCGAATATCTCATTGCTGTCGATAGAACCGTTGGCTGTGATACCATTATCAAATATGCCATTTTGGAATTCATATATCACGTTATGTTGTACGGCAACCGGACCTTAGTCATTAACTATGATGCCATTAGCGGCCGCCGTTCCATGGAGCTCATTGTTACTTAAAACAATGTTCTGGCTGCTTCCTACAACACCTATTCCGTCCCAAACCGACAACATCAGGTTATTATCCACCAGG
>JAEAME010001150.1_pt1 | contig 20082 bp, 30 predicted proteins | sample 8958731 | NCBI WGS metagenome assembly JAEAME01 (sample SAMN16933194, study PRJNA681113) | bioreactor sludge metagenome | isolation source: anerobic bioreactor sludge (Control) | place: India:Bengaluru | collected 2018-10-24 | reverse complement strand
TATATCTGAATGTTATTCTTCCCTTAGTTAGATCATACGGTGACATTTCAACCTTTACCTTATCTCCGGGCAGTATTTTTATGTAATGCATTCGCATTTTACCCGAGATATGGGCTGTAATAACATGGCCGTTCTCGAGCTCTACCCTGAACATTGCATTCGACAGAGCCTCGATTATTGTACCGTCCTGTTCAATTGATGGTTGTTTAGCCATACGATCACATTTTATTTAATACTTCTTCCACGAAATCAAATGTTGTTAGTACGTCTGCCTTCCCCTTATCAACTGCAACTGCATATTCAAAATGTGCAGAAGGTTTTCCATCAATGGTTCTTATTGTCCACCCGTCTCTTGACTGAACTGTTTCCTTCCTGCCCAGGTTGATCATAGGTTCAATACATATGACAAGTCCTTCAGACATCTTGGGCCCGGATCCTTTTTTCCCGAAATTAGGTACTTCAGGAGGTTCATGCAAGCGTCTCCCAAGACCATGGCCAACAAGTTCCCTTACAACTGAAAATCCTCCGCTCTCAGCCTTCGACTGCACTGCATACGAGATATCTCCTATCCTGTTGCCTGCTACAGCTTCCTTCACACCTTCATTAAGTGAGGCTTTTGTAAATTCAATTAGTTTCCTGACCTCATCCTTGATCTCTCCTACCGGGAAAGTATATGCTCCATCTCCATACCATCCTTTCAGGATAACTCCGCAATCGATCGAGATTATGTCTCCTTCCTTCAGATAATAGCCTGAGGGGATCCCGTGAACCACTTCATCATTGACCGATGCGCAGAGAGTATTCGGGAAGCCATTGTAACCCTTGAAGGCCGGAACCGCTGAATGATCCCGGATAAAAGTTTCTGCAATGCTATCAAGAAAAAGAGTCGTCACTCCCGGTTGTATGTGTCTGGCAACTTCAGCTAATGTCTTTGACACCAGCAAATTGCTTTCCCTCAACAACTCTATCTCTTCATCAGTCTTTAAATACAACATCAAAGAACGTAAAACTTTATATCTAAATTGACGTAACAGCACCTGATCTTCCTTTAACCCGGCCTGATTTCATCAATCCATCGTAATGACGCATAAGCAAATGACTTTCGATCTGCTGTAAAGTATCAAGGACCACTCCCACAAGGATCAGAAGAGAAGTCCCGCCATAAAACTGCGCAAACTGCGGTGTTACTCCGGCCTTTACAGCAATAGAAGGAAGTATTGCAATTATAGCAAGGAATATTGAACCCGGCAGTGTGATCCTCGACATTATCATATCAAAGAATTCCACTGTCTTCCTGCCTGGTTTTATTCCCGGAATAAATCCCCCGTTCTTTTTCATATCCTCGGCCATCTGAACAGGATTGATAGTGATGGCTGTATAAAAATATGTAAAAGCAATTATCAGTATCGCTGTCACAAAATTATACCAGAACCCGTACATGTTTGAGAAAGCGACTACAAAACCGGAGCTCGAATCTGTTGAGAATCCGGCTATTATTATTGGCAGCATCATTATAGCCTGTGCAAATATTATAGGCATTACACCTGCTGCATTTACTTTCAAAGGTATATACTGGCGAACACCGCCATACTGTTTATTCCCAATTATCCTTCTTGCATACTGCACCGGTACGCGGCGTGTTCCCTGAACAAGCATGATAGTCCCCAGCACAATAACGAATAGAATCACAATTTCGACTATCAGCGCGATTGCACCACCGGCACCGCCAAGTCTTGTACCAGACTCAAAGACGAAGTTTGCAGGCATTCTGGCTATTATACCTATCATAATAATCAGTGAGATCCCGTTACCGATACCCTTATCAGTTATCTTTTCACCAAGCCACATAACAAATATGGTGCCTGCTGTAAGGATTATAACAGATGATATCTGAAAGAAAGTGCCTTTCAGGATAAAAGCTGAATCCGGCAGCTGGGCATGCAGGTTTACAAGATATGTCGGAGCCTGAAGGATAAGAATTATTACCGTAAGATACCTGGTATGCTGATTCATTTTGCGTCTCCCGCTCTCTCCCTCTTTCTGGAGCTTCTGATAATATGGGAATACAATACCCAGAAGCTGAATCACGATTGAAGCAGATATATAAGGCATAATACCAAGGGCAAACACAGAAGCCTGCGAAAAAGCACCTCCCGAGAACATATCAAGCAGCCCCATCAGACCTGAAGAAGTCTGGTTCTGTAACCCTTCAAGCTGTGCCGGGTCTATACCGGGAAGGCTAACATACTTACCAAATCTGTACAACAGGATAATTCCCAGGGTATAGAGCAATCTTGCGCGAAGATCTTCTATCTTAAGGATATTCTTTATGGTCTGAATCAGTCTCATGAAATTAGATTTTTACAACGGCTCCGTTTTTAGCTTCAATTGCTGTGACAGCTGATTTGCTGAAAGCATGAGCATGAACTTCTAGTTTCCTCTCAAGTGTACCTTTCCCAAGTATTTTAACAAGTGCATTTTTTGATACCAGCCCTGCTGAGATCATAACATCAAGATCTATTTTTTCAAGATTCTTCGCTTCAGCCAGGTTTTGTAATACTCCCAGGTTGATGGCCTTATATTCCTTACGGTTTATATTCTTGAAGCCGTATTTTGGCACGCGTCTCTGCAGAGGCATCTGGCCTCCTTCAAATCCGACCTTCTTTTTATATCCGGAACGCTGTTTGGCTCCTTTATGCCCTCTCGTAGAGGTACCTCCCCTGCCTGAACCCTGTCCACGACCAAGACGCCTGTTTTTTTTCACCGACCCTTTAGCAGGTTTTAAGTTGCTCAAATCCATGATTTTATTTATATATCGTTAATACCTTAAATATTCTCCACCCTGACCAGGTGTCTTACCTTATCAACCATTCCCAATATCTGTGGAGTGGCTTCATGTTCAACAGTGTGGTTCAATTTTCTTATACCGAGAGCTAACAGAGTCTTTTTCTGTCTTTCCGGCTTCCGGTTTTCGCTTTTCACCTGGGTGATTCTGATCTTTGCCATTTGATAATAGTTCCTAACCGTTAAAAACTCTTTCCATCTTTATGCCTCTGTGTTCGGCTACTGCATATGGATCGCGGATCTGGAGCAGTGCCTCAAATGTTGCTTTTACAAGATTATGGGGATTTGATGATCCCTTCGACTTGGCAAGCACGTTCTTGACCCCGACACTTTCAAGCACAGCACGCATAGCGCCTCCTGCCTTTACACCTGTACCTTCCGAAGCCGGTTTTATAAATACTTTTGCACCTCCGAATTTTGCTTCCTGTTCATGCGGTATTGTGCCATTTATTACAGGAACCTTAATCAGGTTTTTCTTTGCATCTTCGATACCTTTGGCTATTGCAGTCGTAACTTCACTGGCTTTACCAAGACCATGACCGACTATGCCGTCTTCATTTCCAACAACTACAATTGCCGAGAAACTGAATGTACGACCGCCTTTTGTCACTTTGGTAACTCTCTGGATGCTGACTAGCCTGTCTTTAAGCTCCAGATCACTTGTTTTGACTTTTCTGATTCCTTCTGCCATAATGTGTTAAAATTTTAAACCGCCTTCGCGGGCTGCATCAGCCAATGATTTAACTCTGCCATGATATTTATATCCGCTCCTGTCGAAAACTACACTTTCAATACCTTTTTCCTTGCATTTCGATGCCAGAAGCTTGCCGACAAGCTTAGCCTGTTCGGTCTTCTTGATACCCGTTTTACCTGCAACCTCCTTCTCCTTCGAAGAGGCTGATAAAATTGTCACCTTGTTCAGGTCGTCAACAACCTGAACATAAATCTGTTTATTGCTGCGATATACTGCCAGTCTTGGAACAGCAGTTGTGCCGCTTATCTTTTTCCGGATCCTCAGTTTGATCCTTGTCCTTCTTTCAAGTTTTGTTAGAGCCATCTTAATAAACATTTTCAGCGTTATACACTAGCAGACTTCCCGGCCTTTCTCCTCAGCTGTTCTCCTACAAACTTGATCCCCTTGCCTTTGTATGGTTCCGGCGGACGGAGGGATCTTATTTTTGCAGCAACATGTCCGATAAGCTGCTTGTCAATAGAAGTAAGTGTTATAATCGGATTACTTCTTCTTTCAGTTCTTGTTTCGATCTTGACCTCGTTCGGCAGTTCGAAAATGATCTCATGTGAATAACCAAGGCTCATTTCAAGCTGCTGTCCTTTTGCTTCAGCACGGTAGCCAACACCAACAAGTTCAAGTTCCTTCTTGTAACCCTGTGAGACACCGGTCACCATATTGGCAATAAGCGCCCTGTAGAGTCCATGAAGGGATTTATGGTTTTTTGAATCTGACGGACGCATAATATTTATCGCGTTGTCAGCGACCTCTATTTTCAGGTCCTTGTCTACGGCCTGGGTCAGTTCCCCCAAAGGTCCCTTTACGCTTACCACATTGGTGTCACTTATACTTACAGTGACGCCTTTGGGCAGAGCTACAGGTAATTTTCCTATTCGTGACATTAATTGTTCCTCCTTTTAGTAAACATAACATAAGACTTCACCACCAATATTTTCCTTCTTAGCCTCTTTGTCGGTCATCAGACCTTTTGAAGTTGAAATTATAGCTATCCCAAGTCCGTTCAATACTCTCGGCAGATCATCAACTCCTGAATAATATCTTAGTCCCGGACGGCTTGCACGCTGTAAGGTCTTAATAGCGGGTTTCTTATTCTTTGGATTATATTTGAGAGCTATCTTAAGAGAGCCCTGCTTGTTTTCACTATCAACCACTTTATAGCTGAGGATATACCCCTTTTCAAAAAGAATCCTTGCTATCTCCGTCTTTAATTTTGAAGCTGGAGTCTCCACAACTTTATGACCGGCCATGATGGCGTTTCTAATTCTGGTCAGTAAATCTGAAATCGGATCAGTCATTTCTTATTTATTAAATAGTTTTATTTCTTTAATCATTACCAGCTAGCCTTCTTGACACCGGGTATAAGACCGAAGGATGCCATTTCCCTGAATGATATCCTGCTAATGCCGAATTGTCTCATATATCCCCTTGTACGGCCAGTAAGCTTACAACGGTTTCTCTGCCTGTTAGGATTTGAATTCCTTGGAAGGCGGCTTAAAGCAACATAATTTCTGTCAGCCTTAAGCTGAGCCCTTTTCTCTGCATACTTCTGAGCCAGTTTTGCGCGTTTAACCTCGCGGGCTTTCATTGATTCCTTAGCCATATATCAGTTTTTTGATGTTTTAAAAGGTAATCCAAAGTTCTTAAGCAGTGCGAATGCCTCTTCATCGCTATTTGCTGAGGTAACGAATGTAATCTGGAGCCCCATGATCTTTGTAACTTTATCAAGGTCGATTTCCGGGAAAATTATCTGTTCAGTGATCCCCAGCGTATAATTGCCGCGTCCGTCAAGTTTCGGATTTATCCCTTTAAAGTCGCGGATACGGGGAAGAGCAACAGATATGAGCCTTTCGAGGAATTCATACATTCTTTCTTCACGCAGGGTGACCATTATGCCAATAGGCATATTTCTTCTCAGCTTGAAGTTAGAGATATCCTTTGACGAGTATGTAAGGACTGCTTTCTGGCCGGCTATATCTGTTAATTCCTTAACACCTGATTCAAGAAGCTTCTTGTCAGCAATAGCCTGTCCCACACCCTGATTGAGGACTATTTTCTTCAGCCTGGGGACCTGCATTACGGTCTTGTAGCCAAATTCCTTTGTCAACGCCGGGATGATCTCGTTCTTATACTTTGTTTTTAGCTCAGGTACATACATTACTTAATCTCCTCTCCTGATTTTTTTGAAAAACGTACTAATTTACTTTTATCATTAAGTCTCCTGCCAATACGGGTAGGCTTACCCGAAGCCGGATCCAGGAGCATAAGGTTCGACATATGAATAGGGGCTTCTTTCTTAACGATACCGCCCTGTGGTGCTTTTGAATTTGGTTTGGTATGTTTTGAGATCAGATTCAAACCTTCTACAATTGCCTTGCCCGTCTTCCTGTTAACTTCCATTACACGACCTTTCTGGCCTTTTGATTCACCGGTTATAACAATTACCGTGTCACCTTTCTTAATATGTATCTTCTTTTGCATTTCTGGTATTTTTGTTTACAACACCTCGGGTGCCAGTGAAACAATTTTCATATACTTATCGCGAAGCTCTCTTGCTACAGGACCAAAGATACGTGTGCCTCTTACTTCATCCTGATTGGTCAGCAGAACAACTGCATTATCGTCAAATCTGATATAGGAACCATCGGGCCGGCGTATCTCCTTTTTTGTTCTTACAACAACAGCCCTGCTCACTGTTCCTTTCTTTGCTTCTCCTGATGGAAGTGCTGATTTAACACTGACAACTATCTTGTCTCCAACAGTAGCATATCTTTTTTTGCTACCGCCAAGCACCCTAATGCATAATACCTCCTTGGCGCCTGAATTATCGGCTACTGTGAGCCTGGTTTCCTGCTGTATCATAATTACTTGGCCCTTTCGATTATTTCAACTAATCTCCAGGCTTTATTCTTACTCAGAGGCCTGGTCTCCGATATCCTTACTGTATCGCCTATATTGCAGGCATTCTCCTCATCGTGTGCCATCAGTTTCTTTGTCTGGTTAATGAACTTGGCATAGATAGGATGCTTTACTTTTCTTTTGACTGCAACGACGATTGACTTATCCATCTTGTTACTGATAACAATGCCTATTCGGTCTTTTCTGATATTCCTTTCCATTTCTGATTCCGGCTATTTAGATTTCTGTTTGAGTTCCCTGGAGCGTAATTCGGTCAGTAAACGGGCTATAGTCATTTTTGCCTGTTTCAGTTTCTGCGGATTATCGAGGGGGGTTATTGCATGATTCATTCTCATCCGTACCAGCATAGTTCTCTCAGTATCGATACGCTCGATAAGATCAGGTGTGCTTAATTCCCTTATTTCTGATGTTTTCATCTGATAAATAGATTTATTACTCGACGTAATCGCGTCTTACTATAAATTTTGTTGTTATCGGCAGTTTCTGTGCTCCAAGGCGGAGGGCTTCCTTTGCAATTGCATAAGGCACTCCTTCGGCTTCTATAAGTATACGTCCCGGTGTAACAGGTACCACAAACCCTTCCGGAGCACCTTTTCCTTTACCCATACGAACCTCAGCCGGTTTCTTTGTTATAGGTTTGTCGGGGAATACCCTTATCCAAAGCTGTCCTTCACGTTTCATGTGACGCGTCACTGCCTGGCGGGCTGCTTCTATCTGCCTCCCGGTAATCCAGCACTGCTCCAGTGCCTTGATACCAAATGACCCGAATGCCAGCTGGTTGCCTCTCTGGGCATTACCCTTCATCTTTCCCTTCTGGGCTCTCCTGTATTTGGACCTTTTTGGTTGTAACATCTTATAATATCTTAAAAATTTTCACCTCAGTTATTTGCTCCTTTGTTTTGCTTTCTTAATAGACTTGCCTTTAGCATTTCTTGCACCGATGTTTGGACTAAGATCCCTCTTCCCGTATACCTCGCCGTTGCAGATCCATACTTTGATTCCGATAAGGCCTACCTTCGTATGTGCCTCTGCAAGAGCATAATCTATATCGGCCCTGAAGGTATGGAGAGGTATGCGCCCTTCCTTGTAGGTCTCTGTTCTTGCCATTTCAGCTCCGCCGAGACGCCCGGAGATCACAATCTTTATTCCTTCGGCACCCATCCTCATTGTTGATGCAATAGCCATCTTTATTGCCCTTCTGTAAGAGATCTTGCCTTCAAGCTGACGGGCAACGTTATTTCCGACAATATTGGCATCGAGCTCAGGTCTCTTGACCTCGAAAATATTTATCTGAACTTCCTTTTTGGTAATTTTCTTAAGCTCTTCCTTAAGCTTGTCAACTTCCTGTCCTCCTTTTCCGATTATGATTCCGGGGCGGGCAGTATTAACAGTTACAGTTATAAGCTTAAGAGTTCTTTCAATAACAATCTTTGAAATGCTTGCCTTTGCGAGCCTGGCATTCAGGTATTCTCTGATCTTTGTATCCTCGACCAGTTTGCCGGAGAAATCTTTTCCACCGTACCAGTTCGAATCCCAGCCTTTAATTATGCCTAATCTGTTACCTATCGGATTTACTTTTTGTCCCATCTGAATTATTTTGATGTATTTTCTATTTCCTTATTCTTGCTGTCAAGGACAAGAGTCACATGGTTGGATCTCTTTCTCAACCTGTATGCCCTTCCCTGGGGAGCTGTCTGGAGTCTCTTCATTGTACGGCCTCCATCAACATGAACAGTCTTAACATAGAGGTTACTCTCTTCGATTCTTGCTCCTTCATTCTTGGATTGCCAGTTCGCAATTGCTGAAAGCAGCAGTTTCTCCAGTCTGCGTGAAGCTTCCTGAGAACTGAATTTAAGTATATCAAGGGCTCTGTTGACTTCCTTTCCGCTGATCAGGTCTGTAACCAGCCTCATCTTCCGGGGTGAGGTAGGACAGTTCCTGAGAATAGCCTGGTACTGTGTTTTTGAGGCTTCCTTTCTCTGTTCAGCTGTATTTCTTTTTCTTGCACCCATCTCTTATAATTTTGTAATTATTATTTATTCCCCGAGTGTCCTCTGAATGTACGCGTAGGTGCAAATTCTCCGAGTTTATGACCTACCATATTCTCTGTAATATACACAGGGATAAACTTATTTCCATTATGAACTGCTATAGTATGTCCCACAAAGTCAGGGGATATAACTGATCTCCTTGACCATGTTTTTACTACTGATTTCTTCCCTCCCTCATTCATTTCAAGAAGTCTCTTCTCGAGTTTAAATTCAATAAAAGGGCCTTTTTTAATTGATCTGCTCATATTATATCAGTTATTTTTTCCTTCTCTCAAGGATTTGTTTTGCAGAATATTTTTTTCTGTCACGGGTCTTGAATCCTTTTGCCGGAATGCCTCTGCGTGATCGCGGATGGCCGCCTGAAGCTCTTCCTTCTCCACCACCCATGGGATGATCGACAGGGTTCATAACAACGCCTCTTACTCTTGGGCGACGACCTTTCCAGCGTGAACGACCGGCTTTTCCTGACTTTTCGAGGTTATGATCAGGATTTGACACCGATCCTATTGTAGCTTTGCAGGAAGTAAGCACCATTCTTGTCTCACCGGAGGGGAGCTTAAGAATTGCATATTTACCTTCGCGTGCCGACAGCTGGGCATATGTTCCCGCACTGCGTGCCATAGCTGCTCCCTTCCCGGGCTTCAGCTCAATATTATGTATAATTGTTCCAAGTGGTATATCACTGAGGAACAATGTATTGCCTATCTCAGGCGTAGCATCTTTGCCAGAAACTATAGTCTGCCCGGGCTGTAAGCCGGCAGGAGCCACTATATACCTTTTTTCACCATCTGCATAAACAACAAGTGCGATCCTGGCTGACCTGTTTGGATCGTACTCTATTGATTTCACTGTTGCATTTACGCCATCTTTTTCCCTCTGGAAATCGATAACCCTGTACATCCTTTTGTGACCGCCGCCGATGTACCGCATTGTTCTGTGACCGTTAACATTCCTTCCTCCGCTTTTTCTTAGCGGTCGGAGGAGGGATTTCTCCGGTGCAGTGCTTGTTATACTGTCAAAAGCACTGATGATCTTGTTTCTCTGGCCTGGTGTTACAGGCTTGATCTTTCTGACTGCCATACCTGTCTTTAAATATTGCTATAGAAATCTATTTTATTGCCTTCAGCAAGCGTAACTATCGCTTTCTTAACAGCATTTGTCCTGCCGATGAGAAGCCCTGATTTTGTGTTACGCGACTTAATCTTACCGCCGTAACGAATCGTATTTACCGAATCAACGGTAACACTGTAGAGCTCTTCAACTGCTTTCTTGATCTGTAACTTGTTTGCATCCTTGGCAACAAGAAAACCATAGCGATTAAATTTATCGCCCTGGCTTGTCATCTTTTCAGTTACTATCGGTTTAATCAAAATATCCATCACTAAAAATTTTCAATTTTCAAAAGTTGCCTGCAAAACGTCAATTGCGCTTTCCACGAGTACCAAAGTTGAAGCATTCATAATCTCGTAAGTATTTAATTCACTGGCTGTTATAACTTCAACCCCTTGTACATTTCGGGATGACAAATATATATTTTTATTTTGTTCCGGTAAAACAAATAGTATTTTTTTATCAGCAATATTGAGGTTGTTGCCTATATTAACGACCTGGCTTGACTTTGGAGCTTCAAATGAAAAGTCTTCAAGGACTATAATATTGTTTGAAGATGCCTTATATGAGAGCGCTGATTTTCTGGCCAGTTGTTTAACCTTTTTATTAAGCTTGAAACCATAGTATCTTGGTTCCGGGCCGAATATTCTGCCTCCTCCCCTGAAGAGCGGGTTTTTTATACTGCCTGCACGGGCTGTACCTGTGCCTTTCTGCCTTTTCAGTTTCCGGGTGCTGCCGGAAACTTCACCCCTGTGTTTCGATTTGTGAGTTCCCTGGCGCTGGTTTGCCATGAACTGCTTTGTATCGAGGTATATAGCATGATCATTAGGTTCCACTCCGAAAATTGAATCGTTCAGCTGAACTCTCCTTCCGGTTTCCTTGCCACTAATATTAACGACTGCTAATTCCATTATCTTGTAATTATTACGTAACCACCTTTTGGACCAGGAACTGATCCTTTTACTATTAATATGTTGTCTTCCGACATTATTTTCATAATCCGCATGCTCATAGCCATAACTTTATCTCCTCCCATACGGCCCGCCATTCTCATACCCGGAAGAACCCTTGAAGGGAATGATGACGCACCCATTGAACCGGGCGCTCTGCCCCTGTTATGCTGGCCATGGGTCTGACCGCCAACGCCGCCAAAACCATGACGTCTTACTACGCCCTGAAAGCCCTTACCCTTTGACCAGCCCCTTACGTCAACCCAGTTATCGGTTTTGAAGAGTTCTGTTGTAACAACTTCGCCTTCTTTTACCTGGCCTTCTTTAAAACCATCAAACTCGATCAGTTTTCTTTTCGGAGCGGTGTTAACTTTCCTGAAATGACCCATCTCAGCCTTTGTTGTATTCTTCTCTTTCTTGTCGTCAAATCCAAGCTGAACGGCAAAATAGCCATCCTTTTCAACTGTCTTGACCTGGGTAACAGTACATGGACCCGCCTGGAGAACCGTGCACGGGACGTTCTTCCCCTCCTCATCATAAAGAGAGGTCATCCCTATTTTTTTTCCTATTAATCCCTGCATCTCGCTAATAAATTAACTGGTTTCACACTTTAATCTCAACTTCAACACCGCTTGGAAGCTCCAGTTTCATCAGAGCATCAATAGTCTTTGGTGTGGAGCTGTAAATATCCAGCAGCCTCTTGTATGATGACAGCTGGAATTGCTCTCTGGCCTTTTTGTTAACAAAGGGAGACCTGAGAACTGTATAAATCTTTTTGTGTGTCGGAAGAGGAATCGGACCACTTACAACGGCACCTGTAGATTTTACTGTTTTCACGATCTTCTCTGCTGACTTGTCAACCAGATTATGATCGTAAGATTTCAGTTTAATACGTATTTTCTGACTCATCTTTTATAGAATTTTTCCTTTTGTGATTTCAATAATCCTGTTTGCTATTTCTGTCGGAACTTCTTCATAATGTGAGAATTCCATCGTCGATGTTGCCCTTCCAGATGTAAGTGTGCGCAGCACAGTTACATATCCGAATTTTTCTGCAAGCGGCACCTTGGCCTTCACAACCCTCAGTCCGGCTTTCGTTTCCATTCCTTCAACCCTGCCTCTTCTCCTGTTGAAATCGCTGATTACATCTCCTACATATTCCTCAGGGGTGACAACTTCCGTCGACATTATGGGTTCAAGTATTACGGGGTGGCACTTGCCTGCATGTTTCCGGAAAGCCTGTTTTGCTGCTATCTCAAAAGAGATTGAATCTGAATCTACCGGATGGTATGAACCATCTTTGAGGATTGCCTTAAGGTTTTCCATCGGGAAGCCTGCAAGCGGTCCGTTTGACATTGATTCACGCAATCCTTTTTCAACAGCCGGTATGAATTCCTTCGGCACATTGCCGCCTTTCACTTCGTTTACAAACTGAAGTCCCCTGAATCCGTTCTCAGCCGGCAGCAGTTCGAGAGTAATATCTGCGAATTTTCCTCTTCCTCCTGTCTGCTTCTTGAATACTTCCCTGAATTCAGAAGAGCTTGTTATAGCTTCCTTATAAGCTACCTGGGGCGGACCCTGGTTACATTCAACATTAAATTCCCTTCTCAGACGATCAATAAGTATCTCGAGGTGAAGTTCACCCATTCCGTTTATTATAGTCTGTCCGCTATCAGGATCGACCTTGACCTGGAAAGTAGGATCCTCTTCTGCAAGTTTCTGAAGAGCAAGCGATAGCTTATCCACATCTACCTGGGTCTTTGGTTCAACAGCAACTCCGAGAACAGGTTCGGGGAAGTCCATCGATTCAAGCAGAATCGGCTTATGAATTGCACACAGTGTATCACCCGTCTTAAGGTCTTTAAACCCGACACCTGCACATATATCCCCTGCTGCAACCTGTTCGGTAGGGTTCTGTTTGTTTGCATGCATCTGGTACAGACGGTTTATCCTTTCCCTTTTACCGGTTCTTGCATTATATACTATGTCTCCTGCATGAAGAACCCCTGAATAAACCCTTATAAACACAAGTCTTCCAACAAAAGGATCGGTAGCTATTTTAAAGACAAGAGCTGCCAGCGGAGCCTGGTCATCAGGTTCGCGTGTTATCTCACTGTCATCTCTCGGATCGATTCCGGTAACAGCTCCCTTATCTGTCGGTGAAGGAAGATAGGCTGCTACAGCATCGAGGAGGCTCTGGATTCCTTTATTCTTGAAAGAAGCGCCACACAGTACAGGTACAGCTTTTCCGGCTATTGCCGATTTTCTGAGAGCTGCAAGTATTTCATCAGCTGTAATTGACTCATGATCCTCAACATATCTTTCAAGAAGAGTATCATCAACTTCAGCAACAGCTTCGACAAGCTTTCCCCTCCATTCTTCAGCTTCATCTATCAGATCGGCAGGAATATCTTCAATTTCATATTTAGCTCCGAGATTATTCTGATCCTCATAAACTAGGGCTTTCATTTTTACAAGATCAACGATACCCCTGAAATTCTCTTCATTTCCGATGGGTATCTGTACCGGGACTGCATGGGCGTCAAGCTTCTCCTTAATCTGATGGACAACACTGAAAAAATCAGCTCCTGCCCTGTCCATCTTGTTAACAAAAGCTATTCTTGGGACACCATATTTATCTGCCTGTCTCCACACTGTTTCAGATTGAGGTTCAACACCTCCGACTCCACAGAAAACAGCAACAGCGCCATCAAGCACTCTCAGGGATCTTTCAACCTCAACTGTGAAATCGACATGCCCCGGTGTGTCGATTATGTTGATCTTATATTCTTCGTTATTGTATTTCCAGTATGTTGTTGTTGCGGCAGACGTTATAGTAATCCCTCGCTCCTGTTCCTGAACCATCCAGTCCATCTGGGCATTTCCGTCATGAACTTCTCCCATGCGATGGGTGCGACCGGTATAGAACAGAATCCTTTCTGTTGTGGTGGTCTTCCCCGCATCAATGTGGGCCATGATCCCGATATTCCTGGTATTTTTCAGATTTTTGTCCATCTGTCAGCTGCCGACCCTGTTTTTATCTAAAAACGAAAATGAGCAAATGCCTTATTGGCTTCTGCCATCCTGTGAGTGTCTTCTTTCTTCTTATATGCTCCGCCTTCGAGCTTGTATGCTGCCATAAGCTCAGCTGCAAGACGCTCAGCCATCGAATGGCCTGTTCTTTTGCGGGCAAATGAGATCATGTTCTTCATACTGATACTGACCTTACGGTCGGGCCTTATTTCCATTGGAACCTGGAAGGTGGCGCCACCAACGCGACGGGCTTTTACTTCTACCTGAGGGGTGACATTTTCCAGAGCCTGCTTAAAGATCTCAAGCGGGGTCTTCCCTTCTTCCTTGAATTTATCACTTACTATGTCAAGAGAATCATAAAAGATCTGATAAGCAACGTTTTTCTTACCACTGAACATAAGATTATTGACAAACCTTGTTACATACGGATCGTTGAATTTTGGATCCGGTAACAGAATCCTCTTCTTTGGTTTTGATTTTCTCATTATCTTATCCCTTTATTGTTATTTCTTCGGCCGTTTTGCACCATATTTTGATCTTCTCTGAGTACGGCTGTCAACTCCTGAAGTATCGAGGGCTCCACGAACAAGGTGGTAGCGCACTCCCGGCAGGTCTTTTACCCTGCCTCCTCTTATAAGCACTATGGAGTGCTCCTGGAGATTATGACCCTCCCCCGGAATATAAGCGTTTACTTCTTTCTGGTTTGTAAGTCTCACCCTGGCAACTTTCCTCATTGCTGAATTTGGCTTTTTTGGCGTAGTTGTATAAACTCTTACACAAACACCTCTCCTCTGAGGACAAGAATCCAGAGCTGGTGCTTTACTTTTATCAACCAGCTTCTTCCTGCCTTTTCTTACTAATTGCTGAATTGTCGGCATATTTCCAGTTTATTTTAGTATTAAATTTTACTTAAAAAAATGGTTTGCAAAGGTATTTATTTTATTTCTTAATTAACAAACAAGTACTGTACTTTTTTCATTTCAAAACATACTATGCATTTTAACAGCCATAAAATGCGGACATCCGCATATCAGAGCGTATTAATTCCTATGTGTATTCTTACTTATATTGTAAGTTGTTGACAGGTTATCTTCCCGACTTTCCCTGCAGAAAATCTTTTTTAAACTTACTTATGAAAGAAAAGCCGGTACTCCTGTATTTCAAAAAACTGCTGCAAAGAAAATAAAAAATTCGTAATTATGCCCTCTTTAATAAACAGTTTTTAAAAAATTATTAATTTTGTCCGCTCCAAAACGAGTTGTATAATAATAATTTAAATATATAATAAACTCAGAATCATGAAGACATACCAGGTTGACCAGATAAAGAACATCGCACTGCTGGGCAATTCAGGATCAGGAAAAACAATCCTTGGCGAAGCGATGCTCTTTAACGGTGGCATAATTGAAAGAAGAGGTACAATAGAAGGGAAAAACACCACTTCCGATTATCGTCCGATAGAACAGGAGAACGGAAACTCAATTTATTCTTCTGTACTATATGCTGAATATCAGAACAAGAAAATCAATATAATTGATACTCCCGGGCTTGATGATTTCAGTGGCGGTGTAATTTCATCCCTGTATGCTGCCGATCTGGCTTTAATGGTAATAAATGTCCAGAATGGTGTTGAAGTCGGGACGGAGATCCATTTCCGGCATGCTGAAAAAGTTGAAAAACCAATGATTTTCGTGATCAACGGCCTCGATCATGAAAAGGCAAATTTTGACAAATCTGTTGAAATGATGAGGGAGAGGCTTACAAATAACCTGATCCTTGTTCAGTATCCAGTAAACGAAGGTGTAGGATTCAACTCAATTATTGACGTCCTCAGGATGAAAATGCTCCGTTATGGCAAGGATGGAGGAAAAGCTGAGGTGCTTGATATCCCTGCCGACCAGGCTGATAAGGCTGCCGAATTGCATAGTGCCCTTGTTGAAAAGGCTGCCGAAAGTGATGAGGCGCTGATGGAGATCTTCTTCTCAAATGAAACACTCAAAGAAGAAGAGATAAGAAAAGGAATCTCGAAAGGCATTCTCAGCAGGGGAATGTTCCCTGTCCTTTGCATATCAGGAAAACACAACACAGGCGTCGACAGCCTGATGGAATTCATCGTCAGCGAAGCGCCTTCAATAACTGACATGCCTGCTCCGAAGAACAGTAAAGGGAATATTGTTAAAGCTGATCCTTCCGGACCTGCATCCCTTTATATATTTAAATCATCGATTGAAGAACATATAGGTGAGATCAACTATTTCAGGGTTTACTCTGGTAAAGTGACAGAGAATCTTGATGTTATAAATACAAATAACGGAACAAAGGAGAGACTATCACAGCTTTATGCATGTGCAGGTAAAAACAGGACAAGGGTCCCTGAAATTAATGTAGGTGATATCGGTGCTGTTGTGAAGATGAAGAACACCCGGATGGATCACACTCTGAATGTAGGCGGAAATGACTGGAGATACGAAGGCGTAAAATTCCCGGAACCTAAATTCAGGACTGCAATCAAAGCGCAAAACGAAAGTGATGATGAAAAGCTCGGAGAAGCTCTTAATAAAATACATCTTGAAGATCCGACAATTATTATTGAATACTCGAAAGAACTAAAACAGATACTCGTACACGGTCAGGGTGAATACCACCTTAATATAATGAAGTGGCATCTTGATAATATTTACAAGATCCCTACAAACTTCAATCCCCCAAGGATCCCCTATCGTGAAACAATAACAAAGGCTGCCCAGGCAGACTACCGCCATAAGAAACAATCCGGTGGAGCCGGTCAGTTCGGTGAGGTCCATATGATAATCGAGCCTTATATTGAAGGCAACCCTGATCTTACAATGCTGAAGATGGGTGGTAAGGAGTTAAAGATTTCAGTCAGGGGGAAGGATGAGATCGATCTCGACTGGGGAGGCAAGCTGGTTTATCTGAACTGCATTGTAGGCGGATCAATTGATGCCCGTTTTATGCCTGCAATCCTTAAAGGCATCATGGAAAAAATGGAAGTGGGCCCGCTTACCGGTTCGTATGCAAGGGATATTAAAGTGTATGTTTATGATGGCAAGATGCATCCTGTTGATTCAAATGAGATCTCTTTCAGGCTCGCCGGAAGAAATGCTTTCAGCCAGGCTTTCAAGAATGCAACTCCCAAAATCCTTGAGCCCGTTTATGATGTTGAAATAATGGTTCCTTCTGACCGTATGGGTGATGTGATAAGCGATCTTCAGGGACGCCGGGGAATGGTGCTTGGTATGGAAAGCGAAAAAAGATTTGAAGTCATCAAGGCGAGAGTTCCTCTTGCAGAGATGAACAAATATTCAACAGCGCTCAGTTCACTTACCGGCGGCCGGGCTTTCTATACAATGAAATTCTCTGAATATTCCCAGGTGCCCGGAGAGGTACAGGAAACAGTTATCAAGGCTTACCACGAAGAGGAAGAAGAGGAATAAAAGTAAGCTGCAACATAGTAAAAATAGGGATCCCCGGCATTACCGGGGATCTTCTTTTATAAACCCAACCAAAACTAACAACAGCTATTCAAGAAACACTGTTGCTTTATCTGCCTTTTCTAATTAGGAAATCAAGCTCCGTCAGAAAGAGAAACCTGCTACAATGAACAGTTTCTCTCTGTCGGGATTAAAGATTATCTGGCCGCTTACCGGAAGTGAGAAATTGTCAGTGATCCTAATCTCTCTGGAGACGGCAGCTCCGATGTTGCAGATGTTGAAATCGCCGTCAATTGTATACCATCCGTCACCAGCTCCGGCAAAAAAGTTAACATATTTAAAAGCATAACCGATCTGAAAATACTTGTCACCCCCTGCTGATGCGATGCCTCCGGCTTCATTCAGAATAATGTTGGCGCTAATTGAAAAGCCTCCTTTTGTAAAGCCCCCGTTCACCTCCAGGGCATGACTGCCTGATGCTGCAGAGGTTTCGAACAAGGAAAGATCCGGCAAATAATAATCTGTCATACCAAGACTCAACCCGAAAGGAAAGGAGTATGAAAAGTACGGATCTGCTTCGGTGTACCCTCCGGCATCAAAAGATCCCCATACACCAATTGTAAATCCAGCGTCTGAAAATTTTACCGAAGGCTGAACCGCAGGACCTGTTCCAAGCTTTGAACCCCTCCATATATAATTTGAGTACAGATCGACATTTACATTGAATTTCTGATTCTGTACTTCCTGTTCCTGAGCCTGGAGACTTAAAAGGTTAATCTCAAACACCAACACCAATACTGCGATTAAAAACCTCGGATTTTTCATAACTGATTTTTTTTAGTGTTAATAATAAATTATCGATGCAAAAATATAATTATTTTAATATACCGCCTATTTTTAAGGGGGTATATTTCATTTTTATATTATATTTTCCATTTTTACCCCCTTTTTTTAGGGGGGTTATGATTCTTTTTTATGTTTTTTTATTATACCCCCCCTATTTTAATAGTGTTGACATAAAAGAAAGAGGGTGTATCAAAAGGGCACCTTTTTTATTAGTTATGTCACTTTCTTTTGCCCCTCCGAAAGAAAGTAACCAAAGAAAAAAAGCCGTCTCAATAACATTTTGAGACGGCATCGCTTCAATACCAGGTTATTGAAAGGCTTTCCTTATTTCTAACCTTCCCCTAGGCTGTAATTAACCATGATACAAAGACCTGTTAAGGGCTTAACAAAGCAGTCATAAAATGACTGAATATGAATAACCTCCGGTGCAACCGGAGGTAAGGGAATCTCTCCTGAAGTAAGCCCTGAAGGGCCTTAAGATCCTTGCATAATAAGTGCATAATTATTAACTTGCACTTGTCTCGTTGTATTATTATCTTAATCTTTATTACCATGTCAAGCTATCGTCAGTTACTGTACCACATTGTATTCAGGACAAAAAACAGCATGGCTTCAATAAATCCGGAGCATGCTGATCAGCTCTTCTCTTACATTACAGGGATAATAAAAAACAAAAACAGTTATCTGTATCGTATAAACGGTACCGAAAATCACTTACACATTCTGACAGATCTGCACCCTTCATATGCGCTGGCAGATTTCATGCGGGAGTTGAAAGTTTCAACATCGGTATGGATGAAAGAAAGAGGGCTTTTCCCATTATTTGATGGATGGGCTGATGGATATGGATGCTTCACCTGCTCATATATGGATCTGGGAGATCTGATTGACTATATCAGGAACCAGAAGGAGCATCATAAGAAAAAGAGTTTTGATGAAGAGTACAGGAACCTGATTATTCAATCTGGTATAAAGATAGATGAAAAATATTTTCCGTAGACAGCATATCCAGCTCCCCGCAGAGCGGGGCAGGCTCTTCAGAGCTGTAATTAGAAGTGTGGTTGCCTACCCCGGGCTGTCGGCCCGGGGTTATTCACATATCGCCACATAAGTGGCTTCTTTGTCAAAACCACTTCGCGGTTTTTATGAACTGGTTCAAAAGCAGCTAACCGAAGAGTAACCAGTGCCGATGGTACTGCAATCGAGGGAGACCCGCTTTACTCGGGATAAAATCCGGCCAGCGCCGACTTACAATAAAAAAGGGTGCCCTTTTAAGACACCCTCATTTATCGTGTTCTGATATTTATTATACCGTTTTTAGAACATCCCAGACAAAAGCCCTGATACCTACTTCCTCACTGATCGAATCTATCTTCTTTATTATTTCGAGTACAGGGTCTACCTTGTCATCATCAACTATTGTAAGCAGACTTTTATTTATTTCGGGCCATGCATGGGTTGCCAGGTGGGGAACACCGGTGCTGCTGCCCCGTCCCTGAACATTTTCCCATAAAGAATAGCCCTTAATCCCAAGCTTGTCAAGCATATACTCAACCCTTTCGGTATGAGCCTGGTTATATATTATCATTATTGCTTTCATGAGTATCAGTTTATTATGTTTTTCATTTATTATCCGACACGTTATCAATAAGTAAATCCATCTCCGAATAAACTGCCAGTTTCTTCGCACGTTCACCATGCTTCGCGAAAACTGCATAAACAACCGGAACCAGTATCAGAGTGACAAGCGTGGAGAAAACAAGTCCGCCTATGACAGATATTCCCATCGGGCTCCATAATTCGGAACCTGAACCGGAACTGAGGGCAAGGGGCAGCATACCAAGGATCGTTGTTAACGAAGTCATCAAAACCGGCCTGAGCCTTGATTTTCCGGAAATCTCAATTGCATTGTACAGCTCATTGCCCCTGTCGCGCATAAGGTTAATGAAATCCACAAGAACTATGGCGTTCTTTACAACAATCCCGATTAGCATAACAGCTCCAATTGCTGATATGATGCTCAGTGTAGTGTTCGTCAGGAAAAGTGCAATTGCTACGCCCGAGAATGCGAATGGTATTGAGAACATAATGATAAACGGCATTCGCAGCGATTCAAATTGCGAAGCCAT
>JAEAME010001149.1_pt1 | contig 20097 bp, 18 predicted proteins | sample 8958731 | NCBI WGS metagenome assembly JAEAME01 (sample SAMN16933194, study PRJNA681113) | bioreactor sludge metagenome | isolation source: anerobic bioreactor sludge (Control) | place: India:Bengaluru | collected 2018-10-24 | reverse complement strand
CTCTTACTAAGAGTTAATTCCTAAGCTTGGGGATTTTTTAGAATATCTCACTATCCGAAATAAATAGTATCTAGAAACATAGGCGGCGTGTTTCGTAAGGTAATTCCCGTACTGTCATTAATCTCCATTATATGTCTCGATATCAAAACTAAACTAGTATCTCGGAGAGACATTTTTATGCTGAAACAAAAAGGGCAGCTATTTCGGCTACCCTAAAAGGCATATTAATAGAATATCTAACTAATGAGCGACAACCTTGCCGATCATCTTCTCCACTTCCACGCGGTCATTGCAGCGGGACAGTAGATCTTCACCGCTGATTGTCCCTTTCAGATAGAGGTTAACCAACGCTTCATCCAGGGTGACCATGCCGAGGTCATGGTTGGTACGGATAACGTTGGGAATCTGGTAGATCTTGCCCTCCCTAATTAGGTTGCGCACGGGGGGATTAGCGATCATGATCTCGATGGCGGCGACTCGGCCGGAACCATCGGCGCGCGGCACCAGGGTCTGGCAGATGACACCCACCAGCAAAGAGGCTAAACGGGTCTGGGCCAGGTAACGTTCATGGGGCGGGAACATATCGATGATACGTTCGATGGCCTGAGAGCTGCTGGGGGCGTGGCCGGTGCTCAGGATATAGTGGCCGGTTTCCGCCAGGGTCAGCACCAGGGCGGCGGTATCCAGGTCCCGCATTTCACCGACGAGGACGACATCAGGATCCTGCCGCAGGACGTGTTTCAAAGCTTCGGCAAAGGAGTGGGTATCGGCCCCCAGCTCGCGCTGGGTGATGGCGCATTTCACCGAATTGTGCAGGTATTCGATGGGGTCTTCGATGGTGACGATATGGTTGGTGGTATTGGCATTGAGATAACTCAACATGGCAGCCAGGGTGGTGCTCTTGCCGCTGCCGGTGGGCCCGGTGACGAGGAACAGGCCGCGCGGCTTGGTCGCCAGTTCTTTGAGGATGGGCGGCAGCTGCATCTCGTCCAGGGTGGGGATCTTCAGGGGTAGGAGACGCAGGGCGAGGCTGATGGCGCCCCGCTGCAAAGCGGCATTGGCACGGATACGGCCGACATCCGGTAAGGTATAGGCAAAGTCCAGCTCGAGGTTGTTACGGAACTGGTCCCGTTCTTCGGGGGTGGTGATCTGGAGAAAGCCCTGGTTGATGTCTTCGGCAGTGAGGGGCCCGTAGTTTTCCAGGGGAGTCAAAGCCCCCTTGATACGGAACATGGGCGGACAGGCCAGGACCAGGTGGACGTCGGAGGCGCCTTCATTCTTGGCTTCAACTAATAAAGCGGTAATATCCATATCGTTACTCTCAAATTCATATTATTTATTAAACGAGTATGATAACCCCCAAATTTACTGGACGATGATGTTATAGGTATAACCGCCCTCATTGACCGAGATCGAGGTGATGAGCACGGAAGAAAAACCAACGGCTTCGCGCAGCTTACGGGCATACTCAAAGACCTTGTCCTCGCTGCCGGCCAGGCCGGTGATGGTGATGCTGCTGCCGTCATGGTTGGCGGCCAGCAAACCTAAACCATCAGCATCATGGTAATCGACATTGAAAGGTAATTTACCCACGACATGGTCCCGCATATCAGTGTCTACTTTAGCCCGGTTAGCGTCCAATTCACTCTTTTGGGAGGTAAAAACGGCGGCGGTAGCCCGGATTTGGGCGGCTTCCGCTTCCAGCGGCGCCACCTGCGGGGTCAACTGTTCAACCTCTGTTTTCAAAGAAGCGTTCTTCTGGACCTGGGCTGCAATAGGAGCATCGCTGCCGGCGGCCTGCTCACGTAGTTTCCTGGTATCCGCACTGGCGCGGAAGACGAAGGTCGCCATGTACACCAGCAGGCCAACCCCGATCACAGCAAAGACCGGGATCAGGACGTTAGAAAGGGGAATCCGTTTCGGGTGATAGGTCTCGGGGAGGATATTCAGGTTTACGATGGAGTAATTCTCACCGGGGCGTTCCGTGGTGAATTCCTTGAGGGCCAGGCCGATATTGACTATATAGTCGTTGACCGGCATGCCGTCAGGAACCTCCAAAACGGGGAGAAGGGCCGAAACCGGGAAATTCAAACGGCCAACCAGCTGCGGCCAGAGTTCCTGGTCCTCGGCCAGGTCGCCGCCGACAAACAGGGGGACCGATTGATTAAGGGGTTTCTCGGAATGGCTGGAATTATAAAAGATCACGGTACGGTTAAGTTCTTCGGTGACACCGGGCAGGATCTCATTAACGGTAGCAGCTTCGGAGGGCAGGGCGAGGACGCGGATCAACTGGGGGATGCGGTCCTCGATGACTATGATCTCGGCATAGCTGCCGCGGGCATTGACAATGATGGAGCGGGGTTCATCCGGGACACGGCTGAGGGCCAGCGGGGCCAGGTCCATGAGATACGGGGTTAAACCGGCCAATTTGGCGGTCTTGACCATGGCATCGGTGATATTCTTGGGATAAGTGGCGAGGAACAGGCGTTTCTCACCCTTGGAGACGGCAGCCACTTCCTGGTAGGAAAGATAGACTTCATCCAGGTTGACGGGCAAGACCCGCTTTGCCTCGCGGCGCACCGCTTCCGCGAGCAGGGCATCCGGCATCTCGGGCAAAGTAATCATGCGGTACAGGGAATTCACGCCGGACACACCGACCACGGCCTTACCGGCGGGTATCTTATTCAGATGCATCAGGTCGCGGACGGCCGCCGCGGTCTTGGCTTCATCAGTGACCAGTCCCTGGGCGACCAGGCCCTCCTCAAGGGCGCCGGAAGCCCATTTCTCGATACGCTGCCCGTTGATGACGGCGAGCAAGATCTCATTATCTTTTAAGAATAAAGTCGTAATTTTCTTAGCCATCTTTTTTCCACCTTAATACGTATATACCGTGACATTTAAGGTACCCACCGGTTGTTCGATATCAATCCCGGCACTAACCAGTTCTTCCTTGGTCAAGAGGGAGGGCACCGTCAGGCTGACGACATCCATCTTCGCCGAGGCAAAGAATTCGTTCTGCACGAGTTCATCCAGGAAATTGAGGATATCGCCGGCTACTTTATAGATATACTCATGGTACTTGGCTTCTTCATCAAAGCCGGCCGCCAGGGGCTGGCCGGTAACGGTGACGGTGAAGGTATGGGTAGAAAAGTTGATGCCGTTGAAGTTACTGGCGGCAGCATCGCCGGCGGTGACGACATTGACTACCAGGTCCCAACCGTCAGCCAGGGCAAAGAGCTTCTCTTCATATTCGATGCTCTCGGCGGCGTTGGGCCATTCCGCTTTGGCCAGCGACAGGGAAGATTTAGCCGCGGCCACTTCCTGGTTCTTCTGGGCGATCTGTTCCTGGAGGGCGGCCAGCTGCGTCTTCCACTTTTCCTGCTCGGTAACGAGCTGCGCCAGGCGGGCCTGGTTAGCGGCAATCTTCGACTTGAGCGGTTCCTGCTGCTGGAGCTGCTTGTTGTACATCATGTAAAGTACCCCGAAGCCAACCGCCAGTATTACTACGCCAAGAATGATGAGGGTTATTTTACTTATTTTCATAAATCTCTCCTAGCTATATCTAAAAGGCGATCGCCTACTCGCCGATGCCCTGGCCGTAAATACCGTACATGGCAGAGAACATCGACATGGCCATCACAGCAACGATGATACCGATAACGACCGTGATGATAGGCTGGATAAGGGCAATGGCGGCCGAAGTGCGCTCGTCAGCGTCTTCCTCATAACTGCGGGCGACGGTGGTTAAAGTATTATCCAGGTTGCCGGTCTCCTCACCCACGCCGACCATCTGTACCATCAGGGGCAGGAAGACGGGACGTTTCTGCATCGGCTTGAAGAGCCCTTCGCCGCGGATCAGGTCTTCACGGACTTCTTCGAGATTACTTTTAACAACTCGGTTATTAGTACCCTGGACAACCATGTTCATGATTTCCGGGATGGGGACACCGACTTTAAACAGTAAGGAGATGGTGCGGCAGATGCGGGCCAGTTCCTGGAGCAGGATAATACGGCCAAGCACGGGCATCTTCAATAAAAGGATATCCAGCTGCACCAGGCCGGCCGCGGTGCGGAAATAGGCAAAGGCGATACCGGCGATAACGAGGATACCGCCCAGGACATAGAGGCCGTAACGGGTCGCCCATTTACCGATGCTAATCACAATTTTTGTCATGGTAGGCGGATTAGCGCCGAAGGCATCATACAACTGCATGAAATTAGGCAGGACGAAGAGGATCATCAGGGCCAGCACGATAAAAGCGACCACGATGACGATCACGGGGTAGGTGAGGGCGCCCTTGATCTTCTTTTCGGCCACGGCGGCACGTTCGATATATTCCGACATCTGGCGCAGCACCACCTCCAGGCTGCCGCCCTGTTCGCCGGCAGCAACAGTCTGGCAGTATATCTTGGAAAAGATCTTGGGGTGCTTCATCAGGGCATTGGATAGAGAACTGCCGCCGCGGATATCAGAGACGACATTATCGAGGGCTTTGTTCAACATCTTATTGGTGGTCTGGTTCTTCAGCAACTCGATGGCGGTCACGATATCGGTACCGGATTCCAGCAGCAAGGCCAGCTGGCGGGAAAACATGATGATTTCCTGCGGCTTGACCTTGGCGAACATGGAGGCGAAGGAACTGCCGCCAAAGAAAGCGCTGACCGGCTTTAATTTGACCACTTCGTAGCCGCCGTATCCCAGCAAGTTCATCGCCATTTCATCATTAGCGGCGGAAATCTTGCCTTTCACCAGTTTCTTGTTTTCCGTATAAGCTACGTATGAGAACTGCATATTATACTCCGAATATCTAATACCTAATATCTAATACCTAAGTAAATCCTTATATCTAATTTCTAAATCCTAAGGAATGGTTACGGATTTTTCAGTCGTCACGCCAGAGGCGGACTCCTTCAAAATGACATAATCATTCATTTTCACTTAATATTCAATATTACTTTTTTACCGGTACCCTCACTTTTGATTTAAAAATTAAGCTTTAGTACTTCATTAGCCCATGGTATAGGCGCTTCTTAATACCTCTGAAGGCGTGGTAATGCCGGCTTTGACCTTACTCATACCGTCCTTCATCAGGGTAATCATTCCTTCTTTAAGAGCCTGCTGCTTGATCTCGGTACTACCGGCCCCATTACCGATCATCATGCGGAGATTATCGGACATGGTTAAAATCTCAAAGATTCCGGTACGTCCGGAATAACCGGTATAGGCACAGGACTTACAACCGGTGCCGTACATGAACTTGGACTGTTTCTCCCCCAATTCCTGTTCATAAGCCACCTGTTCCATGGCCGGGGCTTCGATAAGCTGGGCACAGTCGGGACAGATGCGGCGTACCATACGCTGGGCGACGACGCCGATCATGGAAGAGGCCAGCAGGAAATTTTCGATCTTCAGGTCAAACAAGCGGAACAAGACGCCGACCGTATCGTTGGCGTGGATGGAAGACAGCATGAGGTGGCCGGTCAGGGCGGCCTGGACGGCGATGTTGGCGGTTTCACTATCACGGATTTCACCGACCAGGATCACGTCCGGGTCGAGACGCAGGATAGAACGCAGCCCGGAAGCGAAGGAGATGCCGGCCTGGTTATTAACCTGGATCTGGTTGATGTCCTTAAAACGGTATTCGGCCGGGTCTTCGATGGTGATGATATTACGGCCGTTTTTATCCAGGGAGTTGACCGAGGCGTAAAGGGTGGTCGTTTTACCGGCACCGGTAGGGCCGCTGACGAGAATCATCCCGTGGGGTACTTTCAACATTTCCTGGAATTTTTTCAAACCGACATCGATCATCCCCAGGGAAGACAATTCGATGACGGCCATCGATTTATCAAGCAAGCGCAAGACGGCCATTTCACCCCAGACCGTCGGGGCGATGGCAACCCGGATGTCGATCTCACGGCCTTTGGCCGAGGTGGTAAACTGGCCGTCCTGGGGCCGCTGGTGGTCGGCGATATTCAGGTCGGACAGGATCTTGATACGGGAAATAAGCGACCGGCGAACACTCAAGGGCAAAGACATCATGTCCTGCAAAATACCGTCAATACGGTAACGGATGCGGAGCCGGTCATCTTCCGGTTCGATATGAATATCGGAAGCCCGGGCTTTGACGGCTTCTTCGATGATCAGGTTGAGGGCGGCGGTGAGGGGGGTATCCAGGGTGGCACTGATGGCCAGGCCTTCATCGGTCGTTTCATCCGGGATGAAGATCTTGGAAATCTGGCTCTCGATTTCGCCGTAGCCTTTATAACTGAAATCGATGGCTTCACGGATCTCCCGGCTGCCGGCGGCCATGGGAATGATCCTCATTTTGCTCTGGGCGGCAAACGCTTCCATGGCAAAAATATCGGTCTGGTCGGCCATCGCCACCTGCAGGGTATTGCCGGAGATAGACAAGGGGATGGCATTATAGCGCCGCGCCATCACTTCAGGGATCAACTGGAGGGCGTCCGGTTGAATCATCGAGCGCAACATCTTATTGGTGGCCTTAACGGATGGTTCGACGGCCTCGACGGGTTTCTTTTCAATAACCTTTTTCTCGATCTTGACCGGCGGCGGGGGTTCCACATGAGCCGCGGGTTTAGGATTCCATTCCAGGACCCGGATGCGCTGATGCTGGGCAAACTGGCGGGCTTCCATAGATAAACCCGGGGAGACAACAATGATCTTGGCATCGACGCCGGCATCATAAGCCTTGGTGTCAAAAACGGAAACCTGGTCCAGGCCGACTTCACTGTTCGATTTCAGGAAATCGACCGCCATCACATTATTCACCTGGTCGCCTTCGATATAGGCGACGACATCGAAGGTGTAGTCAACGCCGGACTTCCCCTTGATCTTCCCTTTTTCTTCAACCTTATAGCCGCGGGAGACGAGAGACTGCATCAATTCGGCGGGGGTATTGAATTTAAGGGGTAATTCAGCGCCGGTAGACGCCACCGGTTTCGCCGTGAGTAAAGTACCGATGGACTCGCCGTCAATCACCTTGATCCGCTGTTTGCTGGCTAACTGCTTCGATTTTTCAGTGAAAGCGGGAACGGCGATGAGGAGGCGGTTGTTAATACCAGTATCGAAGGCCTTGTTTGCCAGGCTGAAAATAGCATTAGCTTCAGCTTCTTTATCACCACCGGCAGAAATACCGATACAAACACTGTGAGTTGATAAACCGTCATTCTTTTCCGCCAGCATATCAAACGTGTGTTTGATACCTGACTTACCGAGGAGTTTGGCTTCTTCGGTAACTTTATATCCCTGTCTTTGCAGATATTCCTTAAGTTCAACTTTCAACTCAGGAACGACCTCGGTCTGGGGCACTTCACTCACCTCGATTCAATAATAACAAGTAATTCCAACCCTCTAGCCGGCATCCTTATTAGCATCTACCGAAATCCAGCCATGCCGAATCGCCAGCACCACAGCATGTGCCCGGTCATTCGCATTAAGTTTGCGCAGAATCGCACTAACATGGTTCTTAATCGTCTGTTCACTGATTTGAAGAGCCGTGGCGATCTGTTTATTGGTATTACCATTAGCGATATAACTTAAGATCTGGGTTTCCCGGGTGGTTAAAGGGGCCACCAGAGTTTCCATCGCTTTACTCCCCATGGAAGCGATCTCTTCAAACTGCCTTAACACTTTGCGGGCAATAGTGGGCCGGCTGATGACGGTATCGTTGATGGGATATTCACCCCGGGAGGCTTTCCTGATGGTATTGACCAGGTCATCAGCGGAAGAATTCTTATTGATACAGGCAACCGCGGAAGTCTTGATAGCTTCGAACATTTCTTCATCATCCGGGTCAGGGCTCAGGACGATAACCCGGGTATTGGGGAAATAGCGGGCGATCTTCTTCCCCAGGTCGAGGCTGTTATGCACGGTAAGCCGGCAGCCTAATAAGGCGATATTGGGGTTAGTAGCTTCGATCTGTCTCAGGGTATCTTCATTAGGAGTACATTCAAGGATCTCAAAGTTTTCATACTGAGACAAAGCCTGGCGTACTCCGGCCCGGAAGAGTTCCTGTTCGTCAATAATCATGATTGATATCTTGTCCACTTAAATTACCTCACGACAATGGATTTACACGGAATAAAACTCACTAAAACTCACTTATTATATACTAAATATCCCAAGGTATACCTTGCTCTTCAGCTTTTGTTTTTTGAGCCAGGAACACAGCGATATCCTCTTGTTGAAAACGCCGATCACCACGGGAACCGATGCGATAGGCTTTCAGCTTGCCTTCGTTACTCCACCGCCTGACGGTATTAATATGAATGTTTAACAAACGGGCAACGTCACTAGTGGTCAGTAGAGAGGCGATTTCTTTACTTTTAGCCATTAATATCCTCTCTTAAGCTACCATAAACTTACTTATTGCTATTCTAACTTATCAAAAGAGAAGAGAACAATAACCCAAAAGGGCTATTTGCAGTACCTAACGATAAAGTAAGCGGGCGGAAATACCTAACCATTCGTACTAAAGGGGGGATTAAAAAACAGTACTATCCGGCCAAAATGAGATAAAAGAGAACAAAAACGATTGACAGTATGAGTATTTCAGCCTATGATTCTACTAAATTGTCACAATTTGTTATAGGTGGGCAAAGATGTGCCACGTACTTAAAAAGAGACTGTTTTTTATCTGTTTCCTCTCCGTTTCGCTGCTCAGTACGGTTCTTATCAATGTATTTCCGGGACAGATTCACCATACCGCTTTTGCGGCGGGATTACTCGCACTTTTGAAGAATGAAGGGCCGGCCGGGACACAAGTAAATTTCACAGGATCCGGTTTTATCGCTAATGCGACAATCAGGTTGTATTTTTCTGCTGATGCCGCCGTAGCAGGCAATGCCCTTGATACCCAGGTTAATACATATGAGTTACTGGGCGAAACCCAGACGGACAGCCAGGGCTCACTCGGCCAATTCGGGGCTTTTTTAGTTCCATCAGTGATGGATGACGGAAGAACCGATAAAAATGTGATAACCGGAGACTACTATATATATGCTACTTACTCAGGATATAAGTCGATCCAATCAAGAGCCAGCTTCTTTGTTACTGGCCCGGTTACCTTATCCCCAAGTAAAGGGCGTATCGGCGACTACACGTTAATCAATGGGAGTAATTATAAGACGAACGACATCATCTTTATTTACTTCTCCAGTAATAAAGCGGCGATCGGGGCAACGATCGACACACAAGTAACCACATACCAGTCAGCCGGTACCGCGGTCGCAAGTCCTGATGGAACCCTGGGGAGTGGAGTATCCTTTCAAATCCCCAGCCGGTTGACGGAAGGAACATACCAGGAAGATGTACATGGAGGAGACTATTACTTTTATTTCACCTACGGAGCCAACCGGAAACGTATTGAAACCTTCAGCCGCTTTACTGTGCTAGACGGTGAAATAAAACCTGAACCATCCCACGGCCCGGTAGGATCTGAAATCAGCATTTCCGGAAATGGGCTCAGGCCGAACCAAAATATCACGGTAAAGTACGATAACGAATTATTGGCAATCAGCGGCGGAGATACGGCCACCAATAATGCCGGTATTTTCAACTGCAAAGTAGTTATCCCGGAAAGCACTACCGGCAGCCATCAATTAATAGTGAATGATGTCACCGGCAACCATCCGGAAGCATGGTTCGATATTGAACCGAGTATCCACATCTCGAATCCGGTAACTGCGGGCAGTGAAGCAGCGATAAACGGTTACGGCTTTTCAGAGATACAAGATGTAATATTAAGAATAGCCGGACAGAATACCAGCACCAATCCGGCGGTGCTATCAACCAACTATAACGGCTCATTTAAGGGTACTTTCAGAGCACCGACAGCGACGGGTACGGTCACGGTGACAGCAACCGATAAACAAAATATCAAGGCGGAATTGGATATTACAGTGGCCGCCGCACCAAAAGCCGAAGCCGTACTTTCCCTATATCCGGCTAACAGCCAGGCTAATCCGGGAGCCGCCGGGAAACCGGTAACCGTCAGCGGTGCCGGGTTCAACCCAAACAGCCCATTAACCCTGACATATGAAAATACCCCGCCAGCAACATTTACCGGTATCCAGACCAACGCCGAGGGTTCATTCCAATATTCTTTCGAAGTGCCGGGCGGGGCGGCCGGAGAACATAAAATAGATGTTACCGACGGTACCAATGCAGCATCAATAATGTTTGTACTGGAAAGTACGGCACCACCGCCGCCGATCGCCGAGATCCCGGAAGTAGTCAGCGGCGTCAAACCCACCACCCGCTTCGACTGGACAGATGTAGTTGATGACAGCGGGGTAAAATACACCTTCCAGGTATCCCCGGATACGACATTTGCGCAGGTAGTACTGGAAAAATCCGGGTTAACCGTGTCTGAATATACGATGAAAGAAAATGAGCGCCTTGACCTGAAAGGGCGGCAGACGGCCTATTATTGGCGGGTTGCGGCAGTCGACGGCGCCGGTAATGAGAGTACCTGGAGTAATGCAATACTATTTTACGTCGGTTCGGCCAAAAGTGCCTTTCCGGTTTGGGCGTATTACCTGCTGGGGGGGTTGGGGGCGATCATTGTAATCGTAGTGGCTGCCTGGATAATCAGGGTTAAAAGGAACCAGGGGAAAACAGTATAGCCGGTAATTGTGCTCCGGCTAATTAACGTCTTCGGGAAAGGCGATCACATCCCGGATCGAGTTAGTATTACAAAATAACATCACCAGGCGGTCAAAGCCCAGGGCAATACCGCCGCATTCCGGAAGCCGGTCCAGGCATGCCATGAAACGGAACGGCATGTCCGCTTTACTCCCCGACTGCCGGATAAGATCGATTTCCTGTTGGAAACGTTTTCGTTGTTCAGCCGGATCGTTTAGTTCGCTGTAGGCATTGGCAATCTCCAGCCCGGCAATAAACACTTCCGCTCTTTCGGCGACGCGAGGGTCTTGATGATTCAGCTTTGATAAAGAAGCCGTGCTTGAGGGATACTCCGTTAATATCACCGGCCGCTGGGGAGCGAACTGCGGGATGACACGGGAGACAAGGTCCAGGTCAAACCGCACCGCATCAAAGTCAACTACAGGGTCCCAACCGGCAAACTGTGAAAAAGCGGTGCGGACAGAAATCACATCCCAGGGCAAACGGATATCGATATTTTTACCCTGGTAAGGGATGGCTTCACCCATGCCAAGCTGGCGGGCGATGAAATTAACCAAATCGCCGGTATCCCGGATGACCTCACGGTAACCGGCGCCGGCCCGGTACCACTCGATCATGGTGAATTCCGGGTTATGGGTTTTGCCGATCTCACCTCTACGAAAGCACTTACATATTTGAAAAAGCTTGTCGTAGCCAGCGGCGAGCAGCCTTTTCATATGCAGTTCCGGGGAAGTAGACAAGAACCAGTTTTCCGCTGATACGGGAACGATATACTGTTCAGGGGCCACAACAGAAACACGAACCGGGGTTTCTACCTCAAGGAAACCTTGACTGATAAAGAAAGCCCGCGTTGCCTGTAATATCGAGGAACGCAGGCTTAAATTATGCTTTATGCCGGAAAGACGACGAGATTCCTCATCGTAATTCACCTTTTCGTAGTGATCCTTTCTACATAGGCACCGGTCCTGGTATCGACCTTGATCACATCCCCTTCCTTGATGAAGGCCGGGACGCCGATGGTATAACCGGTTTCTACTTTAGCCGCTTTGTTCTGTGGGGTAATCGTAGCGGTCTTGGTGGTCATTTCACTTCCGATGATCTGGAGTTCGACAAAAGTCGGAAGAGTTATTTCTATTGGTTCATCGCCCATCATGGTCATGGTAACGATAGTACCTTCTTTAAGGAAGGCGGCTTTATCGCCAATCATGTGTTCCGGTATCATTTTTTGCTCGAATGATTCCGTGTTCATAAACACAAAATGGTCGCCTTCTTTGTAAAGGTATTGATCCTCTTCGGCACTAATGCTAACTTCTTCAACTTTTTCACTGGAATGATAAGTCCGCTCTAGAGTGCTGCCATCACGCAGGTTCCTTAATTTGAGACGGTAGATGGCTCTACCTTTACCAGGTTTGACGAAATCAACGTCATCGATATTAAACGGCTTGCCTTCGATCATTAGTTTGACGTTCTTTTTTACGTCTTCGATATCCATCAGCGGGTATTCTCCTTATCATTTAGCGAGAGTAACTTAGGAACAATACATTCTGACGATTATATCATCTCTGGTGATCAGTGCCAAGACTGATAAAGCAGCTTTTTTACGCTACTGTTTATATTAATCTTAGCGTGTTACCAGGGGGCTTTACGATCTTTTTTCAAGGTTTGCACCAGATTATCCAGGGGAATGGCAGCCAGCGTCATCGGATGGAAAGAACCGGCGGCACTTAATTTGATAGCGATTTTGGCGGCGACCTCATCGCTGGGTGCTTCAACGATGTTTACCAAATCATATTGACCAAGGAGAGCATACTGGCATACTATCTTAGCGCCCATCAATTCAATATCTTTATTGACTTCTTTTACCCATTCGGGGTCTTCTTCAAACTTTAAACGCCCCTGGTCAGTCAGGACAACCAACTGTAAATAATAGGCCATAACACCCTCCTAATCATGCATTTCATATGTGTGTAAACACGTGTGTAAGCTAATATAAAGTTGGAGCCCCTCTTTGTCAATACGGTTATCACCAGTCGCCGTCGCGGTTGACAACTATTTTTCTACTGTGTTACACTCGAAAATCAGGATATATCTTTTAGATGAAGATCAATAAAGCCTCCTACTATTATTATTATTATACATTTACCGTGCGCCAAAGCGCTTGGGGGGCTTTAACATAATTCGCAACATCTAAAAATTAATAGGACAAACATATAAGAACCCTCCCAAGCCGGAGGGTTCTTTCTTTTTACAAATAGCGATACCAGGAGGACAAGATGATCATCATGAAAACGGAAGCTACTCCAGAGCAGGTTTCAGGAGTAGTCAAGGAAATCAAAAGGCGGGGGTTCCGGGCGGACGTCTCAAAGGGCGAATACAAGACGGTCATCGGTATCATCGGAGATGAAAGGGGTATGGATTTTGCCCAGCTGGAAAATCTCCCCGGAGTGAAAGAGGTATTCCGTATTGAGACGCCGTATAAGCTGATAAGCCGGGAATACAACCGGCTATCAGAAACAGATAAAAGTCCGTTTACCATCAAAGTTGAGGATATTGAAATCGGGGGTATCAACCCGGTGTATATTGCCGGGCCCTGCAGTGTCGAAAGCCGGAAACAGTTATTCACCATTGCAGAAGCGGTAAAAAAATCCGGGGCGCATATATTGAGGGGAGGGATATTTAAACCGCGTAGTTCGGTACACTCATTCCAGGGATTAGGAGCGGCCGGCCGTGATGAAGCGATCGAAGCATTAACATGGCTAAAGGAAGCCGGGGAAGAATTCGAGATGCCAGTGGTGACCGAAGTCCGAGGGGAAGGCCAGGTAGACCTGGTAGCGGAATATGTTGATATTCTGCAAATAGGGGCACGGAACATGTACGACCAGGACCTGTTAACAAAAGCCGCCAGTAAAGAAAAACCGATACTTTTTAAGCGGCATTTCGGCGCCAGTATTGAAGAATTCCTGTCATTCAGCGAATATATTGCAGCGGAGGGTAATAAAAACATAATATTGTGTGAAAGGGGCATCGTCCCGGTAGGGAAAGGCAAGAGTTTTACCCGGTATACCCTGGACCTGGGAGCGGTACCGGCGATACAGAAAGAAACGTTCTTACCGGTATTGGTAGACCCCAGCCATGCGGCAGGGCGCCGTGACTTGATTTTCAGTATGAGCTGTGCGGCTATCGCCGCAGGGGCCTGTGCATTAATGATCGAAGTGCATTATAATCCAGCGGAAGCGTTGGTTGACGGGCAACAAGCGATCACACCCGAGGAACTGAAAAACACCATCTCGGCATGTAATAAAATCGGGAAATTAATTGCTCCCTTAAGGTAAGTACAGATGCAAACCTTGAAAGTACGATTAGGGATAGAACAGCAAAATGCGGTACCAAACCGGCACTATGATGTGTTAGTGGGAAGCGGATTGCTGGAACAAGGCGGTTCCATTTTAGCCAGATACGGGTGGGTAAAGACGAAAGCAGTAATCATAACAGATTCAAACGTAAAACCACTCTATAGTAGCGTTCTACAACAGTCTTTATGGTCATCTGGATATGAGGTGGCAATACTTGATTTTCCGGCGGGGGAAGCAGCGAAATCGCTGGAATCCGCAGCCCGGTTATATACCGAATTGACGGACATAAAAGCAGAGAGAAACACGGTAATACTGGCCCTGGGGGGTGGGGTGGTAGGGGACCTGGCAGGATTTGTAGCGGCAACTTACCTGCGCGGCGTCCCCCTGGTACAAATACCGACGACAATATTGGCGCAGTGTGACAGTAGCATCGGCGGTAAAGTGGCGGTAAATCACGGACAACTTAAGAACAAAATCGGTACTTTTTACCAACCGAGATTAACCATATCGGATATCAACACCTTGGCGACGTTATCAGCCCGCGAAATAAGCGACGGCCTGGCAGAAGTGATCAAATATGGGATCATATTAGACAGCGACTTTTTCGATTATTTAGAAAAGTATACCGGTAAGATACGTGCACTGGATGCAGATATTGTAGAAACCATGGTAGCTAAATCCGTCGAATTGAAAACAACAATAGTTGAACAAGATGTGTTTGACGTTGGGACAAGGAACATCCTAAACTACGGACACACAATAGGACACGCGGTTGAATCAGCTTCAGAAATGACGGTTTGGCATGGTGAAGCGGTGGCCATGGGCATGATAGCCGAAGCCAGGTTAGCCAATAAACTGGGAATGTTATCCAAAACGGAAGTCGGCCGAATAACCTCTCTGATATCGGCAGCAGGGTTACCTACCGAAATCAATATAAAGATATCGGACATGTTTTACGACCTGATACAACGTGATAAAAAAGTAAACCAGGGCAAAATCAAGTTCGCTTTGCCGCAAGGAATAGGAAAGGTAACGATGGTTAATGATGTTCAAATAGAACAAATAAAACAGGTACTGGCAGATAAACGATGAAAAGACCAAAAATCTGTGCGGTAATCACCGACGACAATGTCGCAGCGGTTACGGAAATACAACCGTTAGTCGACTTATTTGAGATTCGAATTGACCTCGTCGGAGATAACTGGACCAAGGTAGCCAAGGAAATAAGTAAACCATGGATTGCCTGCAACCGAATACCGGAAGAAGGCGGGAAATGGCAAGAATCGGAACCGCGCCGTATCGAACGGCTGCTGCTGGCAACCGATCTGGGAGCCAGTATCGTGGACATCGAGCTGCAAACAAAAAACATTGAGAACGTAATTGCGGCGGTAAAAAAAAGAGCGGCCTGTATTATTTCATGCCATAACTTCGAAAATACCCCACCCTTAACCGAGCTGAAAAATCTGCTGGATCGACAACTTAAAGCAGGAGCGGATGCCTGTAAAATAGTGACGACAGCCACCGATGTCAGGGACAACTGGACGATACTGGACCTGATATCTCAGAATCCGGGGGTGTCGTTAGTAGCTTTTGCCATGGGGACGATGGGCCTGTTGAGCCGGGTACTTAGCCCCCTGGCCGGCGGCTATTTCACTTATGCTTCCATCGAGACAGGGAAAGAGTCAGCCCCGGGCCAGATCACCGTCAAAGAACTGATCAAGACGTATCAAATCATCGGCGATTCATAAATGCCTGGCCAGAGAGTATCATTACTGCGGAAAAAATATTGAGCGAAGTACAGCCAGATTTAAACCAGAAAAACCGGCAAGCAATCACCGGTAAGACCGTATTATGCGGTATTATCGGCGATCCGATCGCACATACGATGTCGCCGGCAATGCATAATACCGCATATGAAACTTTACACCTGGATTATCTATACGTCCCGTTCAGGGTGACAAAAGAACAACTACCAAATGCGATACGCGGAATGCGGGCACTGAACATGCGCGGTTTGAATGTGACAATACCGCATAAAGCAGTGGTATTAACAATGCTGGACCAGGTTGATGAACGAGCCGGGAAAATCGGCGCAGTAAATACGATCGTTAATACAAACGGGATTTTATCCGGTTTTAACACCGATGCGGAAGGATTTATGCGGACCTTAGTTGAAAAAGATATCAGGATTCCCGGGAAAAGGATCTTGATCATCGGTGCCGGAGGAGCGGCCAAAGCCGTTGCTTTCGCTTTAGCAGAGCACAAAGCCAGGATAATGATAATAAACCGTTCCCAGGAAAAAGCTGCCGCATTAGCCAAACAACTCAAAGACCAGCTGCAAGCCGATGCCGCGGCTTACTCCCTGGAGGAAAGCAACCTGAGAGAAGCTGCAGCATCGGTTGAAATGATCGTGAACACAACCAGCATCGGCATGGGAACCGCTGACACACCAATCCCTGCCCGGTATTTAAGAAAGAACCTGTTAGTTTATGACATTGTTTATAATCCATTACGGACACAACTGCTCCGTGAAGCGGAATTGAAAGGGGCAATGACCATTTGCGGTGCAGAAATGCTGGCGTGGCAAGGGGCGATAGCCTTCGAGAAGTGGACAGGGTGTAAGGCGCCCGTCGAAATAATGAAAAACACGATATACAATAAGTTGACATAACATGAAAAATAACATTGCATTAATCGGATTTATGGGAACGGGGAAGACTGCAGTAGGCCGCATCCTGGCAAAAAAACTAAAGCTTGAATTTATCGAAACCGATTCGGTCATCGAAAATAAAACCGGACAGACAATTCCCCAGATATTTACAGATCAGGGAGAAATGGGATTCCGCGAACTGGAGATCCAGGCTGTCAAAGAAATAGCCTATAAACAACATGCGGTCATTGCTTGTGGCGGGGGCCTGGTTCTGAACTGGATAAACATTGACAGGCTGCGCCAAAATGCGGTAGTAGTCAATTTAACTGCTTCGCCTTTAGTAACATTGAAACGGATCACGAGACAGGTGGGACAAAGACCGCTGTTGGATGTAACCGACCCGATAACAACGATCCGGGACATGATCAAATTTCGAAAACCTTTCTACGAAAGAGCTTCTGATATCAATATAAATACCTCAAAATTAACTCCGGAAGCCGTAGCTGAAGAAATCGTCCGGAGAATAAAAGAGTATGAAAGTCTCAATCAGTAAGAGTGTTATCAACGGAAAGGTAGATGCCCCTTCATCAAAGAGTTATACGATACGGGCACTAGTGTGTGCAGCATTATCTCCCGGGGAAAGTGAAATCATACACCCACTCCTTTCGGATGACACGGAGGCGGCGAGTTATGCCCTGGAAAAAATTGGCGTCCGGGTACTGCAGGGACATCACTCGTGGCGCATACTTGGCGGACACCTGGTAGTACCGAAATCAGATCTGGAATGTAAAGAATCAGCAGCTACACTCAGGTTTCTACTGGCGATTGCGGCGATTATCCCGGGTATGGTGCGGCTGACGGCCAAGCCGTCACTGATTACCCGGCCGATCGCGCCACTGCTGGATGCTTTGCACCAACTCGGGATCGAGTGCCAGAGAGAACCGGATGGTAAATCGATCACCGTATATGGCGGCAATATAAAAAGTAATATGACCATGGTGGCAGGCGATGTCAGTTCTCAATTTGTCTCTGCCTTACTCATGCTGGCCCCAATGATAAACGGGGGACTAAACGTAAAATTGATAACGACACTTGAATCCCGTTCATATATCGAGATGACGATCGATTGCCTGGCTCAATTTGGTATCAAGGTAGTATCATTACCCAGTTACACCAGCTTTTTCGTAGCGCAACAGCTATATCATCCTACCAGGTATACGGTTGAAGGCGATTGGTCTTCTGCATCATATCTACTGGCATCAGGAGCCCTGGCAGGTGATGTGACGGTGGGCGCTTTAGACGGGACAAGCCTGCAACCAGATAAAATCCTATTAACTTACCTTCACGAAATGGGAATCCCGATTTCCGTCACTAATAATACATTCCGGACCAGAAAAAGCGATACAGTACTTAAGCCGATACGTGCCGATTTGGATGAATGTATCGATCTGTTACCAACGATAGCGGTACTGGCTAGTTTTGCCAAAGGGAAGAGCGAGCTTAGCGGTATTAGCCGGGCTAGATTAAAAGAATCAGACCGGGTCAGTACGATTACCCAGGAGCTTAGAAAAGCCGGAGTAGAAATCAGAGAGGAAGAAGACCGGATCACAGTTAACGGGACAATGCCCAGAGGAGCGGTTTTTAACAGTCACGGTGATCACCGGATCGCCATGGCATTAAGCCTAATCGGCCTGGTTTGTGGCAACACCGTGATTGAAAATGCGGAATGCGTAGCCAAGACATACCCTGAATTTTGGACTATATTAGAAAGACTGGGAGGAAAAGTAATCGTTCATGACCAGTAGTATCGGAAAGCTATTCGTTGTAACCAGTTTTGGGGAAAGCCACGGAAAATGTGTCGGCGTGGTTATTGACGGTTGTCCGGCCGGATTACCGATCCGTGATTCCGATATTCAGCATGAAATTGATTTAAGAAAGCCGGCCGCAGGAGCCGGATCTACGGCCAGAGCAGAAAAAGACGAGGTGGAAATACTATCGGGGATATTCGAAGGATTTACCACCGGGGCGCCAATCTCGATGATGGTGCGAAACAATAATACTGATTCCCGGGAATACGAAAAGACCAGGTTTATCCCCCGGCCCGGCCATGCCGATTACACTGCTTTTATTAAGTACGGAGGATTCAACGATTACCGGGGAGGGGGAAGGTTTTCGGGGCGAATCACAGCCGGTGTTGTCATGGCAGGGGCAGTGGCAAAGGCATTAATCCATAAAGTCGGCATAGAAGTAGTCGCCCATACCATACAGATAGGTAAGATAAAAGCAGAAAATAAAGTTATCGAAGAAATAAAGCAGAATTCTTTAAAGAGCCCGGTGCGCTGTAGTGACGTCCAAGCCAGCCGGAAAATGATAGACGAAATCAAGAAAAACCGGAAAGAAGGCGACAGCCTGGGAGGGATCGTGGAAGCGATTGCCTTGAATGTCCCGGCAGGTTTAGGTGAACCGCTGTTCGATACTATTGAAGGTGAGATAGCAAAAGCGGTTTTTGCGATTCCGGCGATAAAAGGGATCGAGTTTGGCAGGGGATTCAACAGTGCTGGGCTTAAGGGATCGGAAAACAACGACCCCTATGATATCAAGGGTAAACATATTGTAACGACGTCAAATAATGCCGGCGGCATCCTCGGAGGTATCAGTACCGGGATGCCGATAGTATTAAGAGCAGTAGTAAAGCCGACACCATCCATCAGCATATCGCAACAATCGGTAAATTTGGAAAAAATGAAGAAAACAAATTTGAATATCAACGGGCGTCACGACACCTGCATTGTACCAAGAGCGGTCCCGGTGGTAGAATCGATGGTCGCCGTCGTACTGGCTGATCTTTGTTTAAGAGCCGGAATATTACCCGGAGTGATCAAATGAATTTAGATGAACTACGAAGAGAAATCGACCAAACTGACGCTGAAATACTGAAACTAATTGCCCAGAGAACCAAAATCTCTGAAAAAATTGGTAAAGAGAAAAAAGAACTCGGGATGCCAATCCGCGACGCAAAAAGGGAAAAAACCGTGCTGGAAAGGATAAAGCAGTTAGCCCGGGAAAACCAGCTTAATGAGTGCGATATCGAAGCTATTTACCGGCAACTCATATTGGCCTCTTCCAGTGTCCAGGGAACTATGGTTGCCTTTCAAGGAGAAATAGGGGCATACAGTGAAGAAGCAGCCTACAAATATTTCGGGAATCTAATTTCTGTAACACCATGTGAGAGTATTGATGAGGTATTTAAAGTAGTAGAAACAAGAGACGTAAATTTCGGTATTGTCCCCGTAGAAAATTCGCTGGAAGGCAGCATCAGCGGCACTTATGACCTGCTGCTTGATTCAGATATCAAGGTTACCGGAGAAACGGAGCTAAGGATACTGCATTGTCTGATAGCCAATCCAGGAGTCTCCATAACGGATGTT
>JAEAME010001148.1_pt1 | contig 20099 bp, 21 predicted proteins | sample 8958731 | NCBI WGS metagenome assembly JAEAME01 (sample SAMN16933194, study PRJNA681113) | bioreactor sludge metagenome | isolation source: anerobic bioreactor sludge (Control) | place: India:Bengaluru | collected 2018-10-24 | reverse complement strand
ATTTCAACGGGAAAGAGGTCGGGATGCGGTTTAAAAATCAGGGATACGTCGGGTTGCTTGGTAGCCTGTGTATGTTCGCAAAACCGTTCGCAAATTCCGGTCAGGTCATCCGAACGGTCAAAAAAGCCGTCGAATGCACCCAGATGAATACCGGTATGATTTGCGCCTCACCTGGGAGATATTATCTTCACGAAAGTATTCATGACGAATTCGTCGAGAGGTATATCGCCGGAGCGAAGAAGTGGGTGGTCGGTGACCCCAGTAATGAAAAAACGATGATGGGGCCGGTGGTCAGCGCCCAACACCGGAATCATATCGAGCGCCTCATCAAGAAAGGCATTACAGAAGGGGCCAAACTGGTCCTGGGCGGGAAACGCCCCGCCAGGCCGCCCTTGAATAAAGGATATTATGTTATGCCGGCCGCGTTTACCGGGGTGACCCAGGACATGTCCATCGCCCGGGAAGAGATATTCGGGCCGGTCGCCTGTTTCATGAAATATTCTAACGAAAATAAGGTGATCGCTATGGCCAATGACAATACCTTCGGGCTTTCGGCTTCAGTCTGGACGAAAAATGCGGCGAAGGGCATCCGGTTCGCCAACGAAATAAAAGCCGGGGCGGTCTGGATCAACGATCATATGATAATCGGCAACGAACTGCCCTGGGGCGGCTTCCGGGAGAGCGGTTTCGGGAAAGAAAATCACAGTATGGGGTTGGAAGAATACACCCAATTGAAACTGATATCGCTGGACCTGACGGAATAGGTTTTATCCGGTAGTTAGACGTGGGAAATGTTGAGTTTCGGAAATTCGACGTTTCCCATTATTACCGGAAAAGTGCTGCCCGGGTATCTTCTTATAAGTTCTTCTGTTTACTATTGAGATAATTCAAATCCAGATGGGGCGGCATACGGTAAAGGTACAGGGTTTTGTAAGCCCGGGTCAGGACCTGGTCCGGTTCCCAGTCCGGGACGGGAAAAGACTCCATGACCACCCGGGTGCCGGGTTTGAGTTCCGCTTCGAATTTCGGTTTGAGGGCGATGGAGGCGGCGGTAATCAGGTAGCAGAAGACCACCGTGGCCGGCGACAGGCCGACGTCCATGACATCGGCATTGATAAACTCAACCCGGCTTTCCAGCCCCATTTCCCTGGCTTTTTTCCGGGAAGAGGCGACATGCTCCGGGTTTAGTTCCACGCCGACCGCTTTGCCGGCACCGTGTTCCACTGCGGCAAAAACCAACCGGCCGTCACCGGAGCCCAGGTCATAAACAACATCATCATCCGTGACCGGAGCCAGTTCGAAAAAAAACTCCACGTGTTCGGAAGGAGTAGGAATCAACGAGATAAATGAGCCCATCTATTTCACCTGTAAGACTTTAGTAACCGGGGATTTTCAGTTTAACCGCCGGATAATATCTTGTCAAAGGCAAAGCTTGTAATTCCTCCCGGTTTGTTTTATCCTGTTGGAAAAGCCCCGGAAGCACCTGTAATTTATTGAGCACCGGAAAGCAAGCTGGTGAAAATCCAGCGCAGCGCCGCCTGCTGTAATTCCTTTCATGAAGGATAAGCCAGAACGCCGGACTCAACACGGACAAGGCTTCCGCGGAGTCAGGGGGCGAAGTATGAAGATGCCTTTTTTACCCCTGCCCGCCCGGGTGGGGGGTTTTTATGATTAAAAAAGGGGGAACATCTTGAAACAAGGCGAATTACTCAACCTGACCGTGCGTAAAATCGGCACCCTTGACGAAAGGGCGATGGCCGAAGCCAGGACACGGCAGGTCAACCTGACCAAGCCGGCAGGCAGCTTGGGCCAACTGGAAGACATCTCGATCCAGATCGCGGGCATCCAGGGAAAGGGACGGCCCGGTATTAAAAACAAGGCCGTCATCGTCATGGCGGCCGACCACGGCGTGGTGGCGGAAGGGGTGAGTGCTTACCCCCAGGAGGTGACACCGCAGATGGTGCACAATTTCCTCAACCACGGCGCCGCTATCAACGTCATCTCCAAACAGATCGGCGCCCGGATACTGATCGTCGACATGGGCGTGGCCGCAGATATGCGGGCCCACCCCAACCTGCTGGTGCGGAAAGTACGCCATGGCACCGCCGATATGGCTAAAGGCCCGGCGATGACCGAAGCCGAGGCAATCGCCGCCCTGGAAGCCGGCATCGAAATCGTCAACGACCAGGCCAAACTGGGTCTCGACATCGTCGGTACGGGAGACATGGGTATTGGAAATACCACCGCAAGCGCGGCCATCTGTGCCGTGATGACCGGGAAATCGCCGGCGGAAGTGACGGGGCGGGGCACCGGCATCGATGATGCCCAACTCAAACATAAAACCGCTATTATCGAGAAAGCGTTACAGGTAAACAAGCCCGACGCGAAGCAGCCATTAACTGTTTTGGCGAAAGTAGGCGGGCTGGAAATAGCCGGCTTGGCGGGCGTGATGCTGGGGGCGGGAGACCTCAGGGTCCCGGTAGTCATCGATGGCTTGATCTCCGGGGCTGCTGCCCTGATTGCCGCCGGACTGGCACCAAACTTGAAAAATTTCATGATCGCCGGGCACATGTCGGTGGAACCCGGCCACAAAGTAATGCTGGATTACCTCGGCTTGAAGCCCCTGGTCAACCTGGGGATGCGGCTGGGAGAGGGGACCGGCGGGGCGCTGGGGATGTTCCTCTGCGAGACCGCAGTGAAAACCCTGACCGATATGGCTACTTTTACCGAAGCCGGAGTTTCTGAGAAGAGCTAATCGATATAAGAATTTAATAGTTGTTAAAATGAACAAGGAGATGTACCGTAGGGTCAGGTCTCGGACCTGACCGCTGACAGGGACCGGGCGGGTGGGTTCGAAACCCGCCCCTATATCTGGTTTCATGCTATGAAGTTTGTCGCCGCCTTCAGATTTTTAACCGTGATACCGCTGCCTTTCCGGCGCCAACCGGCGCCGGCAGAATTCGGCGGCTCGGTCTTGTATTTCCCGGTCGTGGGACTGATCATCGGCCTGCTGCTGGCCGGAGTGTACTATATACTGGACTTCTTTCTGCCCGGCAGCCTGGCCAACGCCCTGATCATCGCCGTCATGGTATTGGTGAACGGTGCCCTGCACACTGACGGCTTCATCGATACCTGCGACGGCCTGGCCGGGAACAAAGCGCCGGAAGAACGGCAGCGGGTTATGAAAGACAGCCGGGTGGGGGCGTTCGGGGTAATTGGGGCAATATTATTGTTCATGGCTAAATTTGCCGCTTTGAACAGCCTCCCCAGCAATCTGATTTACGCCACCTTGATATTGATGCCTGTGCTCAGCCGCTGGTCCATGGTTTATGCTATTATGGCTTATCCTTACGCCAAACCGGAGGGACTGGGAGCAACCTTTAAACAATATGCCCACTGGCGGGACTTCGGCATCGGCAGCATCATCGTTTTTGTAACCGCCGAGTTATTATGCTGGTGGTTGAACCTCGGCTTCAGGTGGTTATCCGGGTTATTCGTAATGGCTGTGGTCTGGCTGGTCACGTTATGCTGGTCGGCATACCTGGATAAAAAATTCGCCGGCCTGACCGGCGACAGCTACGGAGCGGTCAATGAGATCGCCGAGATCATGGCCGTGATCGCCATGATAATATTGGCATATAATTGATGGAACTCATTTTGATTTAAGATTTATGATTCAAGATTTAGGAATATTATTAGTTTCATATATCCAATTTCCTAAATCATAAATCAGTTGAATAAACACCACTAAAATAAGACGAACATTGATAAGAGAAAAGTATTGACGAGATTGTTATTGGCCCGCCACGGGGAAAGTAAATTCAATAACACACATCAGTTCGCCGGACAGGTAGACGTCGGATTGACGGACAACGGCCGCCGGCAGGCGGAAAAGCTGCGCCACCGGCTGGCCGGAGAGAAAATCGATACGGTTTATACCAGCACGCTGAGCCGGGCGCGAGCCACGGCGGAAATCGTGATTTCCGGGCGCAATCTGGGAATCACCGAATGCCCGGAACTACAGGAAATAAGTTACGGGGATATCGAGGGGTTGACCTATACCGAAATACAGAAGCAGTTCCCCAAACTGGCAGGCCAGATCCACCATTTCGACCCGGAGATGGAGTTTCCCGGCGGGGAAAGTTTCCTGGGCTTTATCAAGCGGGTGGAATCATTTAAAGAACGGCTGGCCAAACACGGAGAAAAAGAGACTGTCCTCATCGTTGCCCACGGCGGCCCTTTGCGGACATTGATATTGTCGCTGTTGGGCATCGACCAGTCCGTATGGTGGCAGCTGCGCCTCGATAATGCCTCTTTAAGCATCATCGACATCTACCCGCCGATGGAGGCACTACCGGAGACCAAAGAAAAGCCGGTACAGACCTCGCCGCGGGTGATTTTAAGCCTGTTCAACGAGATCGATTACCTTTCAGATGAACCCAGATACCGGCCGCCGCTGGTGAAATTGCACGAGCAGGCAGAAGAACCTGACCCGTTATGAAGAACCTGGTATACCAGGATTAGACTCTGCTTTTTAATAAGTGTCAACCCGATGGTTCGACAGATTCACCATGAGCGGGTTGCAGATTGGCGACAGGACAAATATATGAAGTCAATTTTAATAACCGGCGGAGCGCGCAGCGGGAAAAGCCACTATGCCCAGGAGATGGCGGCAAAGAGCGGCAAGACTGTCTTGTTCGTCGCCACCGCCCAGGCAGGCGACGAGGAGATGCACCGGCGCATCGAAATCCACCGGAAATCGCGTCCGGCTGCCTGGCGTACCCTGGAAGCACCGTCGCAAGTCGGCGCACGCATCACCACCGAAGCCGGAAACAGCCAGCTGATATTGATCGACGACATCACCTTGCTGGTCAGCAACGCTATCGGTGGTTTATTGAGTGCCGACGGCACGGATATCGATGAACCGCGGGCAGAAGCAGCCATGGCCCAGGAAATCAATGGGTTGATCGCCTGTTTGGCAAAGGTTAAAGCTGATTTCCTGATCGTGACCAACGAGGTGGGCCTGGGGCTGGTACCGGACAATAAGCTGGGACGGGTATACCGTGACCTGCTGGGTAAGGCTAATCAGGCCTTAGCCAGGGAAGTGGATGAAGTGATCTTTATGATTTCCGGGCTGCCGCTCAAAGTAAAGCCGTAACTATATGAATGAAGATTGATGGTTTAAGATTTTTTAGCAAGACCATCCTTTAATATACAGTTTAAAGGCAATTGCTGCGCCAGGTTTCGACCCCTTCATCGACAAAGGAAAAATCCATGAATTGGCCGCCCATTTTTTGCAGCCGCTCCCGCACCTTACGCTTCTTATCTCCTTCACAAATCAGGAGTAAATAACCCCCCGCTCCTGCCCCCAGCAGCTTTCCCGCGATTGCTCCGTGCCGGCGGGCTTCAGTATACATCTCGCTGATCACCGGTGTGATCATGGCCTCCGGGTGATGTTTTATTTTCATCTGCCAGGCATAATCAAGCATCTCGGCAAAATCAAATAATTCCCCACAGAGAAGGGCATTTTTCATATCGTAGACCAGGCAGTGCGTTCGCTTCAGGTTTTCCATGGTTTCCCGGCGGGCATGGGCTACCGACTCTTTGAACTGGTCGACCACTTTCGCTGAAGTTCGCGTCTGGCCGGTATAACACAGCAGGCAGTGATGCTCCAGGTCATTGAGGATATCCCGGCTCAAGCGCAGCGGTGTGACCACGATGCGCTCCTGGCTGAATTCGATGAGATTGAAGCCGCCGAAAGCTGCTTCATACTGGTCCTGCTTGCCGCCGCTGATACCCAGGTCCAGCCGTTCCACCACATATGCCAGTTCCGCGATTTCTCGTTTATCGTATTGATTAAGGCGCAGGTGTTCCTTCAGAGTACCTAACAGGGCTACGGTCAAACTGGCCGAACCTCCCAGGCCGCTGCCTACCGGGGCATCGCTTTGCACTGAAATACTGAATCCGGAGGTCATCCCGGAATGCGGACTTAGCCGGGAGACCGCGGCTTGGGCAAGTTTGAGGGCTTCATGGTAGACGGGAGGTTCGGCCAGGTAATATTTGACTCCCACATCGTAATCTAGCGAATAGATAGCGATCTGGTCATCGTCGCGGGGCGACAGGCTAACCCGGACATAATGATTCATGGTAGAACAGAGGACCGCCCCACCATATTTTTCGTAATATACCGGGATATCAGTACCGCCGCCGACAAAACTGATGCGCAGCGGGGCTTTGCCGCGGATATAACCGGATTTGCCATGTGGCGACAAATCAACATTTCCTGGAACATTACCGGCAGTAGACACCGGAGTGCTAATACCCTCGGTGTATCCTGTTAATGGCGGGTTATTGTCCATTTTTTGGACTATTTGCATTTCCACAACAGCCGCAGTATACTACATATTTAAATAAATGTAAATGGTGCTAAGCATTGAATATTAGCTTTAAACATGACCTGGTAGCACTGAATTTCTGGTCGGTATTGTTAATAACTATTATCTTTATATTCCCGACCAGTGTCATTCGATATCTTCTTGGTTTGCCTTTTGTCCTGTTTCTACCGGGTTACAGCCTGATCGCAGCCCTCTACCCGCGTCAGGAGAGCCTGGGCGGCGTCGCACGAATCGCCCTGAGTTTGGGATTAAGTTTGGCCGTAGTACCGTTGCTCGGACTGGCCTTAAATTACACAACCTGGGGCATCACGTTGAACACCATCCTGTTTTCACAAACCATCTTTATCGCCGCCATGTCTGCCGCGGCCTGGTGGAAACGGCGCAGGCTAATGGAACATGAACGGTTTCACATCCAGTTCACCATCAACTTTTCCGGCCTCTGGAGCTCCGGGATACTAAATAAAGCACTGACTATCGGACTGGCGGCAGCAATCCTGGGGACCTGTGCCACGGTGGCTTACGTCGCTGCTCATCCGAAAGCCGGGGAAAAGTTCACGGAATTTTATATTCTCAACACTGAAGGTAAGGCGGAAGACTATCCGCGAAACCTGGCACCGGGTGAGACCGCCAGAGTGGCCGTCGGCATCACCAACCATGAATACACCGCGGCGGAATACCGGGTTGCCGTGGTATCCGATAATGTACAACTGGCCGGGGCCGGGCCGGTTACCCTGTCTCATGATGAAAAATGGGAAAGCCAGGTTAACTTTTCGTGCAGTGTTGCCGGTAAGCAGAAAGTAGAATTTTTCCTTTACCGGGATGCGGGTAGCGAACCTTACCTGGAGCCGCTGCGGCTATGGGTCCAGGTGAATTGATATTTGTCCTTTTCACTTCGTGTGATGATGGTGAATTGTCCATATGATATACCTCAAAGAGGAATTTAAATGAACATCCTGATCACAGGTGCGGCTGGTTATATCGGGTCGGTCCTGACACCCCGGCTGCTGGCGGAAGGGCACCGCATAACCGCTCTCGATAATTTCATGTACGGGCAGTCTTCTCTATTGGACTGTTGTCATAACAAAAACCTGGATATCATTCGCGGGGATGCCCGGGATAAGGCACTAATGGTGCAGCTATTAGCCAATGCGGAAGCAATAATCCCCCTGGCCTGTTTTACCGGGGCACCGCTATGTGCCCGGGATATACAAGGGGCTACCAGTACCAACCTGGAAGCCATCGAAAACTTGCTGAAGCTGCGCCGCCGGAGCCAGATGATCATTTATCCTACCACCAACTCGGGGTATGGCGTGGGGCGAAAAAATGAGTACTGTACCGAAGAGACGCTGCTTAATCCTGTTTCTTTATACGGAAGGTTGAAAGTGGAAGCGGAAAAAGCCGTCCTCGCCGCCGGCAATGCGATAACTTTAAGGCTGGCAACGGCCTTTGGCACCAGTCCCCGGATGCGCCTGGACCTGCTGGTAAATGATTTCACCTACCGGGCGGTGACAGACCGGTTCCTGGTCCTGTTCGAAGCCCATTTCAAACGCAATTATATCCATGTGCGGGACATCGCCCGGGCTTTCCAGCACTGCCTGGAAAATTTCGCGGAGATGAAAGACGAACCTTATAACCTCGGCCTCAGCAGTGCCAACATCAGTAAACTGGAGTTATGCCGGGAAATACAAAAACAGGTACCGGATTTTTATTTTATCGAGGCTCCGGTGGGCGAAGACCCGGACAAGCGGGACTACGTGGTCAGCAACGCCAAGATGGAAGCGACCGGATTCAAACCGGAAATCTCTTTGCAGGCAGGCATCACCGAGTTGATCAAAGGCTGCCAGGTCATCAGAAGAAACCAATATGCGAATGTGTAAAAAAGAGAGATGAAACATCATCTCTCTTTTTATACTGTAATAACTGGATTATACCGGCAGATCGATCTTATATTTTTTAACCATTTCCATAATCTGGACGGCAGTTTTTTCATCCGGGTCGCATAACGGAAGGCGGGTCTTACCAACCTTGAAGCCGGCCTGGTTCAAGGCATATTTGACCGGGATCGGATTTGCCACGACGAACAATCCGGAGAACATGGGCATCAAATGGCGGTGGAGTTCAGCGGCTTTTTCGGTTTTTCCCTCGAGGAAGCTGTAAATCATGTCACTGATCTGCTTGCCCACCAGGTGGGAAGCCACACTGATGACACCGTAAGCACCGATGGCCAGCATGGGCAGGGTATCGCTGTCATTACCACTCCAAACCAGGAAATCCTTACGGCTGCCGGATATTATTTTAGAAATCTGCTCAAAATTGCCGCTGGCTTCTTTCACCCCGATGATATTTTTAATCTGGCTCAACCTGATCGTGGTTTCGGCAGCCAGGTTAGTGACGGTACGGGACGGAACATTATACAGGATACACGGAAGATTGGTGTTTTCCGCAATCATTTTGAAGTGATTATAGAGGCCATCCTGGGGCGGTTTATTGTAATAGGGTACCACCAGGAGACAGGCATCAACGCCACCCTTCTCTGCTTCTTTAGTAGTCTCGATCGCCTCAATGGTACTGTTGCTGCCGGTACCGGCAATCACTGCGGCGCGATCGCCGATCGCCGATTTTATTTCACGGAATAACCGGATTTCTTCCGACCTGATAGTAGTCGGGGATTCCCCCGTGGTACCGACAACCACCACGCCTTCGCTGCCGGAATCGACCAGTGCCCGGGCCAGCTTCTTAGCCTGTTCGTAATCAACTTCACCCTTGTCATTAAAAGGTGTCACCATGGCCGTGATAAGTCGCCCGATCTTCTTCATCTCATCCCCTTAAAGTTTTTATTCAGTTATAAAATTCCGTAAATCAAGAACTGCAGGATAATAATCTAAAGGAAATGTCTGGGACTTTCAAGAGGCAGGGACTGACGGATCCGGTCTCGCCTGGTCTAGAGGTTCAGCAGGACATCGAGGCCGTTGGTCAGCCCCTTTCGCTTGATGACTTCTTTGACAGCAATGACCACGCCGGGTAAATAACATTCCCGGTTGATGGTATCATGACGAATACTTAAGGTTTGTCCGCCGGCGCCAAAAAGGACTTCCTGGTGGGCCATCATACCAGGTAGGCGGACGCTGTGGATCGTGACACCGTCGACATCCTGGCCGCGGCTGGGAAACTGTCCGGAATCCCGGTTGAAAGGTTTGCCCCTGCTCTGTACCATTGCCCGGGCAGTGGTTAGTGCTGTCCCGGAGGGCGCATCGGCTTTGGTGTTGTGATGTAGTTCAGTGATTTCAACATAATCCATGTACTTGGCGGCAATCTTCGCCAGGTGGATCATCAGGACCGCCCCGAGTGCGTAATTAGAAGCAATGACAATCCCAACTTTATTCTTTTCCGCCTGTTGTTTTACCGCTTCGACATCAGCCGGAGTCAGGCCGGTAGTACCGATCACCATGTTGATCCCACGGCCGGCAACCACAGGAACGGCGGCGATGGTCGCTTTCGCCAGTGAGAAATCGACCACGACATCAGGCTTTGTCGAATCAAGCATCTTTGCCAGGTCAGTAGAATATGGTACCCCACCCGACCCATCAATGAAATTGATCGTATCTTTAGCCGCTTTCACGTCAACCGCCCCCACAACCTGGATATCAGGTTGCCGGTGCAGGCCGTTAAGCATCTCCTGGCCGACACGGCCGGCCGCACCGTGAACGACTACTTTGACCGGCGTCATGATTTTTCTCTGTCTCCACGATCAAATCGAGGCCGGCGATCGCCCTGCGGGCGTCCGTTCCGGTCGTTAAACCGGGGGCGGAACGGCCTGGGACCTGAAGCCGGTGGAGTGGATGATACTGAATCAGGAGCTAATATCGCTTTTCGAGACAAGGCAATTTTACCATCTTCCGTCCGGAGCACTTTTACCGTAACCTCATCACCGACATGGACAGCATCTTCGACGGTGTTTACCCGGTAATCTGCCAGCTCACTGATATGAACCATGCCTTCTTTACCGGGCAGGATTTCCACCAGGGCACCGAAAGGCAGGATACGGGTGACTTTACCAGTGTATACCGCACCGACTTCCACATCTTTAGTGAGGTCTTCGATGATACCGATGGCTTTACGGGCAGCAGCTTCGTCGGGTGAACCAACCACCACGCTGCCGTCATCCTGGATATCGATCGTAGTCTTGGTCTGTTCGATAATAGAGCGGATGGTCTTGCCGCCCGGCCCGATTACCGTACCGATCTTGTCAGTGGGAATAGATATCTTATACATCCGTGGTGCATACGGGCTCATTTCTGCCCGGCTCTGGCTGATGGTCTGCTTCATGACATCGAGGATGAACAGGCGAGACTCGCGGGCGCGCAGGATAGTATTCTTCACGATCTCCATGGTCAAGCCCTTGAGCTTGGTATCCATCTGGATACCGGTGATACCTTCAGTTGTGCCAGCGACTTTAAAGTCCATATCGCCGTAGGCATCTTCCAGGCCTTCAATATCAGTCAATATCACATAATTACCCTGATCGTCGGTTACCAGGCCAGTGGCAATTCCGGCTACCGGCCGCTTGATGGGAATGCCGGCATCCATCAAGGACAGGGTGCTGGCACAAACACTGGCCATAGATGTACTGCCACTCGAACTAAGGACTTCCGAAACCAGCCGCAGGGTATAAGGAAATTCTTCAGCGCTGGGGATAATCGGTTCCAGGGAGCGCTCTGCCAGAGCGCCGTGTCCTATTTCACGCCGGCCCGGTGTCCCGATACGCTTCACTTCACCGGTGGAAAAAGGCGGCATATTATAGTGGTGGATAAACCGTTTACTATCTTCGATGCCAAGCCCGTCCAATTGTTGTTCCATGTTGGCTGAGCCGAGGGTTGTGATCGTGAGGACCTGGGTTTCGCCGCGGGTGAAAAGGCCGGAGCCATGTGTTCGCGGTAATAAACCAACCTGGCAGCTTAAAGGTCGAATCTCGGTGGAGCTGCGGCCGCCGGCACGTTTACCCTGCATTAAGCTGCTCCGGATGGCTTTACGCACCCGCTGGTCAAAAACAGCCATGAGAACCGGTTCCTCATAGGTCTGGCCGAGTTTTTCTTTCACCTCTGCCTGGAGGTCGGCAAGAAGTTTTTCCCGGGGTGCCTTGGTAGGCGAATCCAGGACGCCTCCCAACCGCCCATCGACGATGTCCGCCACGGCGTTAATGGTCTCTTCCGGAATATCTGTGGCAGGGACCGGTAATTTAGGCTTGCCCCAGGCTTGCTGCAATTGTTCTTGCATCGCAATGATCGCCTGGTTGGCCTGATGCCCGAATTCGATGGCTTTCAGCACAATCTCTTCATCGGCTTCCTTCGCCCCGGCTTCGACCATGACAATACGGTCGCGGCTGCTGGCGACGACGATATCCAGGACGCTTTCTTCAACCTGGGCCAGCGTGGGATTGAGAATAAATTCATCATTGAGGTATCCCACGCGTACCGCCCCCACCGGTCCGTAAAAAGGTACCGGGGATATACTCAAGGCCGCAGAACAACCTATCAACCCTAACAGGTCGGGATCGTTCAATTGGTCTACGGAAAGAACCGTTATGATCAGTTGAATTTCATTACGCCAGGACTTGGGCAAGAGGGGCCGGATGGTCCGGTCAGCCAGGCGCCCGGAAAGTACTGCTTCGGTAGTTGGACGCCCTTCACGGCGGATAAAACCGCCCGGGATCTTCCCGGCGGCATAGAGTCTCTCTTCATAATCAACGGTAAGAGGTAAGAAATCGACGCCTTCACGGGCTTCCTTACTGACGCCTGCAGTAACTAAAACGACGGTGTCACCGTATTGGACGGTTAAAGCAACATCAGCCTGTCCGGCAAGTAAGCCGGTACCAATTGTAAGCTTGCGACCGCCGATTTCCTGGGTAAAAGACGAACCGTTTTGTGCCAACTAAAACCTCACTTCACTCAACCCTTTGTCCTGAACAAGGCAGTAACCGGTGCGGCCGGTCGCAACCTGAAGCGGACGGCAGGCAGTGATTTACTTACGTAACCCAAGCTCGGAGATAAGCTTGTTATATCTACCCACGTCTTCCCGGCTGAGATAACCTAGCAGGCGGCGCCGTTTACCGACGAGTTTCAGTAAGCCAAGTTGGGTATGATAATCTTTCCGGTTAGAAGCCATATGATGGGTAAGGTCACTGATACGGCGGGTCAGGATAGCAACTTGGATCTCGGTCGAGCCGGTATCATTGTCCTTACGGGCAAATTTGTTCACGATCTCCGTTTTTTGGGCTTTGTTCAATTTGAATACTCCCAGATATTAAAGTTATGTTAATGGCTAAAGTATACCACAAAATACGGCATTATATCACACCGTGTACCTGCTGTAAAAAAGTTCAGGTTCAAAACGATTGCTCATTTCGTATTTGACTCCATTCAAATCAAATTATCTCAATCTGATAAGAGGGCGAAAACGGGTGATTCGGGCGATCGATCTTAAGACCGGAGGTGCCGAATCAAGGATAAAGGAATTAATAAAAATACTGATTACCGCTGCCGCGATGATCAGGGAAAACAGGGTTTGCGAAATAACTCCTTTGTCCAGCCCAATATTCACCAAAATGAAAGCAAATTCCCCGATCTGAGCTAACAACAAGCCGGAAAGAATCGAATCAGCGCTGGTATGGCCGAAACCTCTGGTGACCAGGCTGCCGATCAAAGCCTTACCGAATATCAACAAAGACAAAATACCCAATAAAGGAATGGCTGATTCCCATATAACCGAAGGGTCGAACAAAGAGCCAATGGATACAAAAAATAACGCCGCGAACACATCGCGGAGGGGCAAAATACGCGATATCACCGCTGGCTGCCGGGGACTTTCGGCGATCATCAACCCTGCCAGGAAAGCACCCAGGGCAAAGGAGAGGCCGATATACTCCATGATCAAACCACTGCCCAGGGCTAAAGCTACCCCTACTAAAATGATCAATTCATCCGACCCCATCCGGCTGAACCATTCCAAAGCTCGCGGCCAGACGACCCTTCCCACGAGATATGTTGCCGCTGCTAAGCCAAATACTTCACCTAAGGCAATAACCAAAGAAAAGAAATCCCCGTTATCTCCTCCCATGAAGACGAGGAGAATCAGCAGCAATGGTAGTGAGGTAATATCCTGTATCAAGCTGACTCCCACGGCAATCCTGCCGTGAACCGAACCGACTTCATCGCGGTCATCGAGTACCTTGGCGATCACCGCGCTGCTGGACTGAGCCAGGATGGTGCCCAATAAAAATCCTTGTAGTAAACTAAAGTTCAGTAAAGGTACGAAGAGCAAACCCAGGCCGATTGTCAATAAGATCTGGGCTAATCCGCCAAAAATGATCACTTTCCCCAGGCCGCGGAAACGAACCGGAGACATACGGGTACCCAACACAAATAACAGCAAAGCCAGGCCGATCTCAGTTAAAAAGCGCAGCTTGTCGAAATCAGCAATCGGGCCGGGCGTAAACGGCCCCAAGGCCAGTCCCGCTACCAGGTAACCGATAATCGTGGGTTGCTTCAAACGAAGCGCCAGTGTACCGCCGATGGCCGCCAGGCCCAGGATAAGTACAAGATTGATGATCAGTTGGTTATCGTACATGAATAATCGGCCCCTGGGATATGAAAATTACTGATAAAACCATTGTTATCATTTACCAGAAGAAAATAAAATAGCCATTCCCTAAAAAACGTTTCTCTATCGGAATAAAACCGAACGGCAACCAGATTATAACAGATAAACAAATATTATTGTTGAATAAATAGTACATCCCAATGATTTTGTCAGCTTTCCTCCGGCTGTGTTACACTAACTCCGTAGTGAAGATACTGGTAACGAACGACGACGGCGTGCATTCCGCCGGTCTGTGGGCCCTGGTGGATGCACTGCAAGTAGTAGGCGAAGTAGTGGTAGCCGCTCCGGACAGGGAACAAAGTGCCATTGGTACTGCCTTAACCTACAATCAACCGCTGCGGGCACAGCAGATCCAATCAGCTGTTCCCGGTATTACAGCCTGGGGCGTCCAGGGAACGCCAGGAGACTGCGTCATCCTGGCCGCCGATAAATTGACCAACGGAGAAGTTGATGCAGTTGTCTCCGGTATCAACCACGGCTTGAACCTGGGTAATGATGTCCTGATCTCCGGAACGGTAGGCGCCGCTCTACAGGGTTATTTACGCGGAATCCCCTCATTAGCGGTGTCCTTATCCGGTACCGATAAAATATATCTGAAAAATGCTGCCCAAACCGCAGCTTGTTTGATCCGTAAGATATATCACCACCGTGATTCCGGGCACCTCCTTTTCAATCTGAATTTACCGGACCGGGCTGCGGAAGAAATGCAGGGTATCAGGATTACTAAACTGGCAACCCAGAGCCATATCGACTCCGTCAACGAAGGCCACGACGGCCGCCGGGCTTACTACTGGCTGGCTCGCCGCCGTACCGCCCAGGTACCTGATGCCACGACTGATATCTGGGCTGTGGAGCACGGTTACGCCTCGTTGACACCGCTGTATTTCTATCAGGGTAATGGTTACGATGATATACTATCTGCCACACTGGTTGAAGGCGAACTTAAGATCTAAATAACAGGATTGATTTCCGATGTCGCTGTTTGTCACCTTCGAGGGCGGGGAAGGGTGCGGGAAAAGCACCCAAACCAGGATGCTGCGTAACCGGTTGAACAAACTGGCAATCCCGGTACTGCTGATCCATGAACCGGGCGGGACGAAATTGGGCAGCCGTATCAGTTACCTGTTGAAATGGACAAAAAACATCTCCATTTCCCCCATCGCCGAACTGCTGCTCTTTAATGCCAGCCGGGCTCAACTGGTAGATACTGTCATCAAACCAACTTTATTGGAAGGACAAATCGTTATCTGCGACCGCTTCTCCGATTCCACCATCGCCTATCAGGGATATGGGCGGGGGCTCGACCTGGGTTTGGTAAAAGAGGTTTGTGCGGCGGGAGAGCGGGGGCTGAAACCTGACCTGACCTTCTTTCTCGATGTCCCGGTGGAGGAGGGACTGCGGCGTAAACACGCCGTAAGCAGCCAGGACCGTTTCGAACAGACGGAGCTCGATTTCCACCGCCGCGTTCGCAGCGGCTACTTAAAAATGGCTAGAGAAGAACCGGGACGCTGGATATTGATCGATGGAACACAACCGAAAGACCGGATCAGGGAAATGATTTGGGATAATGTCCGCCGGCTGCTGGCAAGAAAATAAGATCAGCTAGACTATCTTTCGGCAATCGAAGAAGCCGTCCCGGAATCCGGGACGGCTTCTTCGATTATCTTACCTGCTTTCTAATTGCGGTAAATGTAATTTATTTCGCCGCTCGCCATAAGGCGATCGCCGTTTTACCCTCCTGGTTGCTGACCCAAACCATGGCAGCATCATTTTCATTATTTTTGTTGTACATACCCCATGATACTTCCCCCATCTCCATCCATCCCTTTTCTTCCCATCCCTTACCCGGCATCTGGCTCCGGTAGAAAGCGGCCACATCCGACATACTGGCGCTGGATTCGTAATACCGCCATTCAAATTTGCCATAATCAGCATCATCAGACGGCGGTATCGACCAGGTACCTTTCTGTACCTGTCCGGCACCGGAATAGACTGGCATATCGTTCCAGGTAAGGCCTCCGCTCGAGGAATCCGTAGTAGTTTTCGCAGTGGTTTTTTCGGTAGTCTTGGTTGAAGCCGCGGTAGTTGTCTTCGTTTCATTATTGCTCTTCGAACCACAAGCAGCCAGGCTCAACAACCCGGTAAGTAAAACAAACACTAAAGAGATGGATATCAGCTTTTTCAAAGATTTTCTCCTATAAACCGCCTATCTGTGTTGTTAGTTTAACCAGCGGGTTTAATCTGGCTGTTTTTCTCGGCAAAGTTACCCACGATAGGAAGCTTGAACATTTGACCCTTATAGGCTTTATACATACAAACAATCCACAGGATAAACATACCAATCGCAAGGAAGATATTGATAATCCAACCGATGACAGGTATGAACCAGAGAATGATATAGGCGACCCACAATACCACAAACGAAGCTATTGATTGTATCGCATGAAAACGGACGAATTGGCTTTCTTTTTCGATAAGGAGGAATATCAATCCCGTAACCCACCAGAAGAGATAGCACAGTAACCCGGCAACGTTTGCTTCCATACCAGTACTGGATTTCTTGTTGGCTTCACTCATTACACTGTCCTCCCTTTTATATGCTACTGATTACTTACTGAATAAATTGAACGTACTTTACCATGAATTATGTCTAAATACAATACGTTTGTAATACAAATTTTTTAATGTTACTAACAGAAACGTCACTGATACCAGCTACTCGATAGAACAGGGAAAAGGATGGTATACTACCACAAAAGATGACCGTCTTGTATCTGTAAAGATGAGTAAAATATTCCGAATACCAGTCTCCACAAGAGACCAAAGGAGTTATTATGGAAAGTAAGGTACTATCCATTCCTGAAATGGAAGCTATGGCCCGGAAGATCCGCCGCCACATCCTGAACATGATAGGTAAAGCCAACAGCGGCCACCCCGGCGGCTCGCTTTCGGCAGTGGAAATACTGACTGCTTTATATTTCCGGGTTCTGAAACACGACCCGACAAACCCCAAATGGCCGGAGCGGGATCGTTTTATTTTGAGTAAAGGCCACGGCGCCCCGGTTCTATATGCCGCGTTGGCCGAATGCGGTTATGTAGCCGTGGAAGAGTTGATGACGTTAAGGCAAATGGACAGCTGCTTCCAGGGGCATACCGACTGCCACTTAACCCCCGGCGTCGAGATGTCCGCCGGCTCGCTGGGGCAGGGATTATCATTTGCGGTAGGTACCGCCCTGGCCGGAAAACTCGACGGTCTGTCTTACAAAGTATTCACCCTGTTGGGAGACGGCGAGTGTGATGAAGGCCAGGTCTGGGAAGCCGCCATGGCTGCGGCCCACTTCAAGGCTGACAACCTGATCGCCATCGTGGATAAAAATGAAATTCAGCTCGACGGATGGACAAAGGATATCATGAATAATGAGCCCTTCGCTGATAAATGGCGGGGCTTCGGTTGGCGGGTCTTCGAAGTCGACGGACATAATGTCGCTAAAGTCGCTGAAGTACTGGAAAATACGAAAAAGGTGGCCGGGCAGCCTTCGGTGGTCATTGCCCATACCGTTAAAGGCAAAGGCGTCAGTTTCATGGAGAACAATCCCGATTTCCACGGTAAAGCCCCCACCCCCACCGAACTGGAAAAAGCCCTCAAGGAGGTAGGTTAACATGGCAGTCCAGGAAGTATCCCCCCGCGAGACTTACGGCCAGGTAGTGGCCGAATTAGGGGTGACCAACAAGAATATCGTGGTGCTGGATGCCGACCTGTCGCATTCCACTATGACCAAATTTTTCGCCGCCAAGCACCCGGAACGTTTCTTCAACTGCGGCATCGCCGAAGCTAATATGATTGGTATGGCCGCCGGCTTTGCTGCGGCAGGTAAGATTCCCTTTGCCAGTACTTTTGCCGTCTTTGCCCCGGGACGCTGTTTCGACCAGATCCGCATGGCGGTCGTCCAACCGGGGATGAATGTGAAAATTGTGACTACCCACGGCGGCATTACCGTCGGCGAAGACGGCAGTTCCCACCAGGCCATCGAGGACCTTTCTTTAGCATGTTCCCTCGTGGGTTTAACCGTCGTCGTCCCGGCCGACGCCATCGAAACCACCCAGGCCGTCAAATATGCCGCAGCCACAGAAGGCCCCTTCCTGATCCGCTTAAGCCGGGCTAAGGTACCTGTGCTGTACGATGACAAATATAAGTTTCAAATCGGCAAGGCAGTAACCCTGCGGGAAGGCAAGTCTGCCACCATCATCGCCAACGGCCTGATGATCACACCGGCCCTGGAAGCTGCCGACACACTGAAGCAGGAAAATATTAATTGCACGGTGTTGAATATGCACACCCTTAGCCCCATCGATGAAGCCGCCATAATAAAAGCAGCCCGGGAAACCGGGGCGATCGTGACCGCCGAAGAACACCTGGAACACGGGGCTCTATCAAGCATCGTCGCCCAGGCCGTAGTGAAAAACCAGCCCGTACCGATGGAATTCGTGGCCTTGAAAGGCTACGCCCAGTCAGGTAAACCCAACGAATTACTTGTCCGCTACGGCCTGACCGCAAAAGAAATCATCGCTGCGGTAAGGAAAGTTATCGCCCGTAAAGAAGGTTTGATCAATATTTAAGGATAAAAAATGGAACACAGTGTACTGTGTCCCAATACAGTAATTTATGAAAAAGATATTTCAAAAAATCTGGGATTTGGCGCTGCCCTACCAGGACCAGCGGGACGACCCCGGTCACGCCGAAGTCGCCCTGCATTATGCCCAACTACTTGTCAGGTATGAGAAAGGCGACCGCGACATCATCCTCCCCGCGATTATTCTCCACGACGTCGGGTACAGCCAGATACCTAAAGAAAGGCGGATGAAAATTTTCGACCGCAAGGCCAAAAGGATGGAGCGGCTGGGCGTCCAGTATGAACACCAGATCGAGGGTATCCTGCTGGCGCTGAAGATACTGCAAGAGGTCGATTATCCCCCGGAGAAGATTGGTGAAATATTACAGATCATATCCCAGCATGATACGCGGAAAGGCTTCATCTCGAAAAATGAAGGCTTGACCCGCGACGCCGATAAGTTATGGCGGTATTCCAAAAGATGTATCGAAGCCGGGGAAAACCGGGCGAAAGCGAAACGGCAGGAGAAACTGAAAGAACCGGGAGAAGCAGCGAAAAAGAAGGACCCGCAAAAGAAACCGCCGGACCGCTGGCGGATGATGAAAAAGGGAGTCTTGAAAACAGACTATTTTTATTCTGAGCGGGCCCGGAAAATCGCCCTCAAGGAAATAAAAAACCGGAAAAAAGAAGCGGAACTGAAGAGAAAGCAGGGGCCGCCTCCTCCCGCAGATTAACTTTCAAGCCTGGCGGGCAGCAACCCGCCGGGAACGCAGGAAGGTAGTGAAAGCCACCAGCAGCAACAGGCTGATGCTGTAGGCAATAACAGCACCTTCCACCCCCTGCCACCAGCAGATAAAAGGCATCGCGATAAAAATGATAGCGCTGCTCAGGGTAACATTTCGGGTCAGAGATAGTATCACGATACCAGGGATTGTCAGAATCAAAGCAGGAACCGTGATAATGGTATAAAGAATGCCAATGGTTGTCGCTTCACCACGCCCGCCGCGGAAACCCAGCAAAACCGGCCAGTTATGGCCAAGAACAGCTCCGATACCGGCAGCAAACAGCCATCCTTGACTTAAACCGGCCGCGCGAGCCAGGATTACGACTAAAACACCCTTGCCGGCATCGATGAGTCCAACGATGATACCATTCAGTGGGCTGATTTGGCGGAAGGTATTCTGGGCACCCATATTACCGTCGCCCAGCTCCCGGATATCTTTCCTACCGAAAAACCTTCCTGCCAGATAAGCTGTGGGGATAGACCCAATGAGATAACTTAGAAAGACAATCAACCAGGCCAATGTCCCCTACCTGGTGCCGGGAGAGGGACTCGAACCCACAAGGATTGCTCCGGAGGATTTTAAGTCCTCTGCGTCTGCCAGTTCCGCCATCCCGGCTTGAGAATCTGAACTATGTCCCATAATATAGCATCGCT
>JAEAME010001147.1_pt1 | contig 20103 bp, 19 predicted proteins | sample 8958731 | NCBI WGS metagenome assembly JAEAME01 (sample SAMN16933194, study PRJNA681113) | bioreactor sludge metagenome | isolation source: anerobic bioreactor sludge (Control) | place: India:Bengaluru | collected 2018-10-24 | reverse complement strand
AAAATTTGAAAAGTTCTAAAAAGCTAAGTTGCTTTTCTACGAACAAATCAGCTTGTGAAAGCAAGATTAGAGATACTTGCATATAATAGAGTTTCCATTTTTCCCTATCAAATATAATCAATCGAAATATTACTTTCAAGCATTTGATGCTGGAGCTTGCTTCTTGTTAAAAATTATCATAAAAAAAACTTGATTTTAAACATTTATTTTTTTATATTCGGCAATTCAAAAATTACGACAAAATAAATCCGAGAGGAGGTCAGTAGTGAATGCCTAGCGTTAAAGTACGAGATAATGAAAATTTTGAAAAGGCTTTCAGAAGATTTACCAAGGCGTGCGAAAAAGCTGGTTTGATGTCTGAAATTAAAAAGCATCAGCATTTTGAAAAACCCAGCGAACGTCGCAAGCGGAAAATAAACGCTGCTAAACGTAAAGTACGAAAGATGCAAATTATAGAAAATTATTAATTATCACCAATTATTTATTTGCTATTTTCGATTGTTTGATCACTTACCTGAATCAATCAAATTTAATGTTGAAATCCAACTGTGGAGGTTGATGAATGTCAATTCTACAGCAACTGACAGAAGATATGAAACAAGCTATGAAGGCTCAGGAAAAATTGAGACTGGGCACGATAAGATTGCTTATTTCGGAATTAAAAAAAGAGAAGATTGATTCAGGTAAAGATCTTACTCCTGATCAAGAGATAAAGATTTTACTGAGCGCAGCTAAAAAGCGAAAAGAGGCAATAGAAGCCTACCAGACTGGTAATCGTCAGGATTTGGTTGAAAGGGAACAGCAAGAATTAGCCATTATTCATCAATACCTTCCAGCCCAGATGTCCGAAGCGGAAATTGCAGAACAAGTCGAAGAAATTATTAAATCAACTGGGGCTTCCGGCTTGAAAGATTTGGGAAAAGTCATGTCCGAGACAATGAAGGTGTTGAAGGGGAAGGCGGATGGGAAAATCGTTCAAAATTTGGTGAAAGAAAAATTAGCTTAGAAGAAATAATAAGTGTGATATTAAAAAAGTGAATAAAGCGAACTCATACTTTATTCGCTTTTTTTATTATAAAAATACAGGACATTCAAAATGATAACAGCCGCGATTGCCATTATTGATGTGGCAATTATTTTAGTATTAGCTTTTTTTATTTATCGGGGATATAAAAGCGGATTTATTACAGCATTCTCCCAGATTTTTGGAACTATGCTTGCGTTGATTCTGGCAATTCGTTACATGTCTAATATTGCCAATCCCATTCATCGATGGACCAATATTTCTCCAACTTTTACCATGGTATTTAGTTTTATATTGATTTTCGTCGGCGTGCTGTACGGTTTTGATTACTTATCAAAACAAATTTTAAAAGCAGTGAAGCTGTCCATTGCCCTGGGAAGCATGGATCGAGTCGCTGGTCTTGCTTTCGGACTGGCAAAAGGCGCTATTTTCGTTAGCTTGGTTTGCGTTTTGCTTTCTCTGGCAACATTTTCTCCTTCGATCGATAATGAGATCAAAAATTCCATGTTGTTCAATCCGATGCGCAATGTAATTTCCGTGGCTTACAAAACCGCGAAATTGCTTTTTCAAGGCAATTACAAGCCGTTATTTCGCGAGATTGAGGAAAGCCTTTCCGGACAGCCGATCGAAAGACGAGCCGAGACTCAGGATTTAATTGAATATTATCGTGTCAGATAGTATGGTTTATTATTTTGAACAGAAATATTTTTTTGACATTAGAATTTGATAAGATCGTTGATCATTTAGCACAGCATACCATTTCCACAGCAGGAAAAGAGCTTATCCTTCAAATTCAACCGCTTTCTGATCTCACAATTATCAGGCAAAATTTAAGTGAAGTTACTGAGCTTAAAGATATTCTGGATTTTGATGATCCATTTCCCTTATCGGGATTGCAGGATATTCGATCAGCTTTGAGAAAAGTTCAAATCGTTGGCAATTTTCTATTGCCTGATGAATTCAGTCAGGTTTTACAAACGCTCGAAGTCAGCAGAAAAATCAAGGAATATTTTCGAGAGCGCAAGGAAAAATATCCGCTATTGGCAACTATTGTGAGCCAGGTCTTTTCTTTTCAATTCATTGAAAAAGCGATTGTCAAGTGCATCGATATAGCGAGCCTCGAAATATTAGATAGCGCCAGCCCCAATCTCAATCGTATTCGACGATCGATTGAAATTCAAGAAGGACGAATCCGAAAAAAACTGGATGACATGGTGAGCCAGCTTTCTCGAAAAGGATACCTTCAAGAAAATCTGGTAGTCGTCAGGGATGGTCGTTTGGTTTTAATGGTCAAAGATGAGCATCGCAATCATATCAAAGGATTGATTCACGATCAGTCTGCTACGGGATCCACGCTATTTGTTGAGCCCTTTGATACGCTGGAATTCAATAACCAGGTTCGTTCACTAAAACTGGAAGAACGCCGTGAGATCGAGAAAATATTAACAGACCTGACTAATCTCATCCGAGAGCATTTATCGGAAATTCAGCAGACAACTCAGGCTTTGGCTCGATTGGATTTTATTTATGCTAAAGCCAGATTGTCTCAAGAAATTAAGGCAAGTCAACCGATAATTAATCAGGAGAATCGGTTAGAAATCATTAAAGGAAGGCACCCATTGCTGGCGCTTCGCCATGATGCGAATCGATCGGTGGTGCCAATTGATCTTACGATGGGAGAAAATTTTAATACGCTGGTGATTAGCGGCCCCAATGCTGGGGGGAAAACCGTGGCACTCAAGACAGTTGGACTGCTAAGCTTGATGACCGCCTGCGGACTGCTCATCCCGGCTGATCCCAGCTCTGATATTGCTATTTTTGATAATATCTTTGCCGCCATTGGTGATCAGCAATCCATCGAAAACGATCTATCAACTTTTTCTTCCCACGTGGCAAATTTGCGCGATATCGCTGATCAGGTTTCTCGTGCTGATCTGGTTCTCATCGATGAAATTGGTGCCGGGACTGATCCGGATGAAGGCGCCGCGCTGGCTATTGCCATACTGGAACAATTGAATTCAATCGGGTGTATTACGATCGTTTCAACACACCAGAGCGCTTTGAAAGTATTTGCTCATGAAACCGCCGGCGTGGAAAATGGATCCATGGAGTTCAATCGCGAAACGCTTGAGCCAACCTATCATTTTCGACTGGGAATTCCGGGGTCGAGCTATGCCTATGAAATTGCGACACGATGGGGATTATCAGAAAAAATAACTGCGCGCGCTCGGGAACTGGTGGGCACTAAAAAAAGCAGATTTGAAAAATTGCTCGAAGATCTGGAAAATAGATTGCAAAGCAATCGTTCAATTTCCCATGAATTGTCGATCAAGCAAAGCGAACTCGATGGATTGATAAAATTGTACCACGACAAATATGACGAATTAAGTAGTAATGAGCGTGAATTAAAGAAAAAAGCAATAGAAGAATCCAAACAAATTTTGGCGGACGTTAATAAAGCAGTTGAATCTGCAATCAAGCAGATCAAAGAACAGCAGGCAAGTCGAGACGCGATTCGGGCAGCCCATCAACTCATACAAGAACAGCAGGAAAAACTAAAAGTAGAACAGCGACAGATAAAGAAAAAGAAATCAGAGACTGAGGAATCCAGTAAGTCGTTAGAAAAAATTGCTGTTGGTCAGCAGGTTTATTGGTCAGCTTATCATTCGACAGGCGTGGTTCTATCCGAACCAGATGCTGGGGGCAAAGTGCTCATTCAGACTGGTGAAGTGAAAATAAGGGTTCCGATGAATGAGTTGACTGCGAACTCACATCACGCGCCCGAATCAAGTCCGACTAAAATTAATGTGAATTTCGAGCAGCTTAAAAATACGGAGCTCGATCTTCGGGGTTTTCGAGTTGACGAAGCACTGATCGCAGTAGATAAATTTTTGGATGAAGCCATATTATCAGGATTGGAACAGGTTTATATCATTCATGGTAAAGGCACCGGGGCGTTAAGGCAGGCGATCCATGAATATTTAGATAAAAATCTTCGGGTGAAAAGCAAGGGTTTTCCCAAATGGAGTCTGGGCGATATGGGAATGACTGTTGTGGATTTGAAATGATTAATTTTTTAAAACAAGAACCATGGCGTGAAGCGCATGGTTTGTCACCAAACATTACGATTTAATATAAGATGAAACCAAATTTCAAGAACCAAAAAATTGAACAATTTGAAATAAAGCGAAGCCGAGCGTGTCGATTTGTTGGTGAAAGAAACCAGTTGATAAAGCAATTGGAGAAGGAAGGAAAGTTGATCTCACCAAAATATTATTGCATGGCACAGGGAGGTTATTGCGCTGATGATAATGTGTGCATCGCGTTGGTTTCGCGTGCCCATTTGCCAACACGGCTGGGAGATTTTGAAATTGCTATTTTTGAAAATAATAAGGATGAAGAGGAGCATCTGGCAATCATTCGGGGCAATCTGGATGATGCAACTGAAGTCCCTGTTCGCGTTCATTCTCAGTGCCAGACCGGAGATATTTTTGGCTCATTGCGGTGCGATTGTCGCGATCAGTTGGAGCATGCCCTGAAGACATTTGCTCAATTGGATAAAGCGGCGTTGCTGTATTTGAAACAAGAAGGTCGAGGAATTGGATTGGCCAATAAAATCCGGGCTTATCATCTTCAGGAACAGGGACTGGATACAGTTGAGGCAAATTTAGCGATGGGCTTTCGAGATGACTTGCGAACTTATGAAATTGCAGCTTCGATGATCAAACTTCTCAACATTAAATCCATCGTGCTTTATACCAATAACCCTGAAAAAATCAAAGGGCTTTCTGATAACGGAATTCAAATCATTCGGCGAGAACAAATTGTCATGCCACCCACTCCCTACAATATTGATTATCTCCAAACTAAAAAAATAAAAGCCGGGCATCTTCTGGATTGACTCAAAATGGAAGCTGCGGTTATTTGCCACTGGAAACAATTTTTAAATTGAACTGAAATCTTTGCAACTGAATTACCAAATTGTTAATCATATTCGGTGAAATGGTTATAAATCAATATTATGCTAAAAACTTTTTAATTGAAAATTTAATTGGATCAAAAATGGATAAAAAAAATGATTGACAAATAAAATATTTTTTCTTACATTTGATCGACTTATTTTTATAAACTACAAGTACTAATGTCTGATGAAAAATACAATTGGTTAACATCTGACAACTTACACGGAATCGAAAAATGATAGATTAAAATCCAGGTATAATGCAAATTTGGGGACGCGGGGCGTAAAGTGAGTCTTGTCTGGTATCTATTGTTCGCCCGACGCATCTGCTGTACTCTGCGTGTCAATCTTCTTTTTTCTAAAATTAATTTATGACTTTTTAAAACGGTGAAGCGATAAAATCAGGATGAGGGTGGTGAGTCGATGAAGCATGGGTCGAGCAGTGAGGTTGTTAAATTAAATGCGGAGCTTGAAAAGTCTATCGCTGATATTCAAATCCTTATTGATGGTGTAAAAGAAGATGTCCAAAAAAATTTTGACGAATTTGGCAATATTCAATCTATTCAAACTGAGCGGATCGATAAGATAGAAGATGTCATTAAGAGTGAATCTCAAAATTTAAAAGCGCTAACCAATGATCTCAATCAAAAATTTGAATCATTAAAACAAGAGACTTCAAGCACCATCGAAGGATCCCTGGCTTCTGTCAATCTATTCTCCAACACCCTCAAGCAAATAATGGATGAGCATGGTCATCGCCTTGATGAATTGGGGCAATTAAAGGATCAGGTTGCCCAGCTATCAAAAATGTCGCCCGAAAAACTTAGGGAGGAGTTAATCGGTGGCATCCGATTGTTAGGAGATCGGGTAGCAAAAGCAATCGCGGAAATAAATGAGCGAATTGATAATTTCACTGATGAAATTCATGCAAAGGTGCATAATAGTGATGTAATTTCTAATGTGAATGCCAAGGGGGTTTCAGATCAAGAAGAAAACGATTTTGCTGCTCTCAAAGAGTCCAGGCTGCTCGATGCCAATGATTTTGAAATTGTGCCCCGCGAGGCGATTCAACGGCTGACCGAGCTATATAAAAAGCAGTCGTCAGCAGTCAAAAGCTCTATCGGAAACCATGAACAAAAAATGCAGGACTTCGAACAATTGCTGAAAACTTATGATGATGAAAATACCCGTTTAATAGAATTGTTGGACCGACGAGTGAAGAGAAATTTTCTCATTTCGATGGTGGCAATTATATTTGTAATTTTGTTTTCGATTGTTATTCGGATAATCTGATCATTATTTAAGTGACAGCAATGGTTAAAAAAATGGATTTATTGCTTTCTCCAGTCCCACCATTGTATTAGAACCATGTCCGGGATAAATTTTCGTTTCATCTGGCAGCGTGAAAATTTTTTTCTGAACCGAATCAATCAGTGTTTGATAATCTCCTTTGGGAAGATCCGTGCGCCCTATTGATCCTGAGAAAATCAAATCTCCTACAAATAATTTATCCTCAACATAAAATGTGACACTTCCTGGCGAATGCCCTGGTGTGTGCAACACTTTAATCTGCAACTCTCCCAATGCGATAATTTCCCCTTCAGATAAAAATCGATCAGGTTTGGGATTCCCAGGGTTGGACAGTCCAAACATGAGTGCCTGAGCAAATAATCCTTTGAGCAGAAACTCATCTTGCGAGTGCATCAAAAACTGGGCGCCAGTTTCTTGTTTGATTTTTGTGAGATGCGCGAGGTGATCGACATGTCCATGGGTGAGTAAGATATATTTCATGTCGAGATTATTTTCTTGGATCGCATTCAGAATAATTGGCGCATCATCGCCGGGATCGATCACAGCGCCTGCTTTGGTTTTTTCACATGCAATTAAATAACAGTTCACTCCTAATGGTCCGACCGTAATCGTTTTCAAAAGCATGGGTATCTCTTTCGGTTTTTGAATAAATTCTAAATCATTCGTCGTGTTGAATCCACACTGTTAAATCTAAAAAATTTTTAGTGAGATGCAAGGATTTTTTCTTCGTCACTATAAATTATAATTGACACTCTGCAAATTTTGTGTATATTAATACAATTTGATCAGATTAATTGACTTTGTTTAGTACGAAAGAAATTGAATATGAAATTGGTTGGCATCGAGATTGTTGGAGATTTCCGTGGAGGCTCATCGTGGCCAGCACTGGTTCGGGGAAGCAATGATCGACTTTATGTGGTGAAATGGAAAGGAACGGCTGAAGGTGTAGTCGCCAGTATCACCGATTTGATCGGCACTAATCTTGCCAGAACGGCTGGAATTTTGGTGCCACAGACCAGTTTGATCGTTATCCAACCTGATCTTTGTTATGCTTCGATGGATGCTGAACTGAAAGATTTGGTTCTGCGAAGCATCGGAACCAACCTGGCTATCGAATTTCTTCCTGAAGCAATTCCTTATGCAGAATTTCATTTAACAAGAATTGATGAAGGCGTGCGCGACAGAATTTTCCTGTTCGATCTGCTCATGTTAAATATTGATCGGGTTGAAAATAATCCCAACATGTTGCTTAATAGGGGTGATTTATTCTGCATCGATTTTTCGGCATCCATGACTATTCGTGAATTGTTGACAAAACGAAGCATCGCTGAACCATCTTTGTTGTCACTCATTCGAAGACACCCATTTTATTCGGAAACGGTTTCTGAAGAGCACTCGGATTTTCAATTAAATTCTGAAATTCTAACTCAAATTGTCGAAAACGTCACTGATGAGTGGCTTGATGAGATTGCGACTGATCCTGCTGAAATAAAGAGGCACTTAAAAATACGGATAGCTAATTTGATTCAAAATAGAGGACTAATCCTTCAAAAAAGGATACCTGCACTAAAAGGAATGTATTTTCAGAGCGCGGCTGAACGTCGGCAGAAAAGCCTTAAAAAGCGAAATGATTTTCTGTCCCGATTGAGGCTGAAATAGAGGAACTCAATTTAATTGTCAGGACAGCGACAGATTTCTTAATTTAAAATGGAGCAAAATACTTCATGGAATTCATAAACAATTTTCGTGATTTTGGAGGATATAGAACTAACAACGGAGCGATGATCAAGAAAGGGTTGCTTTATCGCTGCGCCAGCCTGAGTAATGCCTCGGATAATGATCTGAAAAAAGTATCAGCGTTGGGGATTAAAACCATTATTGATTTGCGAACCAACCAGGAGCGAAATGAATATCCTGATCGGACTCCTGACAATTTAAAAGTAAAGTCAATCCACATTCCCATCAAAGCGAAAATGCATAATGAGTCAGGATTAATTTATCAGTTATTCTCATTGGTGTTTGGCAAAGCAAGAAAGATCAATTTTGATCAGGCTTTGCAGCAAGTTTATCGGGAATATGTCACCGATTTTCGTTTGGAATTTTCAACTATTATCAAGCTTGTTGCTGATAGCATCAACTTGCCGATATTGATCCATTGTACCGGGGGAAAAGATCGAACCGGCTTTGCCTGCTGTTTGATCCAATTGGCGTTGGGTGTGCCATTAGATTTGGTGATGCAGGATTATTTGCTCACCAATGACTCTTTAGAGGAAATGAAAGATAGCTTTAGTAAAAGGCTAAAAATATTTTCGCTGTTTGGAGTCACATTTGAAAAGTTGATGCCGCTTTTTGAAGCGCGAATCCAGTACCTGGAAGCTGCGCTTGATCAAATTAGAACCGAGTTCGGCGCGGTGGAAAATTTTATTCAGCATGGACTAAATATTTCAGACGAAGAAATTTTGAGTCTGAATAATCTGTTGCTCGAAAAAGCTGATTATTATTGATAATATCCCGTTGTAAATTATCGCTTGACAATGGACTGTGAATATGATAAATTAATGAGTCCATTCTAAAAACCAATTTTGGGGCGCTGTCATTGCGAAGTGAAACGGAGCGGAGTCGAAGATACTCTTTAACGTATAATCCCTCGTACCAGTTAAGATTGCTTCTCATCCTTCGTCGGATCGCAATGACCGCTGTAAAGAAAATTTTATCATTTTCGATCTTTTTAAAGGGGACTCATTCACACAATAAAGGATATATCTCATGCTAAAACGAACAATTCTAATTATCTTCTTCTGCTTAATTCCAACTTTTCTTTTCAGTGCGGGACACAAGGATTTTAATGGCTCCTGGGAACTTGTGCCGCAAAAGAGCACGGTCATCCCGTTTTATCGAACGCTCGTCATCGATTTTAAAATAAATGACAACGAGGTGATCGTGATCCAGAAATGGGGCACCCGAGCAAGGGATGCTTTTTCGGATACTATTCGTTTAGCAACGGACGGCAGGATGAAGTTGTTGCCGCTCCAGCATCAAGTGGCGCCTATGAATGTATTTCTGGGAGTTATGAATTTAGCCAGCAGTCAACGCGAAATGTCGGCTTCCTGGAATGAAGACGGTACTGGGCTGACCATTCAGGAAAAAATTCCGATTATCAGTTCTCAGGGCAAAAATGAAATCAAAGCTACCCATACCTACACCCTTTCGGTTCCTGAGCAGATTATTACCTATAAAGTCACTCGCACGTCACGAAAAAAGGATGATGGACTTTCTTATACTTTGAAACGCGCCGGCAGCCGACAGGCCTATTACATGCGATTGGAAGATGACTGGGCGATTGACGGAAAGCTGCCGCAACAGGCGTTTTTTATTTCAATGCAGGGACTGGCAAATAGCAATGGTCCTAATATGTACTTCATCTATCCGGAAAAATGGGATTTTAGGTACACACCGGGCTTATTTGATTTTTTGCAAAATGATCGTTATTATTCATTCAAAGAATTGCGCACGCTGGACCAGGTTCTGAATACGTTTCGCGATCATGTGAAAGGCTACGTAGTTTGGGATAAATCAGTGCGTACCTCCTTGATCGTCGCTTTTACCGTCGCTGGACTGGAACAGGCTGCCGTGGTGAGTGAGGAGTTGATTCCCCTGGTTGAAAACGCCGGGCTGAAACCGGTCGCTGATTTTCGGGGTAAATTCACCGGCCAATCCGATTTTGAAATTTATAGCTGGGCAAAAGCGCAATATTGGGAGCGCTGCAACAAGGAATACATCGTCTGGCTAGGCGGCGAACATGGCAACATCATGAAGCCCGGAGTGGCAGATTGGGGCATTCACAAAAAAATGTTTTTCAATGATCTTTGCGCCAACCAAACCATACCGGAAGAGTACCAACTGACGAAAAAGTTGCTGTCAGAAATGAAGCCGTTCGGCATGGTCTTTGGCTGGCATTCCTATAAAAAAGACCTGGAAGAGGAGTGGGTTCGCTTGACCTCCAGCTATGCTTTGCGGGTGGAAGGATTGCACAGCCTGCCCAATTTGAGCTTCAGTTCCCAGGTGCCGACCACGCCTGGCTTTGTTTTTAAAAACAATCACAATTTGATGCCAGGAAAAATTTATAAACCTGAAAAAAAAGTTTACATTACCTGCATCCAGACCGACGGCATGGGATTGGGCGCCTGGAATCAACCCGGACGGGGTGAAATTCCCTATGCCTGGGAAGTATTGATGAACAACACCTGGCTGGCGCCGGTCATGCTGGAGTATTTCTACACGCAAGCTACTCCGAACGACTATTTCCTCGGCTGCCTGGGTGGACCCGGCTATGTTTATCCCAAAGCCGTTCCTCCGCAGCATCTGCCTAAAATGGTCGATCTGGCTTATGATTTGATGAAAAAGCTGGACCTCAAAATTTTTGAAATCATGGACTATTCTGAAGGCGTCATGGTTGAGGGCAACTCGGACCTCACCCGAGAGGTCGTGGATGCCTTTTATAAAGGTATGCCGGACGCCATCGGTTTTGTCAATGGTTATGTCCAATCCCATACTTTTACAGTCAGGGATAAGCGACCTTTGATCTCTTATGATTATTACATGGCGCCGGAAGCTCCGGAAGAACAAGTCGCTGCGGACCTGGAAGAGCTGAAAGAACTCAACAAAGATCGACCCTATTTTCTGCTGATGCACGTACGGCAAACGAGCACAGTTAAGCGGGTCAAATCTATCCTCAGCCGACTGGGACCGGAATTTGAGCTCGTGCCGCTGGATATTTTCATAAAGATGGCTGGCGAACAGCCGACGTTTATTGAACGATTTCGGGAAAGGTAAATCATAGTGATAAGCTCGAAATCTTTGTAATTCCGCTCGAGCAAATTCCCCAGAGTTATCCAAAAAAGAAATCATTGAAAAGGAGCAATGGAGTATTGAAGTCATGATTCCGATACTCCTTTGCTCCACACTTCCCTTCGCTTCACTGTGCTGCTAATTTTCAGCCTGTTGAATTCAGCCGTAGGTTTTTTAAATTTTAAAATCAAAACAGTAAAGGATTAGATTCTTAAAGAGAAACAAGCTGTGTATCCTGGTCACAGGGATATCTTTTCTGGGAAAATTTGATTTCATTATTTAAAAGTCACCTGTAACGATTTATCTTTTTTACTGAGTTTGACTTTTTGGATCTTGCCATTCGAGGTGATTTGATAATCGCCATAAAACGCATGTGCTTTGAACATCCCCTTTTCATCAGCTTTGCCGGAGATTTGCGTCCACCACTGATTGAAAACAAGATCGCGATAAGCCAATGCCTGTGGTCTGGGGGTCCAGTCTGTTTTCCACATCGCGGCATGGGGCTGCCAGTGTGGGCTTTCCCAGAAGCCCCACATTATAATGGCTTCAACGCTGGGGTGAGCAAAGTAAATCGGGAAAATCTTTCGCAGCTCGTCAGCCTGGGTTTGTTCATCATCATAGATAAAAAGACATTCGGTAATTTTTATTGGAAGATTGAACCTGGCAAGCCTGTCGAGATTTCTTTGAATTAATTCAGGCGGAGTTATGGTCTGGATGCGGCTGGTACCGTGTCCCTGGCAGCCGATCCCAGCGATGGGGACACCGCTGGCAAGCAAATTTTCGATTTGAGTGATATAAGTGCTGGCATTAACACCGCCGTCGATAAGAATCCCATAATCATTCACATAAAGCACAACATCCGGATTCCCCACTTTGGCGGCTAAAGCCATCTCATTGATGATGCCATACCCGAGTCGGCGACGGAAAAAATCGCCATGGATCATTTCATTATTTAGATCAAATTCATCAATTCGCCCTTTAAAATGCTTTGTTACATCAATCGCCCGACGGTCAACTGCTGCACGAAGTTGGTCATTGTTCAACTGATTAAGCCAGGGCATGATGTAGCTGTCTTTCTCCCAGAATATGCAGTGGCCCCGCATCGGTATGTTAAGCTCATTACAAATTTCCCATATTCTATCTGCTGTAGAGTAATCGACTACATTGGGTTGCTTTTCGCAGTCATACCATTTTAAGGCGTTTTCGTGTACCGCATAATTAAAATTCTCGGCAAGTATTTTCAGAAACATGGCTCGATCTTCCGGTGTCATGGCGTTTTCATCTTTTTCTGCCAGATGATTGGGAATTGCAGTGCCGAACAAAAACTCATGTCGATTCTGCTGAACCCTAACCTCAGCGCCGGGTTTGGTTTTTACGATGATGTCACCCATTCGAATGGCAGCGATGCGTTCGTTGATTGCAGAGGGTGTAATTTTGAGCAAAACATCATCCTGGCTAAATCCATCAGAGACAACAAGCGTAATTACAAATAGAATCAAAAATGGCGACAGTAATTTCATTATCTTCGCTCCTTAATAATTATTTCAGAGTGACTGTTATTTCCATTCGGTACGGATTTGATAAATTTTGTCTAATATAGCACATTAGTAATAGCAAGTCAAGCTGTTTTCGGTGAGACCTTTTTTCGTCAATCATAAAATGGGCAATATTTAGTTTAGTATGTTGCTAGCGTGAATTATTCACAAATTTGATTAAAGCTTTTTAGATCAATCATCAGGAAAAGTGCTTTTGGTGAAATTATCATTACGTTATGAAAATATTTTCATTGACAATTCCGCCAAAATAGTGTAAATTGATAGAGCAAATGAAAATCCGAAAATTAATTCATTTCTAATATTTATGAATCATACCCTTCGCTGACCAACAAGAAAGTCGAAATTGGAAAAACAGGAATACTACATAATTGCTATATGCCTTGCAACATTGCCACCGCTTATTCTAGCCGTCCTGATCTGGTGGGCAGTTGCTTCGGTCCATATTTATAACATCGTGATAATACCGGAACGAAGTATCGCCATTGCAGCTATTGCCGGCCTGGCAATCGGAATCCTGCTGGATATACTTTTTCTAAAAAAGTGGACCACAAAATTCTATGAGATGAACAAAGCTTTATCTATTCTGATCTATCTATTTTGCTCTCTGATGGCGGTCGCATTCTTTATGGGAGTTCCTGTCGGAAATCTGTCATTAGGCTTTTTAGTTGGTCTTTATATTGGGAGAAAACAGCATCACCTGCGTAGCGATCAGGCGTCCTTTGCTTCCGCATCAAAAAATGTCAGCATTTTTTCGGCGTCTGTTACAAGCATCGAAGCGCTACCCATTGGTTTGCTTGTTCTGCAGGAAGCATCAATCATTGATATGATCAATCGAATTTTCGGTTTCCTGCTGGTCGGTGCAAATAAAATGGTAGATATCGTATTGATTGTAATTCTGTGCGGTGTTCTCTTTGGAATGCAATATTTCATTACTCGATTAGGAACAAAGTTGTCGTTTAGAAAATCTTGAGGAAAAAGTTTGAAAATGAAAAAGTCACAATTCGGCCCCTGCGGTCTTTATTGCGGTGCCTGTGGTGCCACAGACTGCGATGGCTGCTTGAGTGAGAACGGTGATGATTGGGTGAAACAATGTACGTTCAGACGCTGTTCCAGAGAAAGGAACCTTGATTCTTGTTGTTTCTGCAACGATTTCCCCTGCGAGGCGCTTGATAATTTTATGAATGATAAATGGCCGCACCATTGGACTATGGAGACTAATCTTCAATTCATCAAGAAAAATGGGATTGCGCAATGGTTGCTGGCTCAGGAACAGGAATGGTCGTGCAAGAGCTGTGGCGCTCACATCAACTGGTACCAGAAATCGTGTTGTTGTGGGCAGCGGCTTGAAGCATGGAAACTGCCGCCATAGTAATTCAAATTAGCGCTTGGTAGTTTGTTTATAAATTCAAAAAATAAAATTGACAAAATTGGAGATGGTAATGCAATACAGCAAAAAAGTTCAAGTGTCAATTCTGACTATAATCGCTTTCACAGTTCTACTTCAGCCCAGTTTATTTTCTTTTGCTGCAAATCCTTATTTACCTGATAATCAACTTGCCCCAAAACCTCCGAAGGGTTTCGTTACACTCTTCAACGGCAAAGACCTGACCGGCTGGAAAGGACTGGTCGGTGATCCAGTAAAACGCAGCCAGATATCACCCGACGAACTGGCAAAGGAACAAGCGAAAGCGGACTCTATTATGCGTGTCCATTGGAAAGTCGAAAATGGAATTCTTATTTTTGATGGAGCAGGATTTCATCATATTTGTACTGCAAGAGATTACGGTGATTTTGAGATGCTGGTTGATTGGAAGATCAATAAAAATGGTGACAGCGGTCTTTATTTGAGAGGCTGTCCCCAGGTTCAGATCTGGGATCCAGCTCAATGGCCCGAAGGCTCCGGTGGATTGTATAATAATCAGAAACATCCCAGCAAACCAACAAAATGTGCGGATCATCCGATTGGCGAATGGAATACGTTTCGGATTCGCATGATCGATCAGCGAGTAACAGTTTATTTGAATGATGAATTGGTGGTTGATAAAGTGGTAATGGAGAACTATTGGGAGCGGCACAAGCCAATTTATTCAAGCGGGCAAATCGAGTTGCAAGCGCACAATGCGCCGCTTTATTTCCGAAATATATATATCAAAGAAATCCCCCGCAAAAATGAGTGGCGATCACTGTTCAATGGAAAAAACTTTGAAGGCTGGACTGGCGCTACCGACAGTTATGTTGTTGAAGATGGCAAGATTGTTTGTCCCGAACATGGTGGCGGCAATTTATTCACCCAAGAGGAATTCAGTGATTTTATTTTTCGATTTGAATTTAAGCTCAGCACCGGCGCCAACAACGGTCTCGGCATCCGTACTCTGCTGGAAGGTGACGCTGCTTATCTTGGAATGGAACTCCAGATTCTTGACGATTCGGCTGAACAGTATAAAGATTTGAAAACCTATCAGTATCATGGCTCGATTTACGGTGTAGTTCCTTCAAAACAAGGTTTTCAAAGGTCAGTGGGTGAGTGGAATTTTCAAGAGGTGATTGCCAGAGGTCGGAAGATTAAAGTCAACTTGAATGGCGAGACCATCGTTGATGTCAACCTGAATGAAATCAAAAAGCCGATAGATGGAAAAGATCACCCTGGTTTGAAACGGAAAAAGGGACATATTGGATTTTTGGGGCACGGCTCGCGGGTGGAGTTTCGAAATATTTTTATTAGAAAAATTAATAAAACGCTTCAATAAAATAAATAATAATTATTCAAGTTGACTATTGGCTTTGATACTTCATTGGTGTATTGACACAGAACAAGCACGACACAGTATCTTTGAATACATCGAAGTATTTTATAATCGTCAACGCTGTATTCAGCATTGGGCTATCAAACACCTGCCGAATATGCCGTTCTAAAAAACAGCCTAACTTAACCAGGTGTCCATTTTTTTTGCTGAAATATCAGTCACGCGGTCGCGCGGCTCATGCGGCACGTTATCACATCAAGCGAAAAAAATTTTCCTCAACGAACCCCACATTTTCTCCTCTAAGAAGAATATCATTTTATCCCCAAATATCTTTGCTTCATCCCACTCTTATTCCATTCCATCGCATATTTGTTTATTATTATCGAAGGATATTATATTTAAGCAAGAACAAAGATGGAGTACACATTGGGAAAGATCAAAATCCACGCATTGAAAAATATCGATCTGGAAAGATTTGAAAATGATTTTCTGGTGATTGCGGGTTCCTCTGGCAGCGGGAAAACCACACCTACCTGATCTGTCGTCTATTGTTTTGCCTATGGAGCTCATTATTTTTTCTGGATATAAAATTTATGTTGACTTTTAAAAATATTCTTGTATATTTGCTGAAATTTTTCCAACAAATAACTAACCAAAAAAGAGGAGATACTATCATGACAGAATGTGTTGTTTGTGGAGCAGAATTAACGCTGGCTGACGATACGGTCGTTGGCGAGTTAATCACCTGTGATGAATGTGGTGTAGAGCTTGAAGTAACCGGAGTCAATCCTTTTACCGTAGCCGAAGCGCCGCAAGAAGAAGAGGATTGGGGTGAATAATGGTCTCAATTCTTGACACGACCCTCCGTGAAGGAGAACAGACCCCCGGCGTTTATTTTTCCGAGCATGTCAAGCTGGACATTGCGCGGCAACTGAATAACGTTGGGGTAAAATATATCGAGGCGGGACATCCCTTTGTGGGGCAGGAAATTTATGATGCCGTGAAGCATCTGGCGCAGCAGCCGTTTCGTTCCTTAGTCGGCGCTCATTCCCGCTCATTGCGAAAGGATGTCGATCTGGCGCTGGAATGCGGCGTCAAATTTTTAGGAGTTTTTTACTGCGTCTCTGACGAGCGGCTGCAGACCGTGTTCAATACTAATCTCAATTCTGCCATCAATCAGATAACCGATGTCATTGCTTATGCGAAAAGCCAGAATCCAGAGCTGATCGTTCGGTTTACGCCGGAAGATACAGTGCGGTCTGCCTTTCAAAATGTGATCGACGCAGCGGTGGCGTCGGTTCAGGCGGGGGCTGATATTATCAGCGTGGCGGATACGACTGGCTTTATGGTGCCGCGCAGTGAACATAATATGTACGACTTTGTGAAACGGTTGAAAGATACGCTCGCCAGTTATGATGTTTATCCGACCATTGCTGTACACTGTCACAATGATCGTGGGCTGGCACTGGCAAATGCCATCGATGGTTATTTCGCTGGCGCTGAAATAATAGATGCATCCGTAATGGGACTCGGTGAGCGCGCTGGCATTGTCGATTTAGCGACTTTAGCTGCCATGCTCACTCAACTGGAAAGTAAACATGAATGCTGGGATTTAAAGCAATTAGTCCCGCTTTATCAAATGGTGAGCAAATTTGCCCAGGTGCCGATTCCGGTCAATTTTCCGATCACCGGCGAAAACGCGTTCAAACATTGTGCTGGGGTGCATACTCATGCCGCGCAGGTCAACCCATTGCACTACCAGAGCCTTGATCCCGCGCCTTTTGGAAGGCAGATGGAAATCGCGCTGGATCACATGTCCGGCATTTCTTCCTTACGATATGCCCTCGCCAAAATCGGTGTAGAAGATCTGGACAAAGAGCAGATGAATATAGTACTTTCGAGAGTCAAGGAAGTTGGTCGGACCGGCAGGACGGTCGCTTTAGATGAGCTCGCGATGATTGTCAATTGGGTCAAAGAGAAGCAAAAGGTTGAGGAATCAACCAGAAAGGCAGTGAACTGTGAAAGTTAAAGTTGGATTTTTGCATTCGGTCATCCGACCCGAAGAAAAATTTTTATTGAAAGAACTGGAGAAGCGAAATAATGTCGAAGTGAACATGATCGATGATCGACAACTCTCGTTCCATCTCGGCAAAAGCCGATTCGATATCGACGTAGTGCTGGAACGGTGCATCAACCATTCCCGCGCGCTGCACGCCATGCGATTATTTGAATCGCATGGGATCACCTGCGTAAACACATCGGCAGTGGCGACGGTTTGCGGTGATAAACTGCTCACCTCGATTGCCCTTTCTGAGCATCACGTTCCACAGCCGGATTTGCGTGTTGCATTCACAGAGGAATCAGCTTTGGCAGCGATTGAAGAGATGGGCTACCCGGTCGTTTTAAAACCGGCGGTCGGTTCCTGGGGACGATTATTAGCAAAAGTGAATGACCGTGATGCAGCGGAAGCATTATTGGAACATAAAACGATTTTGGGTTCCTATCATCACTCTATTTTTTATATTCAAAAATATTGTTCCAAAAAAGGCCGTGACATTCGCGCGTTCGTTATTGGCGATAAATGTATTGCTGCAATTTACAGAACCAGTAAGCACTGGATTACCAATACCGCCCGGGGCGGCGTCGCTACCAATTGTCCGATCACTGAACAATTGAATGACCTTGCAGTGAAAGCAGCACAGGCTGTTGGAGGCGGGATCGTTGCGATTGATATTTTCGAAGATGGGGATGGCTATCTCGCCAATGAAGTAAATTACACCATGGAATTCCGCAATAGCATCGTTACTACTGGCGTCGATATTCCCAAATTGATTATCGATTATGTGGTTGATGTCGGATTGGAGAGAAAACATGGAAAAGCTTAAAATTGCTATCGTCGGCGGATCAGGCTATGCCGGGGGCGAGCTGCTGCGATTGCTGCTGTTTCACCCGCACGCCGAAATAACCCAGGTGACATCGGAGCGGTTCGCCGGCAAGGCGCTCTCCAAAGTGCATCCCAATTTGCGAAAGCTGACCCAGTTAAAATTCTGTCTGCAATCCGAATTAGAATCGTGCGATGTGCTGTTTGCCTGTCTGCCTCATGGCTCGTCATCACAGCATCTTGATTTTTTTAAATCAGTCGCGAAACGGATTATCGATCTCAGCGCTGATTTCAGGCTGGGCAAAAAAGAAGGTTTTGTTTATGGAATTCCAGAGCTGCATCGTGAAGAAATGAAAAAGGCAAATTTTATCTCCAGCGCCGGATGCAACGCAACGGTCACGATTCTTGCTCTATATCCGTTGTACAAAAACGATCTGGTTGAGCCGGACCGAACCGTAGTTGAGGTGAAAGTCGGCTCCAGTGAGGCGGGCAATAAAGTAACTGAAGGCTCGCATCATCCAGTGCGATCGGGAGCGGTGCGCTCGTTTATGCCGACCAATCATCGGCACATTAAAGAGATTGTGCAGGAGCTGTGTTTCGGAAAAGATATTCAGATTCACTTTTCCGCTACCGCCATTGAGATGGTTCGCGGCGTGCTGGCAACCAGCCATGTGTTTATGAAACAGACTCTTGAAGAGAAAGACATCTGGAAAGTTTATCGCAAAGAATATGGTCAGGAGCCATTCATTAGAATCGTCAAAGAGCAGGAGGGCGTCTATCGCTTTCCAGAACCGAAATTATTGTCAGGCACCAATTTTTGTGACATCGGCTTTGAAAAGGATGAAAATTCCAATCGACTGGTTGTTATCAGCGCTATTGATAATCTGATGAAAGGCGCGGCTGGACAGGCGGTGCAGGCGTTCAATATTATGCATGGTTTTGATGAAACGCTGGGACTGACTTTTCCGGGATTGCATCCTATATAAAAATTAGGGTAGGCTAATCCTGTTCTAGCTGACCGAAAACTAATTCATCGTCTCTGGGAAATTCTATAAATTACGGTCAAGAACCTCAGCTACCCAAAATATGGTTAGGCATGACTTAAATTTATAAAATAATTAAAAATGTTTAAAATTGTACCACAATACTCAAATTTTGTTTTACTCGATGGAAATGCTGAATCTTTTATTGAAGATTCAAATTCTGTTTTTGTTTTAATGCCATTTGGTAAAGCAAAGGAAGAAAGAAAAATATTAAATGGAATTTTTTTTACTATTAAAACAGCTATTGAAAATGCTTGTTTTCGGGGTGGAAAACTTGTTTGTAGTAGAGCCGATTTAGAAAATAGTTTGTTAATAGCAGAAGATATTTTTCAAAAAATAAAAAAAGCGGGCTTAACCATCTTTGATATTAGTTATCCAAATCTTAATGTTTATTTTGAGCTTGGTATAGCTTGTGCCTTAGATAAAAAAATCCTATTAACTTTTAATCCAACATTATATTATGATTTACACAGCGAAGAAAAAATGCCTTTCGATATAAATCAATTTAGATACCTCGAGTATCGAAATAACAATGAATTAGAAAATGAGTTGGTAAGAAAGGTTGAAGCATTAATAAAGCTTGAAGATTTTACAAAAGTAGATTTACAGAAGATATATAAAAACTACAAAACATTTCAAGAAAATTAGAAATTGATTCTGAAGCTGATCAGATAAAAGAAGATGAAGAAATTTCAGATTATGAAGAAAATTTAGTTTGTGATGTTTTAGATGACT
>JAEAME010001146.1_pt1 | contig 20109 bp, 14 predicted proteins | sample 8958731 | NCBI WGS metagenome assembly JAEAME01 (sample SAMN16933194, study PRJNA681113) | bioreactor sludge metagenome | isolation source: anerobic bioreactor sludge (Control) | place: India:Bengaluru | collected 2018-10-24 | reverse complement strand
CTTATTTTTTACCATGGCAGGCAGAAGCTGCTTCGTCAACGTGATGGCGCTCAGCAAAGTGCTCTGAAAAGCATTGATCCAATCCTGTTCAGCAAAATTCATAAAAAAACCGGGCGGCGGTCCCCCGGTACTGTTGACCAGAATATCTATTCTTTGAAGCTTTGAAAGCACCGTATCGGCAAAGCGCTCGATCTGATCGGTTTTGGATAGATCGACTTGTAAAGCGTAAACAGCTTCGCCAGTTGTCTGTTCAATTCTTTGAGCGGCTTGTTCAATTCGATTTTGATCGCGCGAACAGATGATGACCGAGCATCCTTCCCGGGATAACTCCTGGGCTGCCGCGAAACCCAACCCCTGGCTGGCGCCGCACACGATGGCACTTTTTCCAGTTAATCTCAAATCCATTCTCGCTCCTGAAAAGGTAAAAAAATAGACTTCATTGAAGCCTGCTTTTAATCTGGTAAATTGTTACACTGTCTTTCTCACCATTTCTTTCCCACAGCAGGAGAAAGTGCAGGCTTCTGCTTGGGGGTGACAGCAGCAATCTTCGACAGCCGATCCGACTTCATCGCATTCCTCGATCACTTGAATTTTTAGCCCACAGCTTTCACAAATAAAAATATCCCCTTTGTGCATTTCATGACAGGTTGGCATAAAATTTTCCTCCAGTTTCAAATTGAATCATTTTCAGTTTAATATATAGAAATTAAATTCAATATACAACAAGAAATTTGTAAGAACAAATTTTAGCTCTTTTTGAAAGATTTGAAAATCATGAAGAGAAAAAAAAGGCAGGCCTGCAACAAGATTATGGCAGCTCCGCTGGGAATATCAAGATAATAGGATAGCCACAATCCAAGAAAAGCGCTGATCACGCCGATGATAATTGAAAGGATCGTCATGCGGCGAAAAGTTTTCGAGAGCAATCTGGCGGTAGCAGCGGGAATGACTAAAAATGCGGCTATCAGGACAATGCCGACAACTTTGATCGCCACCACAACTGTCACTGCAATTAATATCGAAAGCAAGTAATCATCCCTGTTGACTGCGAGATGATCGGTCTCAGCCAATTCACGATCAAAAGATACATAAGCCCAGCGCCTCCATAGCGGCAAGCTCAACAGCGTCAATATCACCACAAAAGCGGTAAGTTTGAGGTCAGTCTTGGTTACTGCGAGAATCGAACCAAATAAATAAGTGAACGCATCGCTGGTATATTCCTTTTTAAGGAAGATGAATACAATTCCCAGCGCCATCGAAACGGAGAAGAAAATGCCAACTGCGGTATCGCTGCCCAACTCAGTTTTATCGCGCACCCAGAAGATGCCGATCGCCACCAGCACGGTGAATGGAATGGCGATCCACAGCGGCTCGGAGTTAAGCAGCAAACCCAATGCGACACCGCCAAACGCTGCGTGAGCCAAACCGCTGCCCAGAAAGCTCAATCCTCGCTGGACCACAAAAACGCCGTAATAGCTGGCTAAAAATCCAACCAGCACACCCGCTATTAATGAGCGCAGCATGAAAGGTAAAGTGAGGATCTCAAACATCGGAATTCACCAAAAATTTTAATGCATGTTTGTGGCCAATATGTCCGTACGCCAGACGGAGGTTGTCCTCCTGCAACGCTTTCCCCGGCGGACCAAAACTGATCTGCTTTCGGTTCAATAACAGAACATAATTGGCGTGGTGTGTTACCGCGTGCCAATCATGAGTGATCATCATGACTGTCGCACCAGATTCTTTTTGATAAGCTTCCAGCATACGGTACATGTCCTGTTCACCGATGGCATCGATCCCGGTTGCAGGTTCATCCAGCATTAAAAGCTCAGGCTGACGAACGATACTACGAGCAAAACAAACTCGCTGTAACTCCCCACCAGAGAGCTTGCCGATGGGTCTGGTAGCTAAATGCGCCGCGCCCACCTGATCTAATGCCTGACACGCCTTCTTTCTGGCATCTTTACTTAACTGCCAGGGCCATCTTCGACTCAATCCTGTATAAACCAATTCAATCGAGACAGCGGGAAATGATCGATCCATCGTTTTAAACTGGGGCACATATCCAATTAAATTGGGATCAACCTGGTGAGGTGTTTTGCCGAATATTTCCACCTTCCCGGTGGTAGGATCAATCAGCCCCAGCAGAACTTTTAAAAAAGTGGATTTACCTGCTCCATTGGGGCCCACGATGGCCACGAATGAATTCTTGGGAATTTGCATTGACAATTCAGATAATGCAATATGATCCTCAAATTTCACAGTGAGATTTTTTACTTCGACGGCAAAGTCGTTCACCGCAGTGCCTCCAGAATAAGTTTCGCATTATAAAGTAATAGCTCATCGTAGCTTTGTCGCCCGGCAACGCCGCCAAGCGGATCGAGATGGCAGATTTTCAGACCCGAAGCTTCTGCGACTAATTTGGCTGCGCGGTCAGGCAATTGAATATGATCGAAGATGGCTTTAACGTGCTTTTGCCTGACCTGTTCGATGTATCCTTTGATCTGCTTTGGCGTGGGTTCTTTGCCTGGGATTGCTTCGACGACACCAATCAGGTTTATGCCATAGCGTTTAAAAAAATATTGAAAAAAGGGATGGGAGATTATGACATTACTTCCCTGAAATGGAGCCAGCATCGCTGCTAATTCAATGTGCAGGCTATCCAATTGCCGGGAAAATTTATTGGAATTACTTTGAAATTGTTCACATGCTGCAGGATCAAGAGTACATAATTTTTCGACTAAAGCGGGTAACATGGCTTTAACCGTAAGCGGATCGGTCCAGAAATGGGGATCGACTCCAGCTGAATGGCGGTGGTCTGTCGCCTCTTCGGCATGATCCTGTTGAATATGGGATACATGATCGGAATCTTTTTCTTGAAAATAAATCAGAGCATCAGAAGGAATCAGTTGTATCAGTTCGATTTGTTTTTTATTCTGAAATTTAAGCACCCAGGCATCCAGGCTGGTTGAACCATAAAACAGGGCATCGGCGACTTCAACAGCTCGAACATCGGAAGGGCGCAATTCATAAGTGTGAGGCGAGGTGCCCGGCGGCAAAATTCCATAGACTTCTCCCCTATCGCCGACCACTTCTTCTAAAATCGCTTTAAAGGGATGGATCGTGGTCACATAATGGTTTTGCGCCCAGGCAAGATTGCTAAAAAAAAGAAAAATGATCATCAGCAATTTCATAATTATATCCTCGATTTCAACTTTAATTTCAATGAATTAAACCTGGAAAAGTTTCATCTCCAATAAAAGGCATCAGCAACTTATTCGTTTATGACTCTGAAATCAAAACGCCTGATAGAAGCTTTCCATTTCTGAATAAAATTATTTTTCAAAAAATGAAAAAAGTGCTTGCAAATAAGAATAATTCTTATATAATAGTAGTATGCAAAAAAAGCTTGACAAAGCTCAAGTTGACCTATTTATTGAAAAATGCAAACAGCACAATCTAAAGGTCACGCCGCAGCGCATCTCGATTCATCGTGCGGTGATTCAATTGAAAAATCATCCTTCTGCTGATGAAATTTTTAAAATAGTGAAGGAAGAATATCCCAATATTTCTTTTGATACAGTGAATCGAACATTGTTGACTTTTTCGCGAATCGGTATCATTAAAATCATCGAGTCCTATCGAGTCGCCAGACGATTCGATTCCAACCCGACAAATCATCATCATTTACATTGTATTAAATGTGAGAAGATTATCGACTTTTACAGCGAAGAGTATGATCGGCTCAATGTCCCCAAACACATCCGACAGCAGTTCAGGATTCTAAATAAAAAAGTCGTGCTAAGTGGGATTTGCAGCGAATGTCAGGAAAATAAATAAAAAATTTTTTACAAAGTAAATAGTAATAATTCTTAAATAATAATATTAATAACTTGAAGGAGAAACACAATGATTAACAAAGAAAAAAACTTGACCACAGCGGCTGGCATTTCAGTCAGTGACAACCAGAATTCACTGACTGCTGGCGAGCGTGGTCCCACATTATTACAGGATCATGTCCTACTGGAGAAGCTGGCGCATTTCAATCGTGAGCGCATTCCAGAGCGTGTCGTCCATGCCAAAGCTGCTGGTGCACATGGTGTATTAACAATTACAAATGACATCACGAAATATTCCAAAGCCAAAATATTTTCAAAGGTAGGGAAGAAAACTGAGATGTTCGGTCGGTTTTCTACGGTTGCTGGTGAAAAAGGTTCTGCCGATACGGTGCGGGATGTGAGAGGCTTTGCGTTGAAATTCTATACCGAGGAAGGCAACTGGGATCTGGTTGGAAATAATACGCCAGTATTTTTCATTCGAGATGCCATGAAATTTCCAGATTTCATTCACACCCAAAAGCGTGTCCCGCAGACGAATTTGCGATCAGAAACCATGTGGTGGGATTTCTGGTCTCAAGTGCCGGAATCGCTGCATCAGGTGACCATTCTGTTTTCGGATCGTGGCATTCCCCGGGGTATCCCCTATATGAATGGTTATGGAAGCCATACCTATAGTTTCATCAATGCGAAAAATGAACGATTCTGGGTTAAATTTCATTTTAAAACTCAACAGGGCATTCAAAATATGATGCAGGATGAGGCCGATCGGATTGTGGGAAAAGATGCGGACTATCATACTCGCCAGTTGTTTGAAGCAATTGAAAAAGGAGATTATCCCAAATGGAAATTTTATGTCCAGGTTATGCCCGAAGCCGAAGCAGCGACTTATCGCTGGAATCCATTTGACCTGACCAAAGTCTGGCCTCACAAGGATTATCCGCTGATCGAAGTTGGGATTATGGAACTGAATCGCAACCCCGAAAATTATTTTGCTGAGGTGGAGCAATCCGCTTTTTCACCAGCGAATGTAGTGCCTGGAATTTCGTTCTCGCCCTGCAAGATGCTTCAAGCCCGGATTTTCGCCTATGCTGATGCCCATCGCTATCGTCTGGGTGTAAATTATGAGCATCTGCCAATCAATCGCCCCCGTACAGCAGAGGTGAACAACTATCAACGTGACGGCTCAATGAGATTTGACGGCAATGCCGGAGCGGCTGTAAATTATGAGCCCAACAGCTTTGGCGGTCCTAAAGCTGACCCGGCTTTTAGTGAGCCGCCGTTAAAGATTTCAGGTGACGCTGATCGGTATGATCAAAAGCGAGGCGTGGATGATGATTATATTCAGCCGGGCAACCTGTACCGACTGATGCCACCAGATGAACAGATGCGATTGGTCCAAAATATCGTGGGGGCAATGAAAAATGTACCAAAAAATATTCAGGAAAAGATGGTAGCGCATTTCCGAAAAGCGGATCCGTCTTATGGCGCTGGCGTCGCCAAAGGATTAAGTATTAAATGATGGGAATCTGCAAGTTTTGATCGATGGTATTGCCATCAGCTATTAGCCAAATAACATTAAATAAACATTACAGAGGGGACGAATTTATTATAGGCGTCCCCTTTTTTGTTTAATGATCAGCACTGCAAAACCTGCCAGAGCAATGATGGCTGATGAAATTATTGGCTAATAAAATGAGCCAAACCGGAACGGAGCAATTGCAAGTGACAAAAGTAAACGGCATGATGATCAAACAAAATCTGCTTGACTTTAGTATAATAAAATACTATATTTGCTCGTTCGATACGACGGTTTTATTGTAATAAGAATCATTGAATCGTTTTTCTCAAAAATTATAATAAAATCAGATCATCCGCTTACTGCGACTGAACTTATCCTTAGACAAGCAGCAAAAGTTGACGTCAGAAAAGGAAGTGCTTGATGCTCGGCAATACTGTTCCCTGCACAAAATTCTTCGTAAAACGCTGCCAAAAATATGGCGAACAGGTCAGCCAGAACCGCATGTCTTCCTTAGTAAAAAGTCATAGGGAATTGCTCCTTCAAGTCAGTTTTTCCTTAATAGAAAATCATAATAAATTGATCCCGCATACAAAGGTGTCGTCTCCAACGCTGCAAATTTTAAGCTCAAGCCCAATTTTGCTATCAAATCTGTTTTGCAAAACAGAATTCAATCTATCAATCAGCTATATTTGTATCTTCCAAAAAAGCGATAATGTCACAGCTAGCCACTGAAAAACATATGATAAATGAATCACTTCACAGGAGCAACTTATGAAGGCCATGGTCATTGACGATGAAAAAGATGTCGAGTTATTATTCCGTCAGTACTTTCGCAAAGAAATCTTTCAGAAAAAAATTGAATTTATCTTCGCCTTTTCCGGGGAAGATGCCCTGCAGCAATTGCGCATGATGAAGCAGCCACCCGACGTGATGGTAATTCTTTCTGATATCAACATGCCGGGCATGAATGGATTGGAGTTGCTCAAAACGGTAAAAAGGGATTTTCCTGCGATTCGGGTGTCGATGATCACCGCTTACAGCGACCAGTTTTACGATGCTGCCATGCAATATGGCGCCGATAGTTTTCATACCAAGCCATTGGATTTTTCCATGCTGAAACAGGAACTTTTGAAAGGTTAATTCAATGAATAGAATTTTGCTATTTTTAAGCTTGTTAATCTTAGTGGCTTTCACTGTTTATTCGGCGGAAACCGGCATGCCCTTTATGACGGTCTATACCAGCAAGGAGATATTGGGACACACCCAGTTTTGGGATATTGAACAGGATCATCGCGGGATCATGTATATTGGAGATGGATATGGTGTGCAAGAGTTTGACGGATCAACCTGGCGCTTAATCTCATCTCCCAACAAAACTTTTGGACGCAGCTTATCTAAAGATGAGAATGGTCGAATTTATGTGGGATCTTCAGGGATGCTGGGCTACCTCGAGCCCGATGAACGCGGACAGATGCAGTACCGGTCATTGATGGAATGGCTGAAGCCTGAGGATCGGCTTTTTAATTATGTATGGTCTGTCCAGGCGACATCTGGAGGTATCTATTTCCAGACAAATGAAAGGCTGTTCCGCTTTCGTGCTCTTTCTTCTGCTAATAGCGCCGAGAATTGGGAAGTTAAAGTATGGCGTCCTCAGAATCTGTTTGGTTACACTTTTTGGCTCAATCAAACACTATATGTCCAACAGTTTGGAGTCGGTTTGATGAAAATGGTAAATGATTCACTGGTATCGGTCCCCGGTGGCGAGCAATTTGCAAATGATCGGATTCACGTTTTCTTGCCATTCCCGAATCAATCCGGTACTTTTGTGATCGGCACATTTAATCGAGGATTGTTTCTTTGGAATGGAAACATATTTCACCCTTTCCTTACCGATGTGGATGCTTTGTTGCGTGACGGAACAGTCTATTCTGGTGTCATTACGTCGGATAATTGTATTGCGTTGGGAACCCTGGGGTCAGGACTTTTTATAATTGATATGCACGGCAAGACCAAAAACCATTTTACACAAGCCGCTGGATTCATATCAAATTCAATAGCTTGTTTATTTGTGGATAAGCAGCAAAATCTTTGGGTCGGGATGGATGGAGGGGTAGTCGTACTTGAATATAATTCACCGCTTTCTGTATTTAATATCCCTGGTGGTACTGGTCCCTCTGCTTTCCATCGGTACCAGAACGTTCTTTATATCACTGCCAATGACGGTGTTTATTATTTAGATAATACCGACGGTCAATTTAAAAATGTCGCTGGTCCAGTAGGTAATATTCAATCATTTTTATTCTACGAAATTAATAACGAATTATTTGCTACCACGAATTCCGGTATTTTTAAGATTCACGATAAATCTGCTGCTATCGTAATGCCGAACGAAGGATTGGCTACACCAGTTCTATGTATTGGTAAATTAAGTATAGGAGATAATTTATTTATCGGTGGCACGACTGACGGCCTCATTCTATTACGGTATGACGTTCGAAATCCCAATCGACTAATCCGAATCGGTCATATTCAAGGCGCTTATGAATATGTCCGCTATATAATTGAGTCAGCGCCCGGTATTATCTGGCTCAGCACGATGGATACCGGCACGTTACGGCTGGCATTCAATACTGACCATTTGCTGAATCCTACCATTGAAAGATTTGGATCAGCACATGGACTACTGCCAGGAGGTGCATCTGTTTTTAACATTAACGAGAAACTGCTTTTCGCTACCAAACAGGGTATCTGCCGGTTTGATTCAGTTCAGAAAAAATTTTTGCATGATCCCTTCTTTGATGGGGTACAGTTGGGCAGGAATCCTGAAGAGGGCTGGATTATAGCAGATAAGGAAGGTAATCTCTGGGTTAATTTAGGAAAGGAATCGGCTGTTTACAAAAAAACAGCAAATGGTGAATATCAATTGCGAAAAGATCTGTTAGCACGTTTTTCTGATGAAGTGATCAATATCATTCATCCTGATAGTGATGGCGTTGTCTGGTTCGGTACCGCAAACAGTGTCATACGCGTTGCATCTAGCCAGTATCAAGCTGAACAGACCGATTTCCCGGCTATTATCCGTCAAGTCGCCATAGCCGGTGACTCGGTCGTCTATTTCGGCGCCGCAAAATCCGATAGCCCCATGGATAATCCTATTGAGCGAAAATTTCCCTATCGTGACAATGCACAACGTTTTGATTTTTCTACTTCCTCCTATTTGAATCCGGGTGCCAATCAATTCCGCAGCCGACTGGAGGGATTCGATGAGGACTGGTCGGTCTGGAGCGAGGATACTCGCCGGAATTATACCAATCTTCCTGCCGGTAAATATCACTTTCGGGTTCAAGCACGAAATATTTTTCAACATAAGAGCCAGGAAGCCGTTTATGCTTTTTCTATCGAGTCTCCCTGGTATGCGACGTGGTGGGCGTGGTTTCTGTATGTTCTTGGCGCTATCGGTTTAATTTTTGGATTGGTTCGCGAGCGCACCCGACAATTGCAGCAGCGCAGCAGAGCTCTGGAAAAAATCGTGCAGGAGCGGACAACGGAAATCAGGTCGCAAAAAAACAACATTGAGCAACTCAGCCGGATTGGCAGAGACATAACCGACAATCTCTCTATCAAAGCGATCATCAATACAGTTTATGAAAACGTCAACCGGTTGATGGATGCCTCGGTATTTGGTATCGGTCTGTTTCAGGCCGAAAGGCAGTCCCTTATTTTCCCGGCTACAAAAGAAAAAGGCGAAATACTGCCCGAATTTATGGTTCCGCTTAGCGATGACGACCGGCTGGCCGTCTGGTGCTTTAAAAACCAGCGGGATGTAATAATCAACGACTATGGTACGGATTATATCAAATACATTCAGCGGCTCAAGCCTGCTATGGCAGGCGATAATCCAGAGTCCATCCTATATTTGCCGTTGCAGCATAAGGATAAAACCATTGGCGTGATTACGGCGCAGAGCTTCAAAAAGAATGCCTATTCAGACTATCATTTGAACATGCTCCGAAACCTGGCAACGTACAGCGCCATTGCACTGGAAAACGCCGATGCCTATCGCCAGGTCAATGAACTGCTCAACGACCTCAAAGCGACCCAGGAGAAACTGGTCACGCAATCCAAGCTGGCGGCTTTGGGTGCACTCACCGCTGGCATTGCCCATGAAATTAAAAATCCCTTAAATTTTGTCAATAATTTTGCTGAGCTAACTTCGGAGCTAATCATTGAGTTGCGCCAGGAGATAGACAAAAACCGTATCAAATTAGCTCCAGCCGATCAAGCAACTATTGAAGCAATTCTGGATACCGTTCAGAATAATACGAGCAAAATCAATGAGCATGGTAAGCGGGCTGATAGCATTGTAAAAAGCATGTTGCAGCATTCCCGGGGCAAAGCCGGCGAGCGCCAGCCCACGGAAATCAATGCCATGCTGGAAGAGGATATTAATCTCGCCTATCATGGGATGCGGGCACAGGATAGCAGCTTCAATATTAAAATCGAAACCGATCTCGATCCGTCTATCGGCAAATTGGAGGTAGTGCCGCAGGACATCAGTCGCGTTTTTCTCAATATTATCAATAATGGCTGTTATGAGGCGCATCGAAAGAAGCTGGAGCAGAATGGCAGCTTTGCGCCGACATTATCCGTTCGCACTCGAAACCTGAAAAACCGGGTGGAAATCCGTATTCGTGACAATGGCAATGGAATCCCGGTATCGATTAGAGACAAAATGTTTACCCCGTTTTTCACCACCAAACCAGCGGGACAGGGCACTGGACTCGGCCTGTCGATTAGTTATGACATTATCGTACATGGGCATCATGGCGAGCTTTATTTCGAAAGCCAGGAAGGAGAGTATGCAGAATTTATCATCCATCTGCATCATATATAATGAACCAGGAATATAATAGGAAAAATATCTTTCGGTCTGTCTGACGACATTGCCACAATATTTTCAAGAAAGGTACATAAGTGAGATGAGGTATTTTAACGATAAACCAACCAGAGTAATGAAATCAATTAGAAAACTAACTAATTTTCTTAAGCTCTCCCCTGAAGAACAAGGAATTTTCCAGACGGTCATCGGACTGGAGAATATCCGTCGTGTGCTGATCCTTTCTTTATTTGCAATTCCGACCAGTATATTGTATCTTCTGATCTTTCGACTTCAGGCTGAAACTGCCGTCGGAATAGAACATCAATGGCGAACAGCCATCTCAATGTCACATACGGTGCTGTTAATTTCATTCGCCATTATTGGCATTCTGATTTATTTCTTTTCCTACAAGCCTAAGAAGAACAATAGCATTGCGAAGGCTTGTGTCAACATAATTATTTTATTGCTGTTAATCGGCGGCGCAGTGATTACGGCGGCCGATCAACTGGTGCTTACTTCGATAACGGCATTTTTCAGTACGAGCCTGGTAGTCGGATTAATCCTGCTGACGCCTCCGATACGCGCGTTGCTCTATTTTATATCATCATATATTGTTTTTTATTATGCCATTTCATTGACCCAGATGAATCATGACATATTAGTCTCCAATCAGATCAATGGATTGACGGCAACGGCTTTAGGCTTGTGTTTATCGTTTATTCTGTGGCGCGGATACCTTATCAGAACCAAGCAGACCAGACTGATCGAAAAACAAAACCGCGAGCTGAAAACCGCGCTTGATACGGTTAATTCTCAAAAGAATAATGTGGAACAGCTCAGCCAACTGGGGAGGGATATCACATCATCGCTATCCATCGAAAACATCATTCAAACGATTTACAAAAATGTCAATACGTTAATGGATGCCGCCGTTTTCACCATCGGCTTGTACAAACCTAACGAGGGCATTCTGGAATTCCCGGCTGCTATTGAAAAGAGCCAATTGCTGCCACCCTTTTCAGTGTCATTGTCAGATGAAAACCATTTAGTGGCCCGATGTTTTACTCACCAGGAGGAGGTCATTATCAATGATTGCGGGCCATATCACGGAAAATACCGGGGACATTTGACAACCTCTATTACAAAAGAAAAACCGAAATCTGTCCTCTATTTGCCCCTGTGGCACCAGGATAAAACCATCGGCGTGATTTCCGCACAAAGTTATCATAAAAATGCTTATAGCGACTATCACGTCAATATGCTGCGCAACCTGGCGGCTTACAGCGCCATTGCCCTGGTCAACGCTGATGCCTATCGTCAGCTCAATGAGTTACTCACTGATCTCAAAGCCACCCAGGAAAAATTAGTGATGCAGTCTAAGCTGGCGGCGCTGGGTGCGCTCACTGCTGGCATTGCTCATGAGATTAAAAATCCACTTAATTTTGTCAATAATTTTGCCAAGCTTTCCAGGGAATTGGTGGAGGAGCTCGAAGAGGAATTAGCAAAAGAGCCGGCGGACAAAGCCGCAATCCTTGAATTATTACAGACCCTGCAGCAAAATGCTGACAAGATCAATGAGCATGGCAACCGAGCGGATAGCATCGTAAAAAGTATGCTACAACACTCTCGCGGCAAAGCCGGTGAGCACCAGCCCACGGACATCAATGCCATGCTGGAAGAGGATATCAATCTTGCTTATCACGGCATGAGGGCGCAGGATAGCAGCTTTAATATTAAAATCGAAACAGATCTCGATCCTTCTATCGGCAAGCTGGAAGTGGTGCCGCAGGATATAAGCCGGGTTTTTCTCAATATTATTTCCAATGCCTGCTATTCGGCGCATCGCAAAAAAATGAGCAAAAATGACAGCTTTATTCCGCTGTTGCGAGTAGTAAGTCGGAATCATTCAGATGGAATCGAGATTCGTATTCGCGATAACGGCAATGGAATCCCGGCATCGATTAGAGACAAAATATTTACCCCGTTTTTCACCACCAAACCAGCGGGACAGGGCACTGGACTCGGCCTGTCGATTAGCTATGACATTATCGTACATGAGCATCATGGCGAGCTTTTTTTCGAAAGCCAGGAAGGAGAGTATGCAGAGTTCATCATCCATCTGCCTCGAACAAAATGAAACGCAGCCGTTCACGCAACTTTTGAGGTGCCAAATTGATGAATAAAATTGCATTTTTTGTCAGCTTGCTCATATTTGCGGGATCTGCTGCTTATCCAGCCGAAACTGGCAAACCCTTTATAACCCTTTATCCTTCCATTCGGACTGGAGGGCATAATTCTAATTGGGCATTTGTTCAGGACAACCGCGGAGTCATGTACATCGGAAATGGCTATGGTATCCAGGAGTTTGATGGATCCTCCTGGCGTTTAATTCGAATCTCCAATGGATCATTTGTGCGCTCGTTCGCTAAAGATTCCAGCGGATGCATATTTGTCGGCTCTGCGACCGAGCTCGGCTATCTTGATGCTGATAACAATGGTAACATGCAATATATTTCCTTATTTGATCAAATCCCGACTGAGGACCGAGGCTTTAATTATATCTGGTCCACACATGCGACTCGGGAAGGAATTTATTTTCAAGCCAGAGAAAGAATATTTCGTTTTCAACGACGGACATCGGCGATCAGGGATAAAGATGCATGGCAAATAAAAATATGGCGTCCCGATAACTCCAATAACTACTTCATCTATTCATTCTATCTTGATCAGAACTTGTTTATTCATCAGCGCGGCACCGGCCTGATGAAAATGGTTGGCGATTCCCTGATGTTGATTCCAGGCAGTCAGCAATTTGCCTATGACCGCATTCATGTGATGTTGCCTTTTCCTGGAAGGCCGGCCACTTACTTGTTAGGCACTTTCAACCGGGGACTATTTCTATTTGATGGCAATTCATTTCAACCTTTTCACACGGACGCAGACTCGGTTCTGCAAGGTAGCACGCTGTATGACGGCAAAGTGTTGCCGGATGGCTCGTTCGCCCTGGGTACTTTGTCCAAAGGATTCCTGATCATCGGTAACACCGGCAAACTTATATTGCACCTCACCAAAACGTCCGGGCTTCTATCCAATACCGTCCCTTCTGTCTTTATCGATCAACAACAAAATGTATGGCTTGGCATGGTTGGCGGTATCGGCATTATCGAATACGAATCATCCCTTTCGCAATTCCTGATTGCTTCAGGGAGTACGCCTATCGATTTGAACAGACACCAGGGCACTTTATATGTATCCGCTACTGATGGGATTTATTATTTGAACAAAGAAGATTCACAGTTCAAATATGTGTCTGGCATGATGCATTCTGGATCATCTAATTCTCTAGCCATCGATGACCATCTTTATGTGGCAAATGTAACTGGTGTTTACTTGATCCACGATAAAGAGGGCAGCCTTGCCTTGCCTTATGACGCTGCAACCCCTTCATTCATTTGTTTACACCGATCCCGTTTCGATAGCAGTAGAATCTTCGCCGGCGCCTTAATCGGGCTGGCAATCTTAAGATATGACGAGAATAATCCGGGGCGATTGCGATTGGAAACCATTGTTCCGGGCTTACATGAATATATTCGCCAAATTATTGAGCCCCAAATCGGCACCTTATGGCTTAGCACTTATAATGCCGGCGTCATCCGTTTGCATTTTGCAGACAATGATATCGCCAAGCCTGTTATCGAGCGGTTTGGACCAGAATATGGACTGCCCACTGGAATTACTTCAGTTTTTCAGGTTGCGGATCGGCTGTTATTCGGCACCAGCAAAGGTATTTTTCAATTTAATGAAGAACAGCAAAGGTTTCAGCCAGATGCTTTTTTCGAAGACCTGAGTCTTGGCATCAACCCGGGTGAATGCATGATTGTAACTGATACAGATAGCAATATCTGGGCTAATGCCGGCAAAGAAACAGCATTCTATCAAAAAATTGCCGATGGAAGCTACCGACTTGAAAAAGGACTAATTTCGCGTTTTTCCGATGAGTCTGTTAATGCAATATACCCTGAAAAAGACAGCACGGTCTGGTTTGGTACCTCGAGTGGTGTCATCCGTTTTACAGCAGGCAAGAAGAAAATGCCTCGTGCGCTTTTCCCTGCGCTGATCCGTTGTGTGAAATTCGCTAATGACTCGATACTCTACTACGGCGGCTCTGGATCAGCTTATAAGAGTTCTATTGATGAGCAGATTCCATTCCGGCTCAATTCCATAGCTTTCGAGTTTGCTGCGCCATCTTATATCAAGCCTGCGGCCAATGAATTTAAAATCAAGCTGGAAGGGTTCGATAAAAGTTGGTCACCATGGAGCCGGGATAGCAAACGAAATTACACTAATCTTCATCATGGTCGATATGCCTTCCGCGTTAAAGCCAGAAATATTTATGGCCAGGAGAGCAGTGAGGCTTCCTTCTTCTTTAATATTCTGGCGCCGTGGTATGCCAGGTGGTGGGCTTATCTTGCTTATATATTATGCGGAGGCGTTGCCCTCTTTGGACTGGTTCGCCTGCGAACTCGAAAATTGCGGGAACGAAGCCATTTATTGGAGCAAGTCGTTCAAAAACGAACCGAGGAAATTCGGCAACAGGCTGATGAACTTGAGACGCTGGATGAAATCGTAAGTCTGATCAACCGGGAGCTTGAGCTTGACCGGGTATTTAATTCCTTATTGTTACAGGCAAAGAAGCTTCAGCCAAAAGCTGACATTGTAGTGCTGCTCATTTTAGATCACAACCTGGAATGCTTTAAATTTACAGCCGTTGTTGGCGACGATTTCAACCAGGTGAAAGACATCACTTTTTCTCAACAAGAAATCCTTGACCGTTTTTCGCGAGGCGCTGAAGAAGTCGAGAAAAATATCCACATTATTCGGGAATTTCAGGATATTGATGGCAACGAAAAACTGAAGTTGGTCGCCACACCAAAATCACTTATGGTTATGGTCATTGCCCTGCATGGCAAGCTTGAAGGTTTGCTGGTACTGGAAAATTTATCAACGGTCGGGGCTTTTGATCGCGCGGATGCAAAAAGATTGCTACGATTCCGTAGCCATGCGATATCCGCCATAGCAAAGGCCAAGATGCTGCTGGAATTGCAGGAGAAAAATGCTGAAATTATCCGGACTCAGGAACAGCTCATCACCCAACAGAAGCTGGCTTCTCTGGGGGCATTGACCGCTGGCATCGCCCACGAGATCAAAAATCCGTTGAACTTTGTCAACAATTTTGCCGAATTGAGTATCGAGTTGGTCGATGAACTGCAGCAACTGCTCCATCAAGAAAAAAAGAATCTTGAGTCAGGAAGGCTTGCAGAAATTGAGGAAACGGTAACCACGTTAAAACAGAACGCTGCCCGAATTCAGGAACATGGCAAACGAGCGGATAGCATTGTGCGCAGCATGTTACAGCATTCCCGTGGCAAGGCCGGCGAACGCCAGCTTACCGATATTAATGCCCTGCTGGAAGAGGATATCAATCTTGCCTATCACGGTATGCGAGCGCAGGACAGCAGTTTTAATATAAAAATCGAAAAGGATCTGGATCAATCAATTGGCAAGCTGGAAGTCGTGCCGCAGGATATCAGTCGCGTCTTTCTCAATATCATTAACAACGGCTGCTATGCGGCGCATCGGAAAAAAATGGATCAGAGCGGCGATCTTTCACCGACATTGTCCGTTCGCACCCGCAACATGGTTAATACCGTGGAAATCCGCATCCGCGACAACGGCAATGGCATACCGGAATCGGTTCGCGACAAACTATTTGCACCATTTTTTACCACCAAGCCAGCCGGTCACGGAACCGGTCTGGGGTTGTCGATCAGCTACGACATCGTGGTGCACGGACATAATGGGCAAATAACGTTTGAGACCGTGGAAGGAGAGTTTGCCGAATTTATTATCAGTCTGCCAAAGATAGGACTTTATGAAAAGAAAAATCATAACTGAAAAGGTTAACGAAAGCAGTTGTTTGAAATTTTGACAGTTATTTTGGGAATTTATTTGAAATTTGAGTTTTGGGATTTTGAGCATTCATATACAATCGAGTGGATAAAATAAAAATGAGGGAATGAAAATGCCTGCAAAAATATTGGTCGTGGATGATGAACCAGATCTGGAGCAATTGGTCAGACAAAAATTTCGCCGGCAAATTCGCGACAAAGAATTTGTATTTTCCTTTGCCCAAAACGGAGTGGAAGCCTTGCAACGTCTGCAAGACGATCCAGGCATCGATCTGGTTTTGACCGATATCAATATGCCAGAAATGGATGGCCTCACCCTCTTGACGAAAATAAATGAGCTGCAAAATCCGCTGCTCCGCTCGGTTATCGTTTCGGCTTATGGCGATATGGAAAACATCCGGACAGCCATGAACCGCGGTGCTTATGATTTTGTGATCAAGCCGATTGACCTCGGCGATCTGGAAATTACCATCAATAAGTCGCTGGATGATTTGTTCAAGCTGAAAGAAGCGATCCAGTCACGTGACCAGTTGATCGCCCTGCAGCACGAATTGGATGTGGCGCGGGCGATTCAGACGTCACTGCTGCCGAAAAAATTTCCTGCCTTTCCAGATCGCAAGGAATTTGATGTCTTTGCTGAAATGGTTCCCGCCAGGGAGGTCGGCGGTGATTTTTATGATTTTTTTCTCATCGATCAGAATCATCTTGGATTTGCCATCGGCGATGTTTCTGGAAAAGGCGTGCCGGCCGCTTTATTCATGGCCGTTTGCAAGACCGTGTTGAAAACCACGGCGTTGAAGGGAATGCCGCCAGAAGAATGCTTGCAACAGGTAAATCGGATGCTCCATCTCGAAAGTGTTGCTTCCATGTTTGTGACAGTGTTCTATGGCATCCTCGACCTCTCCAGCGGCGAGGTCGTTTATTGTAACGGCGGTCACCTGCCTCCGTACAAAATCGGGAAGGATGGAACCGTGATCGCTATCGAGACGACTGGCAATCTGGCATTGGGTATGCTGGCGAATGCGATTTATAAAACAAAAACGATTCGCCTTCATTCAGGCGATGGACTCTTCCTCTATACCGATGGCATCACCGAAGCGATGGACGCCAACAGTCTCGAATATGGCGAAGAACGACTATTATCCAGCTTGCAGCAATCCGGGAAAGGTGCCAAAGAGGTTGCCCAAACCGTGATCAGCAATGTCAAAACCTTTAGCGTCGGCTTATCACAATCGGATGACATGACGATTTTGGCGCTCTGGTACTGCTGATATTCCTATGAAAGGGCAAATTCAGGAGGCCAATTCTTATCAGGTTATCTGGTATGGAACAATGCCTTCGGCGAAACCCGAGCTTCTGGAATTTGCCTTTATCGAATCATTGTATTTGTTTTAATCCAACGAAATGAATTTAAAATTCAGAAAGCAGAGTTGATTTCACAAAAAAAGCCCTGGTACCGATCAGGGGATTAGCGCCAGGGCTTTGTAAATTGAATGAAACGATTCAATTATGCTGGAGGACCTGAAGTATCATTGAAACTTTCATCCCAGTAACTCTTTTGTCCACTGTTGAAATCGAACAATTCGATGTAGCCGGCTCTCGTCTCCGCGTTCCAATAAATCGTATTGGTTCGACTCTCTGACGCATCATAAAAAATTAAAAATCGATCTGTAAGTTCCATGCCATATTTTAAATAATCTCCAAAGTCACTACTTGCAGCCTTCACATTCGTAAATACTAAACTCCGACCGTTTTCATCAGCAATTTCCCATTCCGCTTTTAATACTTCGACAGGAGAATCTGGAGACTTATCGTCATTAAAAATCCAATATCCCGCCTTATTGTCAATTTTGGAGCGGCCGTAAAACCAGAGGAATTTGTTCAATTCCGGTGTATGGGTGCTGCTTGAAATATATACCTCCCACACTGCTTCAGCGCTAGGCGAATCAGTCCAGCCAGCAAGATCCACGCTGAAACTATTAATTCCCTGGTCAGCGTTAAAAACCCAGTGCCATTTTCCATCCTCCTTCAATTCAGGTGGCTGACTCAAAGCTACGGATAAAACCGATCTTGGAACGACAGAGGCGACAAAAACAGTCAAATTAATGACCGAGACTTTTGAGATTGCAGTGAAAAAGTTTTTATAAGAGGATGTGGCTTTATTCAGCGCGAGATCGGATGGCGAATTAAAAAATGATAGATCAGCTTGCAGCGATTGAACGGGCGGCAACTCTGGCGCCACCGGTTCTGGCTTGGTAGGCTCTTTTTCACACGTCATCGAGCCTAACAGCAGGATAATCATAACCCCCAGAGACAAGAACTTATTTTTTGGGAACGCTTTCATTGGGTTCTCCTCCTGGTTGATTCACAATTTACGTACTAATTTAACCTTTTCACGAAAACAAAACTTGATACAAAGCACATTTCTGAAAAGAAAATATTTGCTTTTCAAATTTTGGTTTTGTATTTTAAATCGGTCATATAAAGCTTATCGGGAAATAATACATCATGAAATCAGGCTTTTATTGAAGTCCTGTAAGGGAGGCAAACCAAAATGTCCGCTATCTTCGATAAAATCGTGGATCAGATTCTTGGAGCATTATCCGGCTTTAACTTGATTGTTGCCTTTATTGCCCTCGCTGTCATTGCGCTTTATTGGTGGCTGACTGGGAAGAAGAAAAAAGAACGTTCCCAGCTCATCAGAAAAATTCTCACTACACTCGGAATCATAGGAATTTCTCTTTTAGTCATCGGCCTGCGAGAATTATTTTTTAAGCCTGATCTCGGATTTCCGAAAGGAATTACCGGCATTCTGGTTGCTCGAATTGAAGGCGATGAGGATAACGGCATTCAGCGGGACCTGGTAAGCACGCTCAATACGGAATTGAGAAAAGATGCGGATTTAAAAAATGTCGAAGCCAGAGCCTTACCCGATTTGATCACCGAAGCCAGAGGGCATGATTACGCTCGAAAAAAAGGCAAGGAATGCAATGCTAAATTGGTGATCTGGGGCAGCCGCGGCAGCGATGTTAGGGAACGAATCATTCATCCGCGCATTACCGTGATGCCAGAAAAATACGTGCCTGCGAAAGTTGCCAGCCAGCACTTTGAAGCCCAGATTATCGATGAAATTAAGCTGCCAGCAGTGTTAGTTGATCGCCCGATCTTCTTAATTCATTTTGTCATGGCGCAAAGCTATTATGATCAATATCAATTTGAAAAAGCCATCCCTGAGTTTGAAAAATGTTTGAAACAGCCACAGGAAGACATTGCTGACGAAAATAGCATTCGGTCCTGGTTGGCACTTACTTTTCAAAATTTGGGAACATATCGTGGTAAAACAGAATATATAGAAAAAGCAATTACCCTTTATAACAATTTTTTTAATATCTGGACCGAACGTGATTTTCCCGTGGTTTGGGCAATGACCCAGAATAATTTGGGAAATGCTTTTGCTAATTTGCCGACCGGGGAGAGGGGCGAAAATTTAAAGCAAGCTATTGCTTGCTATGAACAAGCACTACGGATTTACACCGAGCGAGATTACCCCACAGATTGGGCAAAAACCAAGAACAATCTGGGTCTTGTTTATTGGAATTTGCCGACTGGGTATCGGGCGGAAAATTTACAGCGCGCCATTTCCTGTTATGAGCTGGCGCTACAGGTTTATACCGAACGCAATTTTCCTGTGGAGTGGGCAGCTATCCAGAACAATCTGGGTAATGCGTATACTGATTTGCCGATCGGTGATAGTGGCGAGAATTTAAACCGCGCCATTGCCTGCTACAAGCAGGCGCTACGGGTTCGAACCGAACGGGATTTTCCCGTAGCTTGGGCAATGGTCCAGAACAATCTGGGCACCGCATATGCTAATTTACAGATAGGTGATAGGGGCGAGAATTT
>JAEAME010001145.1_pt1 | contig 20114 bp, 14 predicted proteins | sample 8958731 | NCBI WGS metagenome assembly JAEAME01 (sample SAMN16933194, study PRJNA681113) | bioreactor sludge metagenome | isolation source: anerobic bioreactor sludge (Control) | place: India:Bengaluru | collected 2018-10-24 | reverse complement strand
ATAACCAGTTGAATCTATTCGACATTTAACGGGACAGTAGTGATTGGTGATTTGTAATTTTTTAAATAGCAAATCGCCATTAACCAGTCACCAATGCTTTTGCCTGTGCGCATGAATATTTGTCGCTGTGTATAATTCGGAAAAGCCGATATCCGATAGTGATACCGAATGTTGCCGCGATCTATTGCCTGCGGACCGGAGATCGTTCTCCCATCTTCCGCAGTTTGAGAACCCGCCAGTCTTCGCTGAAATCGGGAGATCCGAGATTTATCTGGTTTACCTTCGCCACGAGAATCTCAAAATCGAAGTTTGAAAGAGGCGCCAGCTTCAGTTCCTCGTTGCCGAGCCGGATGGTGGCGCCCAGAAACTCCCTTGCATCGTTAAACTCTCCGTTTACCCGGACTCCGAAGGAGGTTCTCGGGTGTATTGTCATGGTCACTGTCGGTATGGACTGCGATGATGTGCCCGTTTCTATGGCAAACGCCCTGGCAATGGCTTTGCGGTTTTCAAGAGTGAACCGGACATTTTTAGCCAATAGCTTCGAATCCTGGTCGGTCATGGACACGAAGTTCAGCAGCGGGATCCCCGGTTTGACAATCTCCACCGTGAAAATGAAGTCGCGGTCGACGAAGGCGAAATATGCACTCCTGTCGAGAGGCGTCGGCTCCGGCGCCACTTTGCCGACTGCCTCGGGCGATAGCTGCGCCGTGAGGGAAAACAATAGGAGCATGAACAATCCGTTCATTTGTCTTCTCCGGTCATTCCGGATTCGAAACGCTTCGGTCTTTGCCCCTTCTAACCAATGGATCAAAATCTCGAATTTCGAATCTCGAATCTATTGCCGTGTCTTCACTGTGCCGCGCTTTGTTTTCACTTTCCCTTTCCTCGAAAAGCCGGCCAATCTGGCCAAAACCTTATCCTGAACGTCCTCCGCGGCATTTTTGGTTGCGATGTAATTGTTGATCAGAATCGAAAACGCGAGCATTTCACCGTCGGCCGTCTGCACGTACCCTGAAAGAGCGGAAGCTCCCGCGAAAGTGCCGGTTTTGGCGTGGACGTTGTTCTCTGCTTTTGTTTTCCTCATCCTGGTGGCTAGCGTGCCGTCCACGCCTGCAATCGAAAGCGCGTCGTAAAAGCTTCGAAAGTATGAGCTCTGATGTACGCCTTTCAGTACTCGAACCAGTGCGTCGGCGCTGACCAAATTCAACCGCGACAGCCCCGATCCGTCGGCATACGAATAGCTGTCCTTGTCGATGCCCATCCGGCCAAGCGTTTCCTCGATCACTTCTTTGCCTCCGGCAAAAGTTCCCTCGCCGCGGAATTCCATGCCCAGAACGCGCACCAGAGTTTCGGCGCCGAGGTTCAGGCTCATTTTCATTATGGGAGCAATCAATTCCGACAGCGGCGGGGATGAGTGAATCCAGAGCAGCGACGAGGACTGCGGACGTTCTTTTCCAGTATCGTCTATTCCGCAGTTCGCTACATCGATGCCTTCCTCATACAGGGTATGCTTCAGGGCCGAAAGGTAATAGCGGATCGGATTTTGCACGGCAATTGCGCGCGAAACAGGAGCGCTGTCCAAAGATATGGCGCCGGTGACAGTAACGTAATCTTCGATCCGGCTGCGGAGGATTTCAATTTGGACCGGCTTTTTCGGGGCACCGGTTACGACTCTGTTCCTCACCGTCAAGTAGCCGGCCAGCGGCCCCATTTGAACGTCGGCGTCGCTGCCCGGATGCATGCCGGGGGCTATGTCGAGAAAGACGAGATTTTCGTTGAACTGGAGGGAACTGACCGGGGCGGCGTACCCTTCAGGCAAATCGTCCCATGCCCATCCTCGGCCGTACTGCGTTTCTTCGAATGCCGCGCCGTCCCCGAGAAGATTTCCCGAGAGGGTGTGAATCCCCCGCTGTTTCAGTTGAACCGCCCAGTTTCTGAACGCCTGGAACGGATCTTTTGGCGGGATTCTGGATGAACTGGAAGGGTCCCCCGATCCCTGGATAATCAGGTTCCCCCTGAACGTCCCGTCCAAAACCTGCCCATCGGCCAGGATTCGCGTCTTGAAGCAATAGTCCGGACTCAGGCGGATCAACGCGGCGGCAGCGGTCAGGATTTTGTTGTTGGAAGCCGGCAGATAAAGCTTGGATTGGTTTTTTTCGTATAAAACCTCGGACCGCTCGAGGGAAACAATCTTCACCCCCATCTGAGCTTCTGCGAGGCGGCTGTCGGCAAGGATCCGGTTTAGATCCGCGCGCAGAGCCACGACTCGGTCGGCGGCAATGGCCGGCAGAGACAGACACAGCACAAACGCTGCAACTAGCCGCAGGGGCGTTCGAGGCTTCATAGGATCATTCTACAGCAAATCAGCCTCAGATAAATATTCTGGTGATGTCATCCTGTTTGGTCTGTATTATTGATCCCGGGCCCGTTGCGTGGTGCCGGGCGGAGTGTTTTCTAATGAGAACCACAGCATCCATTATTCCGATCATACTTGCCGCCGGCGATTCCTCCCGGATGGGATACCCGAAAGCGCTGCTGCCTCTCGGCGAGGAGACTTTTATCACGCGCATATTGCGGATTCTTCGGGCCTCCGGATTGTCGCGTCCCATCATCGTCCTTGGAAGAGCGGCGAACTCAATCCGGCCATATATCCGGGACTGGCCCGCGGATATCCGCATCAATCCCGATCCCGGCAGGGGACAGTTGTCATCGCTTCAACTGGCGATGGAGAATATCGGTCCTGAAATCGACGCGTGTATGATCTGGCCCGTGGATCAACCGGCCGTTTCCGGGGATCTCGTATGCTGTCTGACACAGGCGTTCCTCTCATCGGAATCCCGGATTGCCTGTCCGAAGTGCGGCGGAAAACGCGGGCATCCGGCCATTTTTCACAGAGATCTTTTTCAGGAATTCCTGGAAGCGCCGCTGGCAGAAGGGCCCAAAAATATTCTGCAGCGGCATCGGCAGGAAATGACGGAATTGCCCACTGAAGAATCAGCTACCGTGCTGGACATCGACACGCCATCCGATTACCTGGCGCTGACGGGCAAAGATCTCCAAACGGCGCTGGCGGAGAGAAACCTCTCATAATCTTACTCGAGGTTCGTCATGCGCGAGTAAGGCCGGAGAATTGCGAAGAAACGTCCCAGCGAATCCCACATGAAGGAACGCTTCACGCTCTGCGCAAGAGCCCAGAAGCCCGTGTAAAGATAGCCGTACATGAACAGCAGAAGGAATGGTATCACGCCATAGATGCCTATGCTCCAGGCGTAGAGGGTAACGAACGTGAAATAGACGCCGAATATAATCTCAACGATGGTGAGCAGATTAATGTCGCAGCGGTACTTTTTGCTCATCCATTCCCCTTTGTTGCCCTGAACGGAGAACTTGGGCGTCCGCACAAAAGGAGTCTTCAGACCGAATGCGCCTTCGAGCACGGCCTTGGTTCCCGGGATCGTCATGCCTATACCCACCGCCATAAGGCCGGGAAGGTAAAGGATCCGTTTCGCCCAGTCCTTATGGAGCACCTTTTGAGACGTGATATAGAACGTCGACACGCTGCTGAACGACAGGATGAAGAGCGGAAGATCGATCGTCATCAGTTCGAACCAGCCCTGGTTGTAACGCACAATCATCGCGGGGAATAGAACGACAGAAAGAATCACCATCAGGGGATACGATATGTTTCCGGTGAGGTGGTACCACGCTTCGAGTTTTTCGCCGGCGTCGAAATTGCCCCGCAGAACCCGTCCGAGCAATTTCTTGCAGGTCTGCATGGCTCCCTTCGCCCAACGGCACTGCTGGGTTTTGAATGAATTGATCTCCACGGGCAGTTCGGCCGGGCATGTCAGGTGAGGCAGGAAGACAAATTTCCATCCTTTGATCTGGGCGCGGTAGCTTAGATCCAGATCTTCCGTAAGCGTATCGTGTTCCCATCCGCCCGCTTCCTCGATCGTTTTTCGGCGCAAGATTCCCGCGGTGCCGTTGAAATTAAAAAATCTACCGCTCAGGTACCGGGTATAGCTTTCGAGCATGAAATGCCCATCGAGGAAGATCGCCTGCGTCCTTGTGAGGAATGAATAATCGCGGTTCAAATGTTCCCACCGTCCCTGAACCATTCCGATCTTCGGATCGGTGAAGTAGTGGATCGACTTCTGCAGGAAATCCGGCTCCGGTACGAAATCGGCATCGAATACGGCAATGAACTCCCCCTTAGCCGTAAGCAGCCCGTTTTCCAGCGCGCCCGCCTTGAAACCGGTCCGATCGGACCGGTGGATGTAATGAATTTCGATTCCAAGGTTGCTCCAGCGCTCCACGGCATTCCGGGCAATCCTCTGCGTTTCGTCGGTCGAGTCGTCCAGGACCTGGATGTCCATTTTGTCGCGCGGATAATCAAACGCGCAAACGGCATCGATGATCCTTTCCATGACGTACATTTCGTTGTATGCGGGGAGCTGGATGGTGACCCGGGGCAGCTCATCAAACCTGGCCTTCGGCTCGGCCGCTTTGTTTTGGTTCCTTTTGTATAGGAATACCATCAGATAGCGATGCAGCCCGTAAAAACTGAGAATGGCCAGGATGCCGAAATAGATGCCGACGACGACCATGTCGAAGGTATCCATCTGATACAGATAGGAGATGTTCCCGGACCTTATAAATTTTTCGTATGCGGAGGCTGCCGGATCGAATATAACCATGGTCTCTCCCGAACTAAGGGCATAAGTCTAGGTAAGGCAGAGGCAGGTGTTGTCATCAGAATGCATTAAATTGTAATCAAATGTAATTGTCGTTGCCTCGCGCGCGTATCCTCGGTATATATGATCCTGACTGGCAACTGGGAACTCCAAGGAGGGGCAAGAATGAAGATTCTGGATGTGAAAAAGCTGGCGATTGCGGACATCAAGGTTGTTCGGTTTGGCCGGTTCTACGACCACCGCGGATTCTTTGCCGAGCACTTTCGCGAGAGCGACCTCAGGACTAATCCTCGGCTCGATTTTTTGGCCGGAGTTGAGTTTTCCCAGTGCAATGAGAGCTTTTCGAGGCCAGGCACCGTCCGCGGTCTGCACTTTCAATGGAATCCGTATATGGGCAAACTTGTGCGAACGCTTAGCGGACGGATGACCGATATGGCGCTGGATATCCGGAAAAATTCACCGACTTTTGGGAAAATTGTTCTATACGACATGCCTGTGCGGCATGACGCCGACTTCGGCGAATGGATCTACCTTCCTCCGGGATTTGCACACGGCAACTATTTCCGGGAAGATACGCACATAGAATATTTCTGCTCGGGGGAATATAGCCCCGGATGCGAGGCAGGCATTTGTCCGATGGCGGCCGATATAGACTGGTCCCTCTGTGAGCCGGTTTTAAGAGAAGAATTTGAATCCGTTGTGCGCGCTAATCCGCTGATGACGGACAAAGACCGGAATGGCCACACTCTGACTTCCTGGCTGGCAAATCCCAATTCCGACCGTTTCGTCTTCTCCCGCTAATGCATTGAGACATCCTCTGTTGCCCATGAGCCGCAAGGAGCGTCGCGGCCGGCGACGCTTGATTCACCCGTCGCTGGCCACGACGGAATTTGTATTTGCCTCCGCGCTCCGGGCCTTGAAAGGCCCGGCTACATTCAGCTGGCCGTTCTGCGGCCAACTTAGGAATCCAGGCTATGGCCTCAGTCTCATGCATGAGCAACAGCCGGGACTCTGCCGGAGAATGCCTCCTGACTGTCGACTCCAGGCTATTGTGAATCGCCGCCCTTCGTGATAAACATGAGCCGTGGATCTGTTTTCGCAGCGCAAAATTTACTCTGTTTACGACATTACATCGGAAATCAAGCGATCGCTTGATGGAATGGGAATCCTCTGGATTCAGGGGGAGATCTCGAATTTCAAACGGCACACGTCGGGGCATCTGTATTTTTCCCTCAAGGATCCGAAGGCACAGATAAAGGCCGCCTTTTTCAGAAACAACAACATGTACCTGAAATTCCGTCCCGAGGATGGAATGGAGGTGTTGGTCCGCGGCCGCCTCAGCGTATATGAACCCAGAGGCGACTATCAGGTTATCGTGGAATACATGGAGCCTGTCGGTTTGGGCTCTCTCCAGCTTGCCTTCGATCAGCTGAAGGAGAAGCTTCGCAGAGAAGGCCTGTTTGACGACGCTCACAAGAGGCCGCTGCCGCTGCTGCCGAGAAAAGTGGGAATCGTTACCTCTCCGACGGGGGCCGCCATCCGCGACATGCTGCGGATTCTCAAACGCCGAAACGCATCGCTGGATGTGCTTCTGTACCCGGTCAAAGTTCAGGGACAAGGCGCCGCTGAAGAAATTACCGCGGGCATCCGTCATTTGAATACGCGCGCCGATATCGACGTCATCATCATAGGGCGCGGCGGCGGTTCCATTGAAGATCTCTGGGCATTTAACGAAGAGATTGTTGCCCGCGCGGTTTACGACTCCGCGCTGCCGCTGATTTCCGCGGTCGGGCACGAAGTGGATTACACGATTTCTGATTTTGTTGCGGACCTGAGGGCCCCGACGCCCTCGGCAGCCGCGGAAATGGTTTCAGGAGCGCGCGAAGACCTGCGGATGAGCGTGAGTTCTCTTGGAGGGCGCCTTTCGCAGGCGATGCGCCGGGGACTGGAAAGGCGCCGTCTGAACCTGGAGCGCCTCGCGCACAATAAAGCGTTTACGGTAACGCCCAACAAGATCCGCGATCTGCAGCAGCGCTTTGACGAGGCCACGCTGCGCATGTCGCAGGGGATGCGCCAGTTCACAAATAAGGCCCGGCACCGCGAACGCGTGCTCCTGGCGCGCTTGAACGCGCTGGACCTGCGCCGCATGTTCCGGCACAAAAGGGAGGTCCTGGTCCGGCAATATCAGGGGCTTGCATCGGCCGTTAGAATCCGTTTGCAGCACGAAAGGTCCAGGCTGGAACTGGCGGTGGGAAAGGCGGATGCCCTGAGCCCGCTTTCCATACTCAAGCGCGGATTCGCGCTTTGCCGCGATTCGAAAGGAATCATTGTCAAGCGGGCGGAAGATGTATCTCCGGGAGACGGCGTGCGTGTTACCCTGGCATCGGGCGGACTGGATTGTCGCGTCGAAAAAAGAATCGTGGATAACGAATTGCCAATTGCGAATTGAAACCATCGCTCCAAATTTGCCATTCACAATTCGCGGTTGTGGGAGGGGATTAAAATGGAATTGAAGGTGAAGGATTTCGAATCGGCGCTGAAATCGCTCGAAGACATAGTGGTTCAGCTCGAGGCGGGCGATCTGACGCTCGATCGGGCGCTGGAGCTTTTTGAAGAGGGCATCAAGGTCAGCCGCTTTTGCAATTCGAAGCTCGAGGAGGCGGAAAGAAAAGTGGAGATTCTCATTAAAACGGCTGACGGCTCAGTGAAAGAAAAGCCCTTTTCCGAAGACGCCGATGCCGTTGAACCCTAGCCCGCATTATTCATGAAGCTTCTACTGCGGAGGCGGATCCGGGCATGTCTACTGCGTTGCGCTCCGTCGGGCTCCTCGACGTACTGTCGAGTACGCCTGCGGGGCCCTTGGTCGCGCGCCTTGTATCCATGCCCGTCTGCGCCTCCTCGCTACGAACCCTCATGAATAATGCGGGCTAGCATTGGGATTTTGGGAAATGCATATCGAATCGCAGAATAGCGAATGCAGAATGTCGAACGGCAATGCATGCGGCCGGCACTTCGATATTGTGCATTCTGCATTCGACATTCTGCGGTTCAAAAGAGCTTTTATCAGGCCGATTGATTTTTTTTATTTATCAAGTAAGTATCCAACACTATTGGGCCGTTATCCGGCTCTGCCGGAGGATATTTAATTCCAGAAGACGCCATGGATATAAAACGATACCTGAGCGAATCGAAAAAGCTGGTGGATGATTGCCTGGAAAGGTTGCTTCCTCCGGACAACGAAAAACCGGCCACTATTCACAAAGCCATGCGGTACTCGGTTTTTGCCGGAGGCAAGCGGGTGCGTCCCATATTGGTGTTGGCTTCCGGAGAGTGTCTCGCCGGAAATCGCGACGCCCTCCTTTGTATCGGCGCCGCAGTCGAAATGATGCATACGTATTCTTTGATTCACGACGATCTGCCGGCACTCGACAACGATGACCTGAGACGGGGGATCCCGACCTGTCACAAAATGTTCGGCGACGCGATCGCCATTCTGGCTGGGGACGCATTGATGACGCGGTGCTACCAGGTGCTGGCAGAGGTTCCGGGACTCTCCGATGCAACCAGGGTACGCATCATCGGGGAGATTGCCGCGGCGACCGGTACTGTCAACGGGATGATCGGCGGACAAGTGGTCGACCTGGAATCGGAAGGCAAGCCGATCAGCGCCGATGTACTGCAGTATATCCACTACTCCAAGACAGGTGCTCTGCTGAAGGCCTGCATTCGCTGCGGCGCGCTCGCCGCGGGTGCGAATGAGACGGTGCTGCGCGCCTTGACGGAATTCGGGCAAAAAATCGGATTGGTCTTTCAGATTGTGGATGACGTTCTCGATGTGACGTCCAGCAGCGAAGTGCTTGGCAAAACGGCAGGCAAGGATGAGAAGGTCAAGAAGGCGACCTATCCCGCCTTGTATGGCATTGAAGCGTCGAAGAACAAAGCAAAAGAGCTGGCGGATTCGGCGATGGATGATATCCGCGATTTCGGGGAAAAGGCGGATTCCCTGCGCGGCATCGCCGCATTCGTCGTCAGCCGCACGTCATAGCCGATGAAGCGACGTATCGATCAGGTCCTCGTGGAGCGGGGAATTGCCGAGAGCAGGCACAAGGCCCAGGCGCTGCTCCTGGCCGGGTGTATTCTCGTGGATGAGCAGAAGGTAGAGAAGCCCGGCCGGCAGATAGATCCCGGAGCTGAAATCCGCGTCCTGCATCAGGTTCAGTTTGCCAGCCGGGCCGGAGCGAAACTTCAGAGCGCACTGGATCATTTTCAAATCAAGATCACGGGACGCGTGTGCGCCGATTTGGGTGCTTCGACCGGCGGATTTACCGACTGCCTGCTCCAAAATGGAGCCTCGAAAATTTGCGCATTTGACGTGGGCCGAGGACAACTGGATTGGAAGCTTCGCTCGGACCCGCGGATTGTGGTCCGTGACGGATTTAATGTCCGGAACCTCGGCCCAGCCGACCTGCCCGCCGACGTTTCATTCGTATGCATGGACCTGTCTTTTATTTCGGTTACCAAGATCCTGCTTCCGCTCAGAGATGCACTGCGGCTTATTTCGGCCGGAGGCGAGACAATGAATGCGTTATCTCATTTCGATGTCATCGTGCTCGTTAAGCCGCAATTTGAAGTCGGCAAAGGCGAGGTGGGAAAGGGCGGCATCGTGAGAGATCCGGCCAAGCGCCTTCGCGCCCTCGAAGCTGTCTCGGAATTCGCCCGGGATCTGGGATTCGCGGTGGCGGGCCATATGCTTTCGCCGATAGTCGGCGCGGAGGGAAACCAGGAATTTTTATTGTACCTTCAACTGCCAAAGGCGCTATGATCCACGCCATGAATCCCAAAATACAAAAAATCGGCATCATTTTTAAAAAGCAGGACCCGCGCGTTCGGGGGATTGCCGCCGACATTGTGCCGTGGCTTCAATCACGCGGCGTTGAGGTGTTTCTGGAGCAGGCCATGGCCGCGCAATACCCGGCCGAAGCAAAATTCGCACCGGCCGAGGAACTGATCGATGAGGTCGACATCCTATGCGTTGCCGGCGGCGACGGTACATTTCTCTACGCAGCGCGTCTCATCGGGGCCAGGGGCATTCCCCTCCTCGGCATCAACCTGGGTTCGCTTGGTTTTCTCACCGAAGTGAGAGTGGATGAGGTGCACAAGGCGTTCGAGGGTCTGCTCTCGGGACAATACCGTTTGGAAGAGCGGATGCTTTTGAATGTGGAGGTCGTGCGAAACGACAATGCCATAGCGCGCTACTATGCGCTCAATGATGCCGTCATAAATAAAGGAGCCCTTGCCCGCATCATCGAACTGGAAGTCAGCGTCAATTCCCAGCCGGTGCTGTACACTCGCGCCGATGGACTGATTATTTCCACTCCTACCGGATCCACGGCGTATTCGCTTGCAGCCGGCGGCCCGATCCTTTACCCCACGCTGGACGCCGTGATCATTACGCCCATCTGCCCGCACGCACTCGCGAATCGTCCGTTGGTGATATCCGACAGGGACGTCATGGGCGTTTGCCTTCGCCATGGATCAGACGTGATGTTGACGGTGGACGGACAGGTCGGAATGCCCCTGCAGCAGCAGGATTCCCTCTGCATTCACAGAGCTCAAACGACGGTCAAACTGGCGCTGCCCTTCGGGAGCACGTTTTTCAAGCTGCTGCGTGAAAAGCTGCGCTGGGGATAACACCGATTCGAGATTCGAAATTCGAGATTAGCGGGGAGACAGGCCGCGGAGAAGATCGATGCCGGCGCGGCGGCATAGCTTTTCGAACAGGGCGACGGGAAATCCGACCACATTAAAATAGCAGCCCTCGATACGGTCAATGAACAGCGAAGCATAGCCCTGGACGCCGTAAGCCCCGGCCTTGTCCCGGTATTCCCCCGTTTTGAGGTACCACTCGATCTCCATGTTAGAGACAGGGCGGAAATGAACCCGGGTGACGCCGGAGGCGGACCATCCGCGTTTCAGAGCGCTGTCCCAGAGGCAGATGCCTGTAATGACTTCATGCCATCGACCACTCAGGCTTTGGAGCATGCGGAGCGCTTCGGCTTTTGTCGCAGGCTTGCCCAGAATGCGATTGCGGGCCACTACGATCGTGTCCGCGCCGAGGATCATGCCCGCCTTGTGTTTCCGGCCCGCTGCCTCCGCCTTTAACCTGGCCGCGCGGACGGCATATCCGACGGGCGTTTCGTGAAATTTACGGACGGGTTCTTCTATGCCGCTGGGAACGATTTCGAAACGCATTCCGAGGCGGCCGAGGATTTCATGCCGGCGCGGCGAGGTGGAGGCAAGAATCCATGCCGGCGCATTTTTGCCTCCCTTTCTCGCCTTCCTGCCTGTCATCACGTTTTCTTCAGAAACCCAGGCGCAGCGCCAGTTGGAGTGAACGCGGGGCGCCCTGTGTGGATGTGATTATCCCGAAATTATCTTCGCCCAGAACATTGTTCGGAATGCCGAAATGGGTATTATTAAAGAAATTGAATGCCTCTACCCTTACTTGAACATACTTGTCCTGGCTCCAGGTGAATTTCTTGTGGAGTACGGCGTCGATATTCGAATAGGTGGGTCCCACGTAGAAATTGCGGCCGATGCTGCCCGCCTCTCCCGCCGCCGGATATGTAAACTGCTGCGCCGTTTCCGGGTCGAACCAATACACGCGCCCCCCACTCCGATAAAACTTTCCGGGAGGCAGGTCGTCTTTGTAGCTGGCCAGCGACGCGACGCCGCCATACCGGCTTTCTCTGTTGGACACAATGCTGAAACGCGCCCCGCTCTCCCTGATAAGAAGCACTCCGAGATTCCAACCGCTAAAGAGCCGGTTTATCCACGGAGATGCTCCGGAATCGCCGTCAAGGTCTCTGCCGAACGGCAGCGCATAGTTCCACGCGATGTTGAGAACATGCTTTCTGTCGAAATCGCTCGGAGCCTTGTTGGAATCGGGATTAAAGCTGTCCAGAGGACTAACGTATGTATCCCCGTAAGAGGACATCGTGTCCAGTGACTTGCTCCATGTGTAATAGAACCGGAACTGATAATTTGCAGAGCTTTTGCGGATACCGAATTGGAAAGAATCATACCACGACTTGGCCGTATCGGAACCGTACAGCACTTTGTCGAATTGAGGAAAATTCCTGATATAAAAATCGGACACTCCGGCGGCTGCATAATTTTCGTAATAGTTCAGATCCATTTCGTTTGCTGCTCGCCCCAGCTGGCCCGTGTCGAAATTGTATCCATCGAGGGCATCGAATGCCGCCAGAGGGGTTCCGAACACGCGCACGATGGTGTTGGTATCCGGCACGGGCGTGCCCATGTCGCGGTATTGCTGCAACTCCTGGAACGCCTGTAAGAAGTCTCCGTCGGTTTTTGTCTGGTTGAGATCTGTGTACTGGAAAAGCTTCTTTCCGCGCGCACCTGCATATCCCAATTCAAAGATTGCGCCCCAAAGCCTTTTCTCCAATGTCAGGTTGAACTGATCCACCCGAGGCGTGCGCAATGCCGGATTTATCACCGCTACCGAGCCGGAGCGCGCGGCAGAGGGTTGGAGGGACGGGGCCGGGGGTTGTTCCGGAACCGGGACGCCGTCACTCAACCTCAAATCCGTTCCGTTTTCATTCGGGTAGATAGTGCGGGTTTGGGAGAATCCATAGCTGTTCTGGTCCACAAATCTTGTGATCGCCCCGTTGAGGCGGTCGAAGTACATGCCATAGGCGCCGCGAAGCACAAGGCTCCCGTTTCCTTTGATGTCCCAGGCAGCTCCCACCCGCGGCGCGAAATTTTTCATGTCGGTGGAATACCATTTGTCGCTGCCGGCTATTGTGAAGTCGGAGATTCCCGAGGAATTGGCTATTTGAGAAGCCTTGTCCAGCGCCGACTGGAATCCGTTCTGCTCTTTGGGCGGCGTGAATATGTCGTACCGCAATCCAAGGTTCAGGGTTAGGTTTCTGCGGATCTTCCAGTCGTCCTGTATGAAAACGGAAAAATCGCTGGATGCGAAGCTGCGCTCATTCGCCGTTCCGGCAGGCGAGACTGAGGACAGGCTCGAGTAATAGGTCAGGCTTACGCTCTCAATCCGGCCGAGAAGGTCGTTGTAAAGCCTTTCGAACGAGTCTCTGTCCGCAGGGGATATGTCCGACAGATCGGATGGGCCGATCGAGCTTTCCGGTCCATTTCCGCTATCAGTCCCGAAAGTCACGTTGGGATATGCGCCGATGTAGGAGTTGCTTTTCTGGTACGTTCTCCGGAAAGAGGCTCCGTACTTGAGCGAATGCACATTCAGCGAGTGGGAGAAACTGTCGGAGATTTCCAGCCCGGGAGCCTTGTAGGAGCTTGGAAAAGACGGATCCTCAAGGTTGGTCCAGGAATTAGGTATGGTCATGGCGCCGGCCGTCCGTCCCGGGCGCTCCAGTTTGATCTCGGATCTGATGAATCCGATGCGCAGCTCGTTGACCATCTTGGGACTGATTGCCCAATCCGATCCCCCCATAAGCGACCAGCTGTTGTCTTTGTAGTCGGGGGAAGGCACGCCCGTGAAAGAGGCGAATGGATCGTTTTTCGTATCGGTCGAATTGGCGCGTTGCCAGTTGAAGCGGAAAAAGAGCTTGTGGCTCTTGCTGAGATCCCGGTCCACGCGGACCGCCAACAGTTCCTGCCGCAGAGGGACAGGCGTTTCATAGAGGTAGCCGCCGGTGTTCAGTCCGTCCCCGAGAGTATCGTTGATATAGTCGTCATCCGGCAGTTTGACGAACTGGGCCGCTATCGCGGGATCGATTCCGAGCCCGCGCGGATCGTTTGCGACGATATCGAAGCTTTTCACGGTAGTTTCATCCCGGGTCGTATCATCCGGTTCGTACCACTGAAACAGTCCCGCCCGCGCGTCTTCCCTGAGAACGAGGTTGTGCGCGTGTCTTGTCTGATTGGTCCGGTTGATGTCGATGTTTGCAAAGACCCGGGTCTTTTTGTCAATGGGGCCCGATGCGGTGCCCCCAAATATATTTCGGGTGAACGCCGGCCGGGAAAGATTCGCCGCATTGACGAAAAACTCATTGGCGTTCATTTTTTCGTGGCCAAAGTAGTCGTATACGCTGCCGTGCCAGGATTTTGTGCCGGCGCGCGAGGCTATCGAGAAATAGCCTCCTCCCGATCCGCCGTATTGAGCTTTGGCGCCTGAAGCCATTATCTGGATGTCGGCGATGGAATCCGGACTCGAGGACACCAGAGAAGATCCGATCCCCGGATCGAGCGGATCCGATATCGATAACCCATCTACCAGAGTCCTATTCATGCCCTGTCTAGTGCCGTTGACAGTGGATTCAGCTTCCTTGCCTCCATTGATCTGTACTCCCGGCTGGTATACAAGGAGGGACATGGGATCACGGTCCGGGAGAGGGAACGCATTGATTTCGCTGTTCGGGAAAAATCCGGAATTTGCAGAATCGTTAATCCTTGCCGTATCCCCTGCCGGAATTTCCTTATCTATGGCCGAAACTTCGAAGCTGAAGTTTTCGGTGACCGTATCGGGAGAAAAGAGCGAAATGCCGCGCAGGATGACATCTTTAAAGTCTCTTGTCTTTGCGGTGACGGTGTAGGTCCCCGGAGGCAAAGCCAGGAAGCGGTAGTAACCATCGCTGTCGCTTGTGGTTTCGTATTCGCGTCCGGTGCCGTCCTCCACTGCCGTCAGAATCACGCCCTCAATCGGATCTCCCGAGGGATTCCAAGCGATGCCTTCGAGACGAATGGACGTCGTCTGGGCTTGAACTGTGGCACAGAATACCGATGTAAGGAAAAGGACTATGAAAAAAAGCGGAGCCTTATTAGAGGTAATTCGCGTCACCCTGCACCTCCTCGGTGTCATTGTAGCTTTTGGCCGCGAGCGAGCCGAAAACATATTCTGGAACCTATGCACGCACAATTTTTACATGAACATTTGCCTTTTGTCGATAGCGGCAAAATTTCCGGCAAGGCATTCCTGCCCTGGCGGAAGGTTTTGGAGCGCCGGAGATTCTCAGAAACTTACTTGACCTGGAACCGTGTATAATGAACACTAAACTGGATCATTGGAATTGCGCCGGCCGGATTCTGTTGGAAACGAGGGATAATTCCGGCCGATGCGTCAAATTCCTTGAGGTGATGAAAGGTACAATGGAGAAACGGCGGGCAGACGGCCGGAAATGAGATTGAAAATTTCCTGCCGGTATCTTTCCGCGGCACTCCGGATTCAGAGAACCTGGGTTTCGTAATCATTTTCCGGCTCTCCCCTGGCGGAGCCGGTTCTGGAGATCCTTATGCATTTCCGGTCCGCACTTCTTTTGTTGTTGTCTTTACTAATTTATATCCCGTCAGCCAATGCACAGAAACGGGTTTTTGCGACCGTAAATCCCAACGCCGCAGCGCTCGAAAACAGTGCGGATATCTATGATCCGGGGACCGGGACCGTCGTTCCGACGTCCGGCAAAATGAATGCGGCTCGCGAGCAATTCGTTGCCGTCGCAATGCACGGTGGAAGAGTTCTTATTGCCGGCGGATACAACAACCGCTACTTGAAAACGGCTGAAGTATTCAATCCTGCAACCGGGACCTTTGCCCCTGTTGAAGAAGAAATGACCTTTGCCAGAGTAGGAGCCGTGGCAACGCTTTTACAGGGAGGCGGCGTACTCATTGCAGGCGGCTACAACGGTTCCTATTTGACTGTGGCGGAAATATACGATCCCACCACCGAAACCTTTACATCCACGAATCCCATGTCGGCAGCTCGTCAAAATGCCACTGCCACGCGAATGAGCGGCGGGAAAGTCCTTGTCGCGGGAGGCTTTAACGGATCCTTTCTGAACTCCGCGGAAATTTATGATACGGCCGCAGGCGATTTTTATTTTTCGGACGCGGTTATGTCCAATCCACGGGAATGGCATGCGGCAACCTTGCTTTCGGATGGAACAGTGCTTATCACGGGAGGATGCAACAATTCCAACACCGGAGAGGTCAAATGCGATAACTTCCTGGATTCCGCCGAGATATACGATCCTTCCACGGACTCGTTTTACGATACGGGTTCGATGAGCACGCCCCGAATCAACCACACGGCGACTCTCCTGGCGGACGGCAAGGTTTTGATCACCGGAGGATCCAATGGCGTAAACGCTCTGGATTCCGCCGAAATCTTTGATCCGGATACGGGAGAGTTCTCCGCGATCAACAGCCTTCAATTTGCGCGCATGGAGCATACTGCTTCGATACTCCCGGACGGCAAGGTTTTAATCGCGGGGGGAGAGGCGGATCAGATTCTGAGCAGCATCGAAATATACAATCCGTCTACGGGAGCTTTTTCAACGGCGTCAGCCATGTCCGTGCCAAGGTCCAAGCACGCTGCGGTGGCGATCGGAGACGGCAGAGTTCTGCTGGCCGGGGGAGAGAAGATCCGTTTGCTGCGATTCGATACAAACTACCAGAGTTTGGGCGACGATGTTTCCCCCAATGTCCTCATTTCGCCCGATTCGAAAACAGGATTTGTGTCTTATTCCGGATCGGGGACCGTCCTGGCCTTTTCCACGGAAACCGGCGAGGAGATAAAGCGGATCGTTACGGGAGGCAATCCCGCGTTTATAACGCCGCTTTCCGATGGTCGGAGCTTCGCTGTCGTATCGGCGCTCGACAACAGGATATTTGTCGTTGATATGCAGGACCTGTCGCTGAAAAATACATACACGTTCGGCGGATATTTCGGTTTCGGGAGCCGCATCGCGCTCTCTCCCGACGGGAGCAGAGGATACGTCTCTTCCACGCAAACCGGGGAGGTGATCAAATTCGACGCTTCCACGTTCGGCGAAACAGGAAGACTGACCGGTATGCAAGGGCCCGCTCAGATCACCGTCATGAAAGACGGGAGCACCCTGCTGGTCGTCGACGTCCTGGCAAATGAAGTCGTTTTCGTGGACGCTTCGACAATGACCGCAAAGTATAAAGTCACGCCTCAGACCATTTACTCTGCAGCGAGCTTCACGATTTCGAACAAGGCGGTGCTGAATGCGGATGAGACGCTTGGGATCATTGCCAGCCAGGATTCCGATGTGGGGACGTCCTGCACCGTAAACGCCCTGTTTGTATTCAAAACTTCTTCCGGAAAGATTGTGAATACCAAGGCGATCAGCTGCTATCCTGCGGACACGATCCTGTTGCCGGACGGCAGCAACTGGCTGGTGCTCGGCAAGAAAAGTCTGTCTATTGTCCCAACGGTCGACGACGACTATGACGAAGACGACGACGGCATTGACGACAATTACGGCAATGACATAGTGGATGACCTGACCGACGATCCGGAGGCCACTGTGTCTTTTGGCGAGTCGGCCCTTGCATCCGCCAATATGGTGTTGTCCGCAGACCAACGCTATGTCTACTACGGCGTCGCCTCTGTGGATGCGGTGTATCAACAGGATATTACCACCAAGGGCGTTGTCGGATCCTTCGCGGTGGGCGACAATCCTGACATCGCAGCGGATCAGACCTCTGCCCTTGCGATTACCCCCGATTGGAAAACAATGGTAGCGGTCAATTTCGCCAGCAACGAGCTGGCGCTGCTTTCCGATACTACCTTATTGCGCCAAATCAAATACGTCAGTCAAAATGATCAATTCACGGGACTGTCCATAGTAAATTTGTCGGACGCCGACCCTGCCAACCTGACCATTACCCTGCTGGATACCTCGGGCAAGGTGCCGGATGATGAAGACCTGGTGAATCCCATCACCGTGCAATTGGCGCCAAACGCGCAGAAGTCCGTGGATGTGTCGCAGCTCTTTAGCCTGAATACCGATGAAACAAACGCGGGCCGGCTGCTGATTGAATCGGACCAGCCTGCTGTTGCGGGATTCAGCGCCTCCGGAAAGGTCCGGACGGATTTCTTCGATACGTATATAAGCAGCATGGTTGGATTCCCGATAGTTGCCGATTACCGCGAATCGCTTCATGACTTCATTATTCCCGAGATCCCTACCGACAGCGACGCAACGGTCGAATTGAATTTCGTCAATCCCAATTACAATACATCCTATTTTGATGTGACCCACTACGTTACCGACGGCACGGTGATGCAAGCGACCGAGGGCAATTCCATTGGCGGATCATTAAGTCAGACAAACGAAGTGTCGGATTTTGTCACGGTCAACAGGTCCGGGAGAGTCATCATCGCCGGCGGATACGATGCCGGCACCGCTGTGCAATCGGCCTACCAGTTTCAATCGCCGACTTTTTATCTCACGAACGGAATTCTTTACGCTGCGCGCTACGGACACACTGCCACCCAGCTTCAGAACGAACAAGTTCTGGTTGTGGGCGGGAGAAGCGGCCCCAGCGTTTTAAGGAGCGCAGAGCTGTACAATCCCGTACGGAATGAGTTCCTCCCGGCTCCGGGATCAATGAGTGTCGGGCGCTACAGGCATTCGGCGACCAGGCTTCCGAACGGGAAAGTGCTGATTGCCGGCGGGCAGAGTTCAAGATCCATCAATGATACGGCGGAGCTTTACGATTCTGTGGCCGGCGCATTTGAGCCCGCAAAGGGCCATATGACGTCGCCGCGGGATGCTCACACGGCGACACTTCTAAATACCGGCAAGGTGCTGATTGCGGGGGGAATTGACGGCATCGCGATTTCCTCTGCCGCGGAACTCTACAATTCGGACACTTCAACCTTCCAGGCGACGGGAAGCATGAACACGGCCAGGGTTTTCCATACGGCGGTGTCGCTCCCAAACGGGAAGGTTCTTATCGCGGGCGGATACAACGGCAGCTATCTGAGTTCTGTGGAGATCTATGATCCGTCGACGGGAGTGTTTACCCTGGCGGCGCCTATGGCAGTGGAGCGCGCCAATCATTCCTGTACTCTGCTTTCAAATGGTACGGTCCTCATAGCCGGGGGCAAGAACGCGTCCGGATCTCTGTTTACGGCGGAAATTTACGATCCTTCCACGGGCAGATTCTCTCTCATCGACGCCGTCATGAATTCAAGCCGGCATTCTCACACCGCCACCCTTCTGAATGACGACGAGGACGGTGTTAACGACAAAGTTCTGCTCGCGGGGGGATTTGGCTTCGACAGTTCCGATGACGAGGAAGGCGACGCGGAACATGCGCTCGCGGTTGCGGAGCTTTACAATCCTGCGACTCAACAGTTTTCCGGAGCTTCAACCAGCATGGAGCGCCGACAGTCGCATACGGCCACCCTGCTCGGCGGAGGAGACCAGGGATACCTTAGAGTGGAATCCGATATAGGCCTGCTGCTTACCGAAGTTTACTCAAAGGGCGGGGCTCCGGCTTCCATAAACGGCATCAACGTCGATAAGTATAACGGAGTAACCAGAATATTCTCTCCAAAGTTTTCCATCACCTCGGATTTCGTGACTCTTATCAACATCATCAACAGCAACAAGGAGAGCGGGGCGAACATAACCTTGACGCTGCACGCATCGGACGGAAGCGTGCTCGATCAACCTCTTACTTTCCTGCTTGCCCGAAACGCCCAGCTGAAGGGCAACTTGTGGGATTTCTTCCGAAACGACGAGAGCCTCCTGAACCAGACCGGGTGGCTGGAAGTTGCGAGCGACGTGGACCGCGTCGTGGGCGCCATAACCTTTACCGATGTAAATAGTTCGTTTCTGTCGAGCTTTGAGCTGTCCGGAACCCCCCTCGGCAATTTCTTGTATCCGCTGATTGCCGAGGATTCCACCTATCAGACTCAGATTGCCTTGCTCAACAGCGGCAGTCAGACCGCCACAGTCGATGTGGAATTGTACGGGACGGAAGGACTGTCGGCCGCCGTCCAATATTCCATAGCTCCCGGAACGAGCCTTATCCGGACTCTAACGGAGCTTTTCCAGAGAAATGTGAGCCTTCGCCCGGGGAACGTCCGGATTCGGTCCAGCCTGCCTCTTCACAGCTTTGCGGCGATCTATCCCCGGGACCGCAGATTCATGACTTCGGAAGCTCCGGTGCCGTATCCGGAATCCGCGCCGGAGTTTTAGATTGGAGCCTCTGTCCCGCGTGCTCTATTCGCTCTATAGAGGACAGCCCAGCCATGGGCGATGGGTGGTTGCCTGCCTGGAGGGATCCTGGCCCAAAATCCTGGGAGAAAGACTGGCCGCCGTATGCCGTCCTGTATCGTTCGAGGATTCGGAACTGCGGATTGAAGTGCCGGATCGGGAGTGGGAGCAAGCCATACTCGCGTTGAAATCGGATTTGCTTGAAAAGCTGCGAAGCGCAACTGCAAACGAGGTAAACGCCATCCGCGTTATTCGACGGTCGACGACCGCGGGCGTCTAATTTAGTGCGTCTGACAGATCTCTGCATTTCATGGACAAAAACCGGCCACGAATTTCACTAATTTCACGAAAACAGGTAAATGGGCGGCAGCGCTTCGCGCTGCCC
>JAEAME010001143.1_pt1 | contig 20157 bp, 12 predicted proteins | sample 8958731 | NCBI WGS metagenome assembly JAEAME01 (sample SAMN16933194, study PRJNA681113) | bioreactor sludge metagenome | isolation source: anerobic bioreactor sludge (Control) | place: India:Bengaluru | collected 2018-10-24 | reverse complement strand
AGTCACCGCCAGCCAGGCTCGCCTTCTCCAGACAGCCCGGATTGCAGACGCTTGTGGCGCCCGGAGTGTCGTTTTTCATGCCGCTTTCTATATGGGTGATCCACCGGAGAAGGTCTACAGCATGGTCCGTCAAAATTTATCTGTAGTTCTAGCCCAGGCCAGGCACGAAGGTTTACAGGTCGATTTCCGTCCCGAAGTCATGGGTAAAGTCAGTGAATTCGGTACCCTCGAAGAAGTCTGCCGTCTTAGCCAGGAACTGGACGATGTAAAACCAGCGGTTGATGTAGCTCATTGGCATGCCCGTGAAGGCCAGTTTAACACCTATAGTGAATTTGTCGCGGTTTTTGACCGTATCGGACGTCTGCTTGGTCCAGCTTCTCTTAAAGACCTGCATCTCCATGTCTCCGGCATCCGTTATGGCTCAAGAGGTGAAATAAGTCACCGGGATTTAGCGGATTCTGACTTCAATTTCCGGGATTTACTAAAAGCTCTCCGGGATGTGGATGCTGCCGGTTCTGTAGTATGTGAAAGTCCTGATCTGGAAGCAGACGCTCTTTTACTTCAAGATGCCTATCATCTTTTATTGAGAACTGCTGGATAGCTATTCGTTAGACTATCTCATTTTTTTACTTAAAGTTGCTGTAAAACAGAAGGGGTAATCTTGCGATTACCCCTTATATTCCTCCCCAACCTCGACTCACTTGCGGTTAACAATTCCGCAGAGAGATGTTGAGTACAAACTCTAAACTTTACTCTACGAGTCGAGTCTTGAGTTCCATTGCCCCGCTTTCATGCAGGGACTTAACTGGGAAACAGCCAAACTCCTAGGTACTTCTGCAACTTCACACAACACCTCCTCTTCCAGACTAGGTGTCCATCGACCCTGATATTATTACAGCATGTATCTCAAGGAATGTCAAGGGCTTTTGGTCTCAGTTAATTGACTATCAGGTACAATAATATAACTTTACCAGTGTATATTTTACCTGCAGGCCTGGGTGATAATTAATAAGGAATATCCGGATATTTCATTATGTTTATTTCTTTCTGTTATAATGATAGGCATCCGGAGGTATACCTGTTTTTCAGAAGGTGAAATTATGAACTCAACATGGCGCCGTAGCGGCATTATTTATATCATCATCCTCCTGGCCGGGGTTGCCCTGGCTACTTTCCTGTTTTCCAATACTGAAAAAACTACCGAACTTCAATTAAGTGAAGTTGTGGCTAAGTCTCAGGAACATACTATCCAATCGATTACGGTAGATGGTCAATGGTTGACTATCATTGATAAAACCGGTACTGAATATAGGAGTTTTAAGGGCGAAACCAGTCTTTTTGAGATTACGGGATTGGATTTGGCCGGCGTTCAATATAAGGTCCAGCCAGGAGGTTTTGATTGGGGCAGTCTCCTCCTTGGCGGCCTCTTACCCCTGGTAATTTTTGGTATTATTTTGTTTTTCCTCTTCTCTCGCGTCCGTGGTGCCAACAACCAGGCGATGAGTTTTGGCCGCAGCCGTGCCCGTCTTACTCCGCCTTCCAAACCTTCGGTTACTTTCAATGATGTGGCCGGTGTGGATGAAGCCAAGGTGGAATTACAGGAAGTCGTTGATTTTCTGAAATCCCGGGAGCGTTTTCAAGCACTCGGAGCCCGCATCCCCCGCGGCGTGCTTCTAGTTGGCCCTCCCGGTACCGGAAAAACTTTGCTTGCCCGGGCTGTTGCCGGTGAGGCCGGGGTGCCGTTTTTCTCCATTAGCGGCAGCGAGTTTGTGGAAATGTTTGTTGGCGTTGGTGCTGCCCGGGTCCGTGACCTTTTCGACCAGGCTAAACATCAAGCGCCCTGTATCGTCTTCGTCGACGAAATCGATGCCGTCGGCCGCCAGCGTGGTGCCGGTCTTGGCGGTAGTCATGATGAACGTGAACAAACCTTAAACCAGATACTCACCGAAATGGACGGCTTCGATACTAACACCAGTGTTATCGTTCTCGCCGCAACCAACCGGCCTGATATCCTTGATCCTGCCCTCCTCCGCCCCGGCCGCTTCGACCGCCGTGTTGTTCTTGACCGCCCTGATATCAACGGCCGCGTTGAAATTCTCAAAGTACATGCTAAAGGTAAACCTTTAGCTTCAGATGTTAACCTGGAAGTACTCGGCCGTCAGACCGCCGGTTTCAGCGGTGCCGACCTTGCAAATCTTATGAATGAGTCTGCCATCCTCGCTGGCCGCCGTAATAAGAAAATGATCGAGATGATAGACCTCGAAGATTCTATCGATAAAGTCCTGCTTGGCCCGGAACGGAAAAGCCGCCGCATCAGCCCTAAGGAAAAAGAAATTACCGCTTACCATGAGGCCGGTCATGCCCTGGTTGCTAAGATGTTGCCCGATGCCGATCCCCCCCGCAAGATATCTATTATCCCGCGTGGTATGGCTGGTGGTTATACTAAGACTTTAGAAGAAGATCGTTCTTATTGGAGCCGCTCCCGCATCATCGCCGGTATTACCACTTATATGGCTGGTATCGCTTCTGAAAAGATAATCTTTAATGAAGTGACTACCGGTGCCCAGGATGATATTAAGCGGGCTACCGAGATGGCTCGCCGTATGGTAACCGATTTCGGCATGAGCGACCGCCTTGGCCCACGTACTTTCGGCGACCGCCAGGAAATGGTCTTTTTAGGCCGTGAGATCTCCGAGCAGCGTGATTACGGTGACAAGATAGCCGATGCCATTGATGAAGAAGTGAACCGCATTATCCAGGAAGCCCATACCCGGGCTACAGAGATACTAAATGCACATAAAGAAACCCTCGTCCGCTTAGCCCAGACATTGATTGTCGAGGAAACTCTCGAAGCGGACCGGCTCGAAGCCGTCTTTAAAGGTCCCGATGCCTCCGCTACCCCCCTGGCTCCTGCCCCTAAGCCTGAACCTCCTCCTGCGAAACCTGCCGCAGAATCCCGGAAACCAAATCCGGTTATTTCTCCTTTCCCTAAACAAGCCCCGGCGGGTTAATTGACATAATAATTTCTGTATAACCGTAAAAAAGGCACGTTAAGTCGTGCCTTTTTTGTATACCTGTTATTTTTTTCGGTAAACGATGTACTGTGCCAGGTCTTCCAGCGATTCCCTGGCGTCGTTCCCTGGCAGGCCTTGCAGGCTGCTGATGGCATTGTTACTGTATCCTGTTGCTGCTTGATAGCACTCATCCAGGATTATTGTTGAATTACGGACCATGTCGATTACCGTTTTCGTAATCTCTGGATTGTTATGGTCTTTGAAGAGTTGCTTGACCGCCTCTTCCTCAGGGTATCGATCTATAAACAACAGCAATGGTAAGGTGACTGTGCCCTGTGTCAGGTCGGAACCGGTCGGTTTCCCCAGTTGAGTTTCAGTACTGGCAAAGTCCAGGATATCATCTACTATCTGGAAAGCTGTCCCCAGGTTTAAGCCGTACTCCACCAATTTTTGTATCGCCTCTTCCGGCGCATTGCTGAGAACTGCTCCTGATTCCATTGATGTCGTAAACAGTGTCGCTGTTTTTTTCGCGATGCGCTGGTAATAACACTCTTTACTCTGGTTTAAAGAAAAGGCGTTCACCGCCTGGTCGATTTCACCGCTGGAAATTATTTTTAACGTGGAGGAAAATAGCTTGATCACACGCAGGTTATTTGTTGTTGCTGTTAACCACCCGGCTTCGGCGAAGAGGTAATCTCCCAGTAATACTGCTTGTTCTTCCCCCCATAGCTTGTTCACCGTAGGCCGGTTGCGGCGCACCAGCGAATGGTCGATAGCGTCATCGTGGATCAGTGTTGCCGTATGCAGCAGCTCCAGTGCCGCAGCCATGGGGACCAGCGTTTCCAGGTTATATTCGTAGAATTTTCCGGAGAGTAGTGTCAAAGCCGGCCTTATCCTTTTACCGTCGCCCTTGAGTATGTGTTCGATCAGGTTTGCCAGGTGCGGCAGGGCTACGTTCTTCGTCGACTGTATCTTTGCCTCAACTTCTACCAGGTCTTTTTCAACTGGGGCATAGATCTGTTTGAGCTCCGTTATTCCCTGCATGTCTGCTTGGATGTGGTGCATCGTTATCCGCCTTTTCCCAGGCGGGCCGTTTCTTCATCAGCCAGTTTTTCTTCCAGTTTAGTAAATAACGGCTGGGGAGTTGCTAATTTCTGCCCGGGAGCAGGACGGTTGATGCCCCAATTGAGGTTGTCTACTTCACTGTTGAAACCAAGGTATGTATGTAATTTTTGAGAGGTGAACGGTAGAAAAGGATACATTATCGTCTTTAGATCGGAGATTACTGCTACTGCCACCCACAATGAGCTGGCCGCCAGGTTGCGGTCCTGTTTGATCACCTTCCACGGTGACTTCTCGTCCAGGTACCTATTTGCTTCCTGGGCCAGGGTCATGGCGGCTTTGATCGCTTCTTTAAATTTACATTGGTAAATCATCCGGTCTACCGCTGTCATTGTTTCTTCTGAGTGTTTAAGTATTGTCTGGCTGCTATTGTCCAGGTCTCCCATATTAGGTACCACTCCTTCGAAGTTGCGGTAGGTAAAAGTGAGTACCCGGTTTACCAGGTTGCCGTACGTCGCAACCAGTTCATCGTTGTTCCGCCTTACAAACTCATGCCAGGAAAAGTCGGTATCCGATGCCTCCGGCATATTTATTGACAGCATATAGCGCAGCGGGTCCGGGTCGTATTTAGCTGTGTAGTCCGGCACCCACACCGCCCAGTTGTGGCTTTTCGAACCCTTCTTGCTTTCGAAGGTCAGAAACTCGTTGGCCGGTACATCAAACGGCAGGTTGATGTCTCCATAACCCATCAGCATCGCCGGCCAAATCACCGTATGAAAGACAATATTATCTTTCCCCAGGAAATAGTAACTCTTATGGTCCCCCTGTAAGAAGCTGCGCCAGCCGTCAGGTACCCCGCGGCTCTGTGCCCATTCCTTGCTGGCGGAAAGATACCCGATAACTGCTTCGAACCATACGTAGATACGTTTGCTTTCATATCCCGCTACCGGGACTGGCACCCCCCAATCGATATCCCGGGTAATCGGCCGGTCTTTGAGCCCTTCAGCCAGGTAGCCTTTGGTAAAATTCAACACATTCTGCCGCCAGTGAGTCTGCTTCTCCACCCATTTCTGCAGCTGTTCCTGGAATGCCGTCAACTTCAGAAAAAAATGCTCCGAATCCCGGAATTCCGGCGGTGTTCCGCATACCCGGCACCGTGCCTGTTTTAATTCGCCTGCGTTTAACGGTTTGCCGCAGTTGTCACACTGGTCGCCCCGGGCGCCGGTGTTTCCGCAGTGCGGACAGGTTCCTTCTACATACCTGTCGGGCAGGAACCGCTGGTCTTTTGGGCAGTACGGTTGTGACATCGAGTCTTTATATATGTATCCCTTTTTTAAAAGAGTGAGAAAGATGTCATGTACAACTTCCAGGTGGTTGTGGGTGTGAGTACTGGTATACCGGTCGAAGGATATGCCTAATTTCTGCCAGGCATCCAAATGCGAAGCATGATAGCGGGCGACGATTTCTTCTGGTGTTTTGCCCTCTTCCTCTGCTTTTAGGGTTACCGGCGTACCGTGTTGGTCTGATCCGGATACCATGAGAACCTGGTTACCTTTCATGCGGTGGTACCGGGCAAAGATGTCTGCCGGCAGTTGTGAACCCGCAATATGTCCTAAATGCAGATAACCATTGGCATACGGCCACGCTACGCCGATATATATGTTTTCACTCATCTCAATATGTCCTGGCAGGTAATATAATAGTAGACTATACCACAAAAACTTAGCTGTCGGGAAACGTGTTTAAATCTCTTGACAACCGCACTCAATAATGTAACAATAGGAATTAGCAATCGAAGCCTTAGAGTGCTAATTGAGGTAGCGGTGCTATCACAAAGACAGCAAAAAATACTGGATACTATTGTACTGCAGTATGTGACCCGGGCGAAGCCGGTCCCATCGCAGAGTATTATTTCTGATTTCGATATGAGCGTCAGTTCGGCTACTATACGTAACGAGATGGCTCATCTCGAGGAAGCAGGATATATCCTGCGTCCGCATACATCAGCCGGTAGTGTCCCTACTGATAAGGGTTACCGTTACTATGTCGAATCTATCGGCAATATTGAGCTGCCGCAGGCTGAACAGGAGCAGCTGCGCCAACTCTTCAGCCGCATGGAAGGTGAATTGGATCACTGGCTGGATTTAGCGGCTTCTATTTTAGCCGGTATGGTGCACAATACCGCCGTTGTCTCCGCTCCACGTTCTACCTTCAGTACCTTCAAACACCTTGAACTGGTCAGCCTCCAGGACTTACTGGTGCTGCTTATCCTGGTCCTTAATGGGGCCCGCGTCCGGCAGTTGTTGATTACCCCTGAACATCCCATCGACCAGGCTACTCTGACGGCTTTATCCAATAAACTCAACAGCCTTTATCCTGGCTTGAATGCCCAGGAGATTTCTGGTGTTAATAAAGAACTCGGGCTGACCGAAAAGAAGATCACTGACCATATCCTTAAAATAATGGAAGATGAGGATGAACACGATAGCCCTGAGCCTTATCTCGACGGCCTCCATTTCCTTTTTAGTCAACCGGAGTTTGTGAATAATCGCGGGTTAGCTCTGTCTCTCATGGAACTTATCGAAGAAGGCCGTTTATTGCGGAGTATTGTCCCACCTGAATTTACCGGCCGGCGGGTTGAAGTGATCATCGGAAAAGAGAACCGCTCCAAGCCCATCCATGATTATAGTATCATTCTCAGCCGTTACGGCACCCCCCGGCGGGCTTCCGGTACTATCGGTGTGATCGGCCCCACCCGGATGCCCTATGCCCGGGCTATCGCCACCGTCAGTTTTCTAACTTCGGTGCTCAGCCGGTTGGTTGATGAGCTATATGAAGGAACTTCTTCGCCGGAGGACGGTTCAGCAGCGGATTTCGACTCCTGATGGGAATACTATCATTGTTAACCGGAGAGACTTTCAATGTCTGAAGAACAACGTAATGATACCGTAAATAATGATATTTCTGGCACGGCCGGCGATACGGAAAAGACGTTAGCCGAACTGAAAGCCAAAGCTGATGCTAACCTCGCTGGCTGGCAGCGTGCCCAGGCTGATTTTGCCAACTTTAAAAAGCGCAGCGAACAGGAAAAAGAAGAGGTCGTCAAATATGCCAATGCCGCCCTGGTGTTGAATATCTTACCCATCCTTGATGATTTTGAACGTGCTATCGCTTCCCTCCCCGACGACCTTAAAGGACATTCCTGGGTTGATGGCATGAAGATTATTGAGCGTAAGATGCGTTCTACACTAGAATCCCAGGGACTATCTCCTATCAAGGCTGTCGGTGAGCCTTTCGACCCCCGCTTTCATGATGCCGTTCGGCAGGATGTCGGCCCCGAAGGCATCATCGTTGCCGAAGCGTTCAAAGGCTATAAGTTTCTTGACCGGGTCATCCGCCCCAGTCAGGTTGCTGTCGGCATGGGTGAACCGGTTGCTGGTAATGAAAATGAAAAAGATGCCCGGGCTGTTTAGCCCGACCTTATTTAAGGAGGACAATTAATGAGTAGAGCCGTTGGTATTGACCTGGGTACTACCTTTAGCGAGATCGCTGTTATGGAAGGTGGCGAACCCAAGGTTATCCCTTCTGCCGAGGGTGGAAATCTCTTCCCTTCGGTTGTTGCGATCAGCAAGAGTGGTGAACGCCTCGTCGGCCAGTTGGCCCGCCGTCAGGCGATTGTTAACCCCGATAATACTGTTTACAGTATCAAGCGTTTTATGGGCCGAAAATGGGGGGAACCGCCCGGACGTGAGTTGCCGATAGAAGAAGATGCCCGCCGCAAAACTTATAAGATCGTAAAAGGACCTAATAATGAGGTCCGTGTGACTATGGGCGGAAAAGAATACAGCCCACCCGAAGTTTCCGCCATGATTCTGCAAAAGCTTAAGGCCGATGCCGAAGCCTACCTGGGCGATAAAGTTACAGACGCCGTCATTACTGTCCCTGCCTATTTCAACGATGCCCAGCGGCAGGCTACTAAAGATGCCGGTGCTATCGCCGGCTTGAATGTGTTGCGTATCATCAACGAACCTACCGCCGCCTCCCTCGCCTATGGGCTGGATAAGAAGAAAGAAGAGACTATCGCCGTATATGACCTCGGCGGCGGTACTTTCGATATTTCTGTCCTCGAACTGGGTGAAGGTACCTTCCTGGTCAAGTCTACCAGCGGTGATACCCATCTCGGTGGGGATGATTTCGACCAGAAGGTCATGGACTGGCTGTGCGATGAATTTAAGAAAGACCAGGGTATTGATTTGCGCAACGACCGTATGGCCCTCCAGCGTATTAAGGAAGCTGCTGAGAAAGCCAAGATCGAACTGTCTACTGTACAGCAGACGGAGATCAACTTGCCCTTTATCACCGCTGATGCCAGCGGCCCCAAGCACCTCACCTATACCCTGACCCGTGCCAAGCTGGAGCAGTTGGTCATGGATCTGGTCGAAAAGACCCTTGGTCCCTGCCGCCAGGCGGTACAGGACGCCGGCAAGACTAATGCTCAAATAGATGAAGTTATCCTGGTCGGCGGCCAGACTCGTATGCCGTTGGTCCAGCAGAAAGTGAAACAGTTCTTCGGCAAGGATCCCAATAAAGGCGTCAATCCGGATGAGGTCGTCGCCATTGGTGCCGCTATCCAGGCTGGTGTCCTTAAGGGCGAGGTTAAAGATGTCCTTTTGCTTGATGTTACTCCACTGACTCTCGGCATTGAGACTCTTGGCAGCGTCGCTACTCCGCTTATTCCCCGCAACACCACCATCCCTACCTCTAAGAGCCAGATTTTCAGTACCGCCGCGGATAACCAGCCTGGGGTTGAGATACATGTCCTCCAGGGCGAACGCCCCATGGCCAACGATAACCGTACCCTGGGCTGTTTCATGCTCGACGGTATTCTCCCGGCGCCGCGCGGCATGCCTCAGATCGAGGTTACCTTTGATATCGATGCCAACGGCATCCTCAGTGTTCGGGCGGTTGATAAAGGTACCGGTAAAGAGCAAAAGATCACGATTACCGCTTCCAGCGGCCTGTCAAAGGACGAGGTCGAACGTATGAAGCGGGAAGCTGATCAACATGCCTCCGAAGATACTAAGAAAAAAGAGGAAGTTGAGATTCGCAACCAGGCTGATAACATGGCTTATCAAGCGGAAAAGATGCTTCGTGATAACAAGGACAAGATACCCGCCGACCTTAATTCCGAGGTTGATGCTAAGGTTAAGGCTGTCCGCACTGCTCTCCAGGGCTCTGATATCGTAGCCCTCAATCAGGCGGTCCAGGACCTCAATGCAGCCATGCAAAAGGTTGGCCCGGCTGTCTACGGGCAGCAGCAGCCTCCGCCCCCCGGCAGTGGCCCGCAGCCGCCTCCTCCCCCGCCCGGCGGTAAAGGCCCCGACGGCACGGTCGAAGGCGAATTCCGGGAAGTCTAGTTTACAAGAAAATAAGTGGGGCGCTTCAAGCGCTCCACTTATTTTCCTCTCTATTCTTTAATCATCTATCAAAAATCTTAAATCGAAGGTATTTGTATTTAGTTACCAGATATAAGATATTAGGATTTTTTTAATATCCCATACTCTTCTTCAACGGTTGGTCTATCCATACATACTTGGCAAAACCCCTGATGGTGCGGGCCATACCGAATTCACCATGATAGTTCTTTAACCACGGCCACCAGAAGTGATATGTAGCCGGGTTGACCCCGGGTATCACCCATGCCTGGTCCAGCACATATTTCATCAATTCCCGGTGAATCCCCATGGCTTTAACCGGGTCTGAGATCGTGTATGGACCCCATGCGTTATAAGCCTCTTGCACTTTAGGGTCATTGATATAACTCATGTTGCCGCCGCGGGTCTCTCCGTTTATTAACGAGCCAATGAACATATTCGCATTAGGCCCCCCGCCTTCGTCTATCATTTCGTCATGTTTACGGTCGGCATCATATGTAGTGAAAACAGCGTCTTCCTTGGGTTCAAGGACTAAGTTAATACCAACTTTTGACCACTGTTCCTTGATGATTGAAAGGTAATCTAGGTTATTTGGATTGCTGCGCGTAACAATACTGGTGGTGAATCCATCCGGATAACCGGCTTCAGTCAGTAATTCTCTCGCTTTTTCCGGATTATAAACATATAGTTCTTTTACGGATTCCGGGCAATCGGGATCGTCTAATGCCAGGAAAGCTGGTGCTTCTTCCTGGGTATAATGTAATGGGAAGGTGTTTATCTGGTACTCTCCGCCGCCCCAGGTTTCCCCGATCGTATTGAAATCGGTGGCCATCATCATCGCCCGGCGTACCTTGATATCCTTGAACGGCAGGTCCTGCTTATCCGTCCGCATGGCTATAGCATGCAGGGCATCTCCGAAATGCTTTAATTGCTGTAATAAGGTGTTTTGCTTTAGCGTCTGCGCATCATCTGCGGTTACTGAATGCAGCACATCTATTTTCCCGGTACGGAAAGCTGCCAGGCGGGTAGAATCATCGACAATGATCAGGAATTTGACCTTATCGACGTAAGGTAATTGTTGCCCTTTACCTTGACCCACTGGATCGTTCATCCAGTAACCAGGGTTCCTGATCATAGTAGCTGAACTCGAACTGACAAAGTCGTTTACCATGAACGGCCCGGTACCCACCGCGTTTTTCCAGTCATCCATGTCGAATTTATTGTGGTACAACTCCGGTGCAAAAGTTGGACAATACATGAAAGTGATTCTGACTTCATCAAACAACTCCGGAGGAAGTACGCACTCCACCGTCCAGTCGTCTACCGCCGTATTCTTAGATTCTCGGAAGCCGGCAAATGACGGCGCGGATCCTGGGATTGTCCGCAAGAGTTCGAAATCTTCGGCGATATCATGTGCATTTAGTTCTCTCCCCCCTACCAGGCGGCTCGCGGCGCTGCTGGGATCCAGGGTATAGTTAACACCTTTCCTGATATGTAAAATAACTTTACCTATTTCCGGGATCTCCCAGCTTTCGGCTAATACCCCATTGCAGTTGTTCCAGGCACCGTACATGGCCTTGGCGAAACTGAATTCATTGGTACCGGCTGGGCCCCTCGACCAATCACCGCTGATCACTGTTTCATTTTGCAGCATCAGCGTTACAGATTCGAAAGGGAAACCCACGTCGGTGAAGTGTTGTATGTTCGAGTTCAAAGCCATGGTCAGTGTCCCCCCGTACTGCGGCTTTGTCGTGGCCGTGGTTGTCGTCGTCTTGGCGGGGGTGGTCGTGGTTGGTTTCGAGGTGGCCGGCGTTGTCGTGGTCTCGGCGGAACAGGATGCCAGGGCCAGTGATGCTGCTGTCACCAGCCCCAGTAATACGGATAAATACTTCCTCTTCATGTCTCCCTCCTTCTTTATTCCTGGATATCTTCCAACACTTTCGCGGATTCGTCCCAACCGCGTTGGTGTGATGTCCCTATTCCAGGAACGTGGAATTGATACTTAACCGGAATTTCCGGCTGTCCCTTGTACCAATTCTACTCTTCATGGACGAGCGGCAATGTCGGGCTAGTAATGGTTACTTGTTCATATATTATATCACCTGTTGCCCATTTTGGTAATTTAGTACTACCGGCAGGCCGGCAGATGAAGAGTTTTTTCACGTGTGATAAAATAAAAGGTTGTATAGTTTCTTATTTTAGGAATTAAATATGGCAGAAAAACGTGATTATTATGAAGTCCTTGGCATAGACCGGAACGCTACTACAGAGGACATCAAGAAAGCTTTCCGGAACCTAGCATTCAAATATCATCCGGACCGCAACCATGAACCGGGGGCGGAAGAGAAGTTCAAAGAAATCAACGAAGCTCAGGAAGTTCTTTCCGATCCGCAGAAACGGGCTGCTTATGACCGCTACGGACATGCTGCCGGCGGTAACGGCGGCTTTTCCAGCCAGGGATTTGAGGGTTTTAGTATGGGTGGCCTCGGTGATATCTTTGAAGCTTTCTTCGGCGGCACCACTACTTCCACGCGGCAGGCCCCCCAACGCGGCGCTGATCTCCTGCACCGGGTCGCAATCACCCTGGAAGAAGCGGCCTTCGGAACGGAAAAAACATTCACCATCAACCGTACCGAACACTGCTCGGTTTGCCAGGGTATCGGGTCTAAACCGGGCACCCAGCCGCAGCGCTGCCCTGAATGCAACGGCACCGGACAGGTCCGCCGCGTCCACCAGAGTATGTTCGGACGATTTGCAAATGTTACCCCTTGTACCCGCTGCCGCGGTGAAGGCAAGATTATCACCGACCCCTGCCCGCAGTGCCGCGGCACCGGCCGCGAACGCCATCAGCGCACCCTTTCCGTTAAAATACCGGGTGGGGTCGATGACGGTTCCCGTATCCGTCTCAGTGGGGAAGGTGAAGCCGGCATGCGCGGCGGCTCTAGCGGGGATGTCTATATCGATATTAGTGTCAGTGAACATAAACTTTTCGTACGTGAAGAGGATAACCTGATTTACGAACTCCCGGTCAATTTCGTCCAGGCTTCTTTGGGCATTGAAATGGATGTGCCGACAATCGATGGTTTGGCCAAACTTAAGGTCCCCTCCGGCAGCCAGAATGGAGCTGTCTTTCGGCTTAAGGGCAAGGGAGTCACCCATCTGCGGGGTGGTGGCCGGGGTGATCAATTGGTCCATCTGAAAGTGGTTATTCCGAAGTCTTTAAATAAACGCCAGCGGGAACTGCTGGAAGAACTCGGCCGAACCATGGAGCCTGAGCCCGGTAAGAAATAACAGCCCTGCCCTGGCATCTTGATTACATTATTTTACTAATAATCAAGCCGCTCATGGTGAGTTTATCATTTCGCATTTCGTATTTCCCCCTCGTGTTACAATGTTCCTGAAAACGTGGATATATGGAGGTCATTGGCCATGATTATCGATATGGAACATCACGCCGCCACCCCGGATATGCTGGCTGCCGGCGACAGTGCCTCCGGCCTGTACTGCGAACGCTACTGGGACGGTCCGAAGATGAAGATACGTTCCTACCAGGCATCCGCTCGGGCACGTGAACGCCTGGAATTCATGGATACCACCGGCATCGATATGGCCGTGTTGTCCACCAACCCCCTCACCACCCTCGACCAGTGCCGCCGCTGGCATGATTTCTGTGCCGGGCTGGTTCGTGACAATCCCCGTCGTTTCGTTGGCCTGGCCACCGTGCCGCCCCTCGGCGGGCCGCCAGCCATGGCGGAACTGGAGCGGGCGGTGCGGCAATTGGGCTTGAAAGGTGTCCATATCAGCACCCGCAACCAGGGCTGCCACTTAGATTCCCCGGAGATGCGGCCTTTCTATCAGAAGGTAGCCGAACTCGGTATCCCCATCGATGTCCATGTCACCCTTGATCCTGAGGGCTATGATGCCGCCCATGCCCCCTATGCCCTGCATTATGTGCTTGCCCGTGAGCTCGATATCATGGTCGAGACCCTGCGCCTCTGCCTTGGTGGTGTCCTCGAAACCTTTCCCAACCTGGTCTTTATCATCAACCACTTCGGCGGTGGAGTGGCCGGTGTCATGGAACGGCTCGATGCCTACCTGGGCTATGTCGGCCCCGGCTGTCCCAGTTTTTACCAGGGGAAAGAACTTATTCACCGTCCCTGGCGCGAATATTTTGATAAGCTGTATTTCAACATGGCCGGCCGCCAGTTTGGCATGGCAGCAGTAAAGTCCGCCCTGACGGTGATCAGCCCCCGCAAACTCATGTTTGGTACCGATTGGCCTTTCAACTTCGACCATGACGCCGGACTTGCGAAACGTTACATCGATGAGATTCACTCCCTGGATTTACCCCGGGAAGATATCGATGCCATGCTCGGCGGCACCGCCGCCGAACTCCTTCACCTTAAATGAAGATAGCGCTAGCTATCAAAATCCCAACCCAAAGCGGAACATGGTATTTATAACCTCAATGGATTATTGGGTAAAAGGAAGAGATGCGCTCCTCATTAATTCATGCTTGGTCGTTATCACATCCAGGACCGGCCGCTCTTGTCATAATCCATACCCCACATTTTGAAGGCATTGATATAGTGCGGCGGTTGGGGAAAATCATTCAACATATATTTAGCATCATACCAGAACCTGCCCAATCGTTCCTGCATTTGCTTGACATTAGACATCATCCCGGCCATCTTTTGTGCCGGTACGGAGAACATCATCTCTCCGTCATCGGCCAGGGCGCGGGTGGTCTCACCGCCATCCGGCAGCACGACCCAATACTGGCCGCTTAGAATGGGATTTACTATGGCGTAGGTGCAGGAAGGAGCGAAGAAATGAGTTTTCATATCCTTCACCTCTTCGGGGGGTATGGCCATGAGCAGACTCCGCAACTGGTTGGTAGTGGGATACATGAGCACCAGGTCAGGTACATAGCTGGCATTTTTCAGCGGAGCGGTTAGGATTCCGATATATTTTCCTGGTTTGAAGCAATAGTAGCCCATTGCCTGCCCTGCGACCATGTCCGGCCTCTCCGGCCTCTCATCCAGGCCGAAGGCAGTGATTGGAGCGGGACACCAGTTGTCCTCTTTCAGCATTGCTACCGTCTTTTTGTCACGCCGTGATAATGCGAAGGCCTGGCACTGTGAGTAGTGAATACGATCATCGCGGTACGGCCGGTAGGCTTTTTCCGGGATATCAGCTTCACTCTCCAGCATCTTTACCGCCAGCGGTGAGGTCCTGAAGGGCAGCCAGTTTTCCAGAATCGTGCCATATTCATTGAATTCTTTTACCAAAGCCATTTTCACTTCCTCTCCATACTTTAGTGCTGCCTGATATTGTATAACAGAATAATGGAAAAACCTACTTTACCATTTGTCTTCTCAAGTACTCATGATAAAAGCCCGGTTATTTGCCCGGTTTGGGAATCCTTCGATTGGTACTGGAGGAATCTTTAGAACACCAGGACTATAAATAGAATTAAATAAAACATATTATCTATGAATGCTGAATGTCATCATCGGGTGATATAAAAATGACAGGCGGGACGCCTGTCAAACCAGGTTTGTTTCTTGAGGTTTAATTATGGTTATCCGGTTTATCGTTCGATCCGGTTGCGCCCTCTCTCCTTAGCCCGGCACAGGGCATTTTCCGCCCGGTAGGTGAATGTCGCTAAATCGTCGCCCGGTTTGTATCCTGCCAACCCGCCGGAGACGGAGATCTGGTAAGGGATCCCGGGACTGCTTTCCACGGAGAATTCTTCGACCAGGTGGCGTAATCGTTCCGCCACGATAACGGCATTTTCAATATCAGTATGAGGGAAAATCAACAAAAACTCATCCCGCCCGTAGCGGCCGATGAAATCGGTATCCCGGGTCCGCTTCTCACAAAGGGAGGCGATACGGTTCAGCACGATATTGGCGTTGATGCTGCCTAATGCCTGGATGGCTATTGTAAAATGATCGATATCGATCAGGAGAATACTGAGCCCGGTCTGGTACCTCCGTGAATTAGCAATGCATTCTTCCAGGCGAGCCAGTACGGCCTGGCGGTTGAGCAGTCCGGTAAGGGGATCGGTATTAGCCAGGCGGTCGAGTTCAACTTTATGTGCCAGGTTCCGCTTGATCGCCTGCCACTTCTTCAAGGCACTTTCCATGGTTTGCAGCAGGGCATCCCGCGTCAGGCGGTCTTTACTAAGATGAGTTACCGAGCCATTGTCATGAGTATTGAATGGGATATTGGTCATCCCGGGTTCACTAAGTACGATCACCGGTGCCAGGTGGTTTTCACCGATTTCCTCGAGCCAGAATTCCGGTTCGTCCTGGTACCCGATACCCATGATGACCAGGTCCGACTCCTTGCGGGATACACTGACCTTTAGCTGCGAAATCTGGTCGGTCTCCTGGGCTTCAATTATCAGGTCGTTCAACTGGGAAAGATAGGTGATGATAAGGCGGCGTTCGGCCGGGTCCTTATCATAGATCAATACCCTGAGTGTTTTCCGTTCTGCCGGGCCAGGCAGCCCGGGAGAGATATTTCGTTCTTGCATCGGTCCAGTCCTGTTCGGGCAAGGTTGCAGACGTTCCCGGTCCGGGAAAGACTTCCTCGACCTTACCAAACACTACTTAACTTAATCTAAGTTCATATTAGCCTAATGTCCAGCCGGGTAAAATGGGGAAGAAGTAATGTATTGTGCAGTACCATCGTACGAAAAGGAGATTGTGATAGTATCCCGCGGCGACGGTAAGGCTGCATACGCTACTTTGTATTGCTCAGGGTTTGCCTCACTATCGTCCGCAGTTCGTCCGGCATGAAAGGCTTCGGAAGAAAAGGATTCTGGTTGGTACTCATGAATTCCTTGACATCGGGACTCATGACATCCCCGCTGGTGAAAATAATGCGGTTGGCAAGTGCCGGATCCTGTTCCTTCATCCGTTTATAGAATTCGATGCCGTTCATCTCGGGGGTGCGTACATCACTGAAAATCAAGTCGTATTTCTTCTTTCCAGACATCTCGAGAGCGATCAACCCGTTGCCGGCTACGTCAACTTCAAATCCATCCGCCGTGAGGGTTTTCGTACAGACACGGCCGATAAAAGGTTCATCTTCAATTACCAGTATTTTTCTTCCATTATGGTCCGTCAAGTTAAGCCCTCCCGTGTCTATTTACTATTATATAAAGGTAGTTCAATAATAAAAATAGAGCCTTTCCCAGGCTCGCTTTCTACCCATATCCTGCCGCCGTGAGCATTAATAATCCCATAAGTGATGCTTAATCCCAGGCCGGTACCTTTACCCACCGCTTTGGTAGTAAAGAACGGGTCGAAGATCCGTTTACTGTTTGCCGGCTTGATACCGGGACCGTCATCGGCAAATGATATCCTTATCATCTCGCCGCGCCGTTCCGCAGTAATATTTAGATTACCTTTACCGTGGGCTTCGTACATCGCCTGCTCAGCATTTAGTATGATATTCAGGAACACCTGTTGCATCTGGAAATAATCCGCTATAACTTCGGGTAAATCAGGGCTGAAAGTGGTGGTCACGGTGACATTATTGGCTTCTTGTTCGTAAGCCCGCAGCTTGAGTACGTCATTTATGGCATCGGTGATCTGGGTCGGTTGGCGTTTTGGTTCATGCCTGCGGGCAAAACTCAACAGGTTCTTGACGATTTGACTTGCCCGTTGTGCTTCCCGGCAAATTGCCTGGACATCTTCGCCGACGGCACTGGGGAGATCTTCTTCTGCCAGGAGTGCTGATAAGCCGATCACTGAGGTCAGCGGATTATTGAGTTCATGAGCGATACCGGAGGCCATTTCCCCGACGGAAGCCAGGCGTTCTGTCAAATACATCTTGGCTTCCTGTTCCCGCTCTCTGGTCAAGTCGGTTATTGTCAGCAGGGTTTGCCCATTACCGATACTAAGAATTATTGCAAAATAGGTTTTCTCTCCTTCCCTTGTCTCGGCCCGGTATTCCATCTTTTCCTCTTTACTTCTACCGGCGGTAACATTCCTGACCATTTCGAGGACATTGGCCGGAACCATCTTTTCCGTTATCGGTTGGCCTTTGATGTCCCGGCCGGAAGCAATTTTCTCTACGAAGCATTTGTTCGCCAACAGAATATACATCTCGGGATTGATTACAACAATGGCATTAGGGATGACATCGAGACAACGGTCGGTAAGATCTTTTTGGCGGTGTAGTTCAGCTTCCGCTTTCCTCTTTTCGGTCAGGTCGCGGCTTACCACCAGGATATCGATGCTTTTACCGTCGCTGGATTCGATACCGCTGGCCACCGACTCCATGAAAGCCCAGTTGTTTTGCTTATCCCGGAACCGGTAGGTCATAGTTACCGAGAAAGATTCATTCTTCAGTCCGAACAATTCTTTCATCTTCATACCGGTGTATTTGGCCAGTAGAGGAAGTATGGCTCGCCTGTCATCCGGATGTATGAAATCAAAACTGTTCCGGCCGACCAATTCCTCCGGCGTATAACCTAGCCGTTTTACGGCAGGGCTCATGTACAAATATTCGCCTTTCATATTTAAGACTGCGATGTAGTCAACGGTGCTTTCGGCGATCAGACTGTATTTACGTTCACTCTCCCGCAGCGCTTGTTCGGTTTTTTCCCGGTCTGTAACATCGCGGGTTACTGTGACGAATCCGTTCGGATTCCCGGCGGCATCACGGATCAACGAGGCACTGGCTTCTCCCCGGAATAAAGAGCCATTTTTTTTCTTGAGGTCAAAATCGATAACCGCACTGGTTCCGGCAGTGAGGGCATCTACCTTGGACCTGGTTGCCAGATTTCGGTCGGCTCCGGAAATCAGGTCGTATATACTCAGTCCGATCATCTCCTGCGCACTATCGAAACCATGCATCTGGACCACAGCCTGGTTGACTCGGATAATACGTCCTTTAAGATCGATTTCGATAATGCCTTCCGCTGTAGATTGGAAGATCATACGCAGTCTTTCCTCGGATGCGGAAACCTCACGCTGCAACCGGTTGTTTTCCAGGCACATCGCGATTTGGCCGGCGATCGTTTCGAAGAGGGAAGTATCGCTGGTGGTGAATGGGGTATTAGTATAACGTACCAGGAAAATCACCCCGCGGATCTGTCCCTTGACCTCGATCTTGCCAAAGATATATGGAAGATACGGATATTTATTCACTTCGTTCTTAAAAGCGGGATCAGCTTTAAGCAACTCCGCCATGTCGCCCATGAAGACGGTGCCCCGGGACAACAGGAATTTGTTGGTCAGGCTGTTTTCTCTGGAATAATGCTGGGAAATATCTACCACGGCTTTCGGCATGCCGTATTGTGCCGCCAGGTTAAAAAATTTTCCATCAGCATTGATGAGATGAACTGACGCTGCCTCAGCAGCGAAAATTTTTGTGACTTCTTCCAGGGCTCCGGTTAACTGTGTTTCCAGCCCCTGGACAAAAGAGATGCGGCTGGTGATTGCATTGATCGCAGAAAGTTCCCGGTTCTTCATCTCCAGGGATGCTGTCTTCTGCACGTTCTTCAAAGCCGTCGCACAATGGGCCGCGGCCATTTCCAGGATATCGGTCGGCACGTGGCCTGTGGTGAAGAACATCATACCTGCCGAAAGCTGGCCATCAATGATAATAGGGACAAGAATAATGGATTTTATCGCAAGAATACGCTCGATGGTGTCGCTGATTGCCCGGGGCAGCGCACGGCCGGCAAATTCATACAGGTGTTGTTTGATGATCACCCGTGGCTGGCGGACCATATCCCTGGCGGCTTCAACCTGCTCCAGAGAAAAAACAAACATATGGTTGGCCGGATTCTTTCCCAGGTATGTTTCCGGATCGAAGCCGAAAGTTTTTAACTCTTGTGCAATGGGGCCCCTGGCTTTGGAATAATAAGGAATATTAATGTTCCCGGTCTTTTCGTCAAGTTCCAATACCATGGCGAAACGGATGCCTGGAATGTCGCGGGCTTTCTCGACGACCAGCTCCAGGACCTGGTCGTCGGAATGGACATTATCGATGCCCAGTGCGATTTCTCGAATAATGGATAGCTGTGTATTACGGGATAATAACTCTGCATTTTTTTCGTCAAGCTGGCGGAAATTTTCTTCCAGCCTGGTTAAGGTATCTTCGGTATCCGGTGAGGACCGGAATAACCGGTCTTTGAGTTTTGCCATTTTCTTTTCCGGGACTTCCCAGGTAACCTTGTAAACACACTGCCTGGTATATCGCGGTGTTATATCCCTGATATTGTTTTCGTCGTCGAGCATGCATAGCGTCTCCTGGGTGGCGGCGGGGGGTAACCCCCAGACAGTTGGAATCGCAGCTAGGATGCCCTGAGCATAGTAACAGGCATGTTTGGACATCCGGGTGCCTTCTTTAAGTGAGAAGGTGACTGTCACCTGTCTTTCCCCGTCAATTGTGACGTCGAATATCGTGGATTTATCAAACAGGTTAGCATACTGGGGTACTTTTTTATAGGCTTTCTCGGGGCTCCCCAGGAAGCGGATGAGGAATTCCAATCCGTTGATAGGGCTGAGTCGGGGCGTGGCCAACCCCACCCGGTACATTATCTTTTCATCATTAGTTATTTCAACTGCCCGGTTGGCTAAAACATCACGTATCGCTGTAGTGGTCCAGTTAAGAGAATT
>JAEAME010001142.1_pt1 | contig 20159 bp, 14 predicted proteins | sample 8958731 | NCBI WGS metagenome assembly JAEAME01 (sample SAMN16933194, study PRJNA681113) | bioreactor sludge metagenome | isolation source: anerobic bioreactor sludge (Control) | place: India:Bengaluru | collected 2018-10-24 | reverse complement strand
GCCGCGCGGTGGGTGCCCCGTTTGTGGTCGGGGTCTCGCTGTGGGGCGCGGGGGCTGGCCCGGGGCGGGGGGGGGGCGCGGTGCGCCACGTTGGGGGCGACGCCCGCGACGGCAGCGTTGACCCGGGCCACCTCCGACGAGTCCAGGAGGCCCTCGAACAGCACCACCGGCACAAAGGGCTTGTCGGCCAAGCCTTCGGCATAGTTCGTGACATAGCACACGGCGGCGTAGCACATGGTGAGCTCCTTGGCGAGGAACACCTCCGGCGCCAGGGTCATGCCGACGAGATCGGCGCCTAGGATCCGCAGCTTCCGGACCTCCGCGGGGGTCTCCAACCGCGGGCCCTCGGTGCACGCATAGGTGCCCCCATTCCGCGTGGCGGCGCCTGTGGCGCGGCATGCCTCCAGGGCGGCCTCACGGAGGGCCGGGCAGAACACGGGGCTCTGGCGCACGAACCCAAGGCTGCCACCGGTGAAGTAGGTGTCGTCCCGAGCGTGGGTCTCGTCGAGCAGATCGTCAGGAACCACGTACTGGCCGATCTCCAGCGAAGGGTCGACGGCTCCAGGGCCGCTCCAGGCCAGGACCCGGGTAGCTCCCAATTCCCGGAGGGCATAGATGTTCGCGCGGTAGTTCACGAAGCGCGCCGTCCGGTGGTAGCCAGTCTCACCGTGGCGGGACAGGAAGAGCGTGCTATGGCCATTCAGATCGAGTTCGCGGACAGGGGCGCTGGGGCCAAAGGGCGTCTCGCGGCACCCCAGGTTCCGCGCGCCCCAGTAGTCACGCGCGAGCAGGTCGTATGCCCCGCTCCCACCGATCACCGCCAAAGGACCCACGTCACACTCCTCCGAAGCCAAGAGCTATGAGCGCCTACCTGCACCAAATACGCTTCTCTACCTCGCATCCGGGCGACATCCGGGATGTGTCGGATGAGGTCCAAGCCGCGATAGATGAGAGCGGCATCGCCGAAGGCATCGTCTGCGTCTCCGCTCTGGGGTCCAATATGGCCATCACTACCATTGAGCACGAGCAAGGACTGGTCCGCGACTTGCAGGCCGCCCTGGAGCGGCTCGCCCCGTCGGATATCCCGTACGCCCATGACGCCCGCTGGCACGACGGCAACGGCCACTCCCACATTCGCGCCAGCCTGCTCGGTCCCTCGGTGAGCCTTCCCGTTGTGGAGGGCCGCCTGGCAACGGGGACCTGGCAGCAGATCATCGCGGTGGAGATGGATGTGCGTCCCCGCGACCGAACGGTACTCGTTCGAGTGGTCGGGAGCTGAGGGCGAGCGCCGCAGGTGTTACAGGCCCTTCGCCGAAGCCACCGAGGAGGGTAAGAGCAGCCACTGACCGGAGGTCGAGACGACAATGTTGCCCCTGGATGGAACCTGGAAGATAGCTGACTTCGATCCGGGCGCCGGCGTAACGGCCGGAGCCCACGCGCCCGGGTTCGACGACGCGTCGTGGATAGAAGCCGAGGTGCCGGGGGACGTGCACACCGCGTTGCTCGCGGCGGGTCGCATAGAGGATCCCTTCGTCTCCCAGAACATCGAGAAGTGCGCCTGGGTGGAGGATCGTGAGTGGTGGTACCGCGCCGAGTTCCAGGCTCCCACTCTTACCTCCGGCGAGCGGGCCGACCTCGTCTTCGACGGACTCGACACCTTTGCCACGGTCTACGTGAACGGCGTGGAGATCGGTTCCGCGGCCAACATGCTCGTCCCCCACCGGTTCGACGCCACAGGGGCGATCCGAGAGGGCCGCAACGTGGTGGCGGTGCGACTGGATTCGACGGTGGCCACCGTCGAGGCCAAGGACTCCAGCCCCTTCTGGGCCGCCTTCTACACGCCGCGGGTATGGGTGCGGAAGGCCGCCATGAACTTCGGATGGGACTGGGGTCCTCGGGTGGTAACGGTCGGCGTGTGGCGGTCGGCCCGGCTGGAGATCCACCGAGCGGCCCGGATCGAGAGTACCTACGCCCGCACCCATGCCATCACGCCCGAGCACGCTGTCGTGAACGCGGGCGCTGAGATCGAGTTGCTCGAGGGGGCTCCGGAGCGCCTAGTGCTGCGAGCCACCCTCGACCACAACGGGGAGAAGATCGGCGGCGCTTCTCTGTTCAGCGCTACTTCGGGCCAAGTGCGGCTGTTGGTGCCGGAGCCCGGGCTCTGGTGGCCCGCCGGACACGGGGAGCAGCCTCTCCACACGCTGACTCTCGAGGTCATGACTCCCGATGGCGAGGTGCTCGACACCCAGACGATCCGAATCGGGATCCGCACTATCGAGCTACTCCAGGAGCCCGACCCGGACGGCCTTGGCCGGAGCTTCAACTTCGCGGTGAACGGCCGGAGGATCTTCTGCAAGGGCGCCGACTGGATCCCGGCCGACAACCTCATCGCGCGTATCACGCCCGAGAAGTACCGAAACCTGGTGGCCCTCGGCGTCGCGGGCAACATGAACATGTATCGCGTCTGGGGCGGGGGGATCTACGAATCCGAGGACTTCTACAGCGTCTGCGACGAGTTGGGCGTCATGGTATGGCAGGACTTCATGTTTGGCTGCGCCAGCTACCCGGACTTCGATGCGGACTTCATGGCGAACGTCCAGTACGAGGCGGAGCAGGCGGTGAAGAGGCTGCGGAACCATGCCTGCGTTGCCCTATGGTGCGGCAACAACGAGAACGACTGGCTCGACGACATGCAGGGACGCGGCGATCCGCCCCGGCCTCTCTACGGTCGGCGGATCTACCACGAGCTGCTGCCCGGCGTCTGCGCCCGACTGGATCCCACTCGGACCTACTGGCCCACCTCTCCATACGGCGGTTCAGACGACAACTCCGAGCGGGAAGGGGACCGGCACAACTGGCAGGTCTGGGGCGGGCAGGTCTACCCACACCGCTTCGGAGAGCCCTACGGAGGTGACCCCTCGCCTGAGAACGTCTCCTTCCGCAACTACGCCAAGGACATGTGCCGCTTCTGCAGCGAGTACGGCCTCCATGCCAGCCCACCGCTCAGAACCCTGCTCGACCGGACGGGGCCTCTGGAGTACGACAGCGAGGACATGCTCTACCGGATCAAGGACCCCGACAAGGCCCGTAAACGCCGCCAGATGGACGTCCACATCGGTCAGCCGGCGAGCATCGAGCAGTACGAGATCTACTCCATGCTGGTCCAGGCCGAGGGGCTTCGGTATGCCGTGGAGCACTACCGCCGACGCATGTTCGACTGTGGCGGCTCGCTGTTCTGGCAGCTCAACGACTGCTGGCCCTGCATCAGCTGGGCCGTCGTCGACTACGACCTGAACCCCAAGGCTGGCTGGTACTATGCCCGTCGGGCTTACGCTCCCGTGGCCTTATCCCTGAAGGTGGAGGGGGATACCGCGGCCCTGTACGTGGTCAGCGATCGGCGCGAGGATCTATCCATCAACGCGCGGATCATCACTGCCGACACCCTGAGCGGACCCATCAGCGACCGCAACGTATACGGTGTGGCGAGGGCGAACGCGTCGACCCTGCTCGCCGAGTTCGGGCTCGCCGACCTGAGCATCACCGACCCAACTCGCCAGTGCATCGTGCTGAGTGAGGCTGGCGGACAAGCTCCGGAGCACATGGTCTTCCTCCCGGAGCTCAAGGACGTAAACCTGCAACCCGTGGCGCTGAGCCTCCAGGTGGAGCCCCGCGAGGGCGGCGCCGCCGTGACGGTCGGGTCCGATGGAGTGGCCCACTTCGTGGCGGTCGATGTGGCCTCACGCGGGGCCGTGCTCACTGACAACTTCTTCTCGCTGCTGCCCGGCCAGTGCCGGGAGCTGCTCGTCGAGGCCAGGGAGACGATCGGGCCCGAGATGGTCTCCGTCCGCTGCCTCAACAACGTCCGCGGGTGAGCGTGCGCGTGGGGTCGAACGGGCCTCGCGGTCGGTGCAAGGTGGAGCGTGTCTTGGACGAGGCTTCCACAGGTGAGTACGGGCTCTTCGGCAGCATCTTCGATCCAGTGCACTATGGTCACTTATATGTTGCTGAAGCCGTTCGAGATGAACTTGGGCTTGCTGTCGTCCTGCTCGCTCCGGCGCGAATCCCACCTCACAAGGACCCGGCGGGCGTCGCACCTGCGGAGGACCGGCTCGAGATGGTTCGTCTCGCTGCCATGGGCAACCCCTGCTTGTCGCTCTGCACCCTTGAGGTCGAGCGACCGGGTCCATCCTTCACTCTCGACACCGTCGACCAACTCACCTCAACCTACGGCCGTCCACCGGTGTTGATATTGGGAGTCGATGCCTTCCTCATGATCGAGACGTGGCACCGCTGGGCCGAGCTCGTGAGGCGAGTGCCCTTCGCCTTGGTCGCCCGACCGCGGTATGATACCCAGGAGGCGCGGAGGCTGGCCGAGCGTGTCGGCGCCGAGGTCGCGTGCCTGATCGAGGGCGCGGGAGTAGATGTCTCCAGCACCCTGATCCGGCAGAGGATCAGTGAGGGCAAGACAATCCGGTACCTCACGCCCGACCCGGTTGTCGAATACTTGGCCCGTTGTAGCTTGTACGTTCGTGATAGGACCGATGGCTGACGCCCCGTTGCCCGAGGATGGTCTGCATGGATACGACGAGTTCACATGTGCCTGAGGCCTATGAGGGCTATCTCCCGGTGGCGCGTCCACGGAGGCGGCACCTGCGGGTGGCTGAGGTTCTCATATGGGTCATCTGCCTTAGCCTGATGGCCGTGGTCGGCCTCGCCATACGAGACGCCCAGGCTGCGCCGGAGAAGCGCATCCTCCCCGGCATCCAGGCCCTGGGGATGATCTTCGGCGCCGATCCCTTCCAGGCAAAGAGCCAGATCACCCTTCTCCTCGTAGGCACTGACCAGACGAACGACCTCTCCGACACCATCATGCTCGCCTTCATCGATCGCGAGACAAAGCGGATTGGTCTCCTGTCCTTCCCGCGTGACCTTCGCGTCGCCACCGGTCCGGACAACGCCTGCGCCAAGATCAACGCCGTGATCCCAAACACGATCGCGAGCGGCGGAGACATGCGCCAAGGGGTGCATGCCCTCTCCCAGACCCTGCGCCGAACCTTCGGCGTCGTGGTCGATGGGTACGCGCAGATCGACGTGCAGGCCTTCGTCGAGGTCATCGACCGTATCGGCGGAGTCGAGGTGGAAGTCCCGCCGGGCCCGCGGGGCGATGGCCTCCACTATGACGACAACTTCCAGAACCTGCACATCCATCTCCAACCCGGCAAGCAGAAGCTCATGGGTTACGACGCGATGGGCTTCGTGCGATGGCGTCAGGACCGAGGTGGACGCGGCGACGGCGACCCCGGGCGTATGGCCCGGCAGCGCGAGTTACTGCAGGCCGTCGCCTCCGAGGTGGCGCTCAAGCTGCGCCAGAAGGACCTGGAGGCCGCGAGCATCGCCGCGAACCTGGCCGCGACGGCCCACAACCACCTGGCGACTAACCTGGATGTCACCCAGATCGCCGCCATCGCCTCTATGGCGCGTGAGGTGGACATGGCTGGCATAGAGGCGCGGCAGGTGCCGGTCGCGGGGCAGGGCTCGGGCTCTGACGGCGCGTTTTACTTCTTCCCCGACCCCCAGGCCACCCGTTCCGTCGTCCGCGCGATGTGGGCCGAACTCCGCCAGGAGAAGCCCCTCTCGGCGATGGCGCGGGTAGAGGTCTTGAACGGCTGCGGAGTCACTGGCCTCGCCTCCCAGTGCGAGGGGCTGCTGGTGAAGGAGGAGTTTCGCGTCGGCCACGTCGGTGATCTGACCGACGAGCAGGGCGAGACCAAGTACGGCGTTGAGAACACCTACCTCCGCTGCGCGCCAGGCTTCGAGGCAGCCGCGGACGAGGTCAAACGGAGCCTCGATCTGACCACGGCCAACGTGATTGCTGATCTGCCCCCCGATGGCGAGTGTGATATACGCGTTGTCCTGGGGGACGACTACGCAAGTAGGAACTGAAGTGGGGCGGCTCGCCCACGAACGGAGGCTTTCTTGACGGAATCGGCTTACCGGCGCGTTCTGCTCGTTGCCGAGGCAGCGGACAAGAAGAAGGCTCTGGACATCACGGTCCTACACGTGCGAGAGCACACCATCGTCTGTGACTACTTCGTGATCTGTCACGGCAGATCCCTAACCCATGTCGACTCCATTGCCGAGGGCGTCGAGGAGTACCTCGAGGAGCGGGGCATGCACACCCTGCGGCGGAGTCAGCCCACCGACGCCAAGTGGATCGTGCTGGACTACGGCGATGTGGTCGCGCACATCTTCACGGCCGAAGCTCGGGGGTACTACGATCTCGAGGGTCTATGGGCCCACGCCGAGACCGTGGACCTGTCCGGTCTCCTGGCTGAAGCACCTGTCGATGACGCGGAATAAGAACTCGAGTAGGTGGGGTCCACATGGCGGAGGACGAACGCGGGGCCGGGGGGCAACGCACCGACGAGGAGCGCATCGAGGCGCTGATGATCCAAGCCGCCGTGGCAAGAGGCCGAAAGGACTTCCGCAAGGCGGAGGCCCTGCTGGACGCGGCTGAGGCGCTCGCTCCGAACGAGGGCCGAATCTTCGACCTCCGCGGCGACATCAGCGTCGATCGCGACCACTTCGATAGCGCCGTCGCCCACTATCGTCGGGCCATCGAGCTCGATCCAACGCTCGAGGACACGGAGGAGAAGCTGGGGATGGCCTCCTTGGGCCGCATGCAGGCGACCAAGCTGGCGAGCCATGGCGCCCTCCCCGATGGCCTCACCCCCGAACGCATACGCCGGCGCTCCCAGATCGCCATGCTCGCCAGCTTGGTCTTCCCAGGGCTCGGCCACCTCTGGCTGGAGCGGTATGACCGGGCCGCTTGGTTCGGCATCCCCACTGCCCTCTTCCTCGCCTGCGTCGGACTGCTGCAGGACATCACCTCGGAGGACATCACTCGGATCGGGGCGCTGTGGACCAAGTACGCGCTGATTGGCGCCGTGGTCATCCTCTGGATCGTCGCCTTCGTAGACTCCTCGCGATGCGCCACTGTCCGCGAGGATGAGGAACTCTTCTGAGCTTCCCGCCCTCGCGCATCCCCAACCCCTGGAAGGTGAGGCCTCGCTGTGGCATGGCGACAGATACCCTACCCGCCCGATCACGCCCCCCCCGCCCCCGTCGATGACCCCATCACCGTCGAGCGGTCGAGCCTTCGGCTCGAACTGGATCCCCTATCGGGTGACGTGATCGGGCTGAGCGCGCCGGGCATCGGTTTCGATCTCCTCCCCGGCGATGCCCGCATCACCTTCCGGCTGATGAGCCATGAGCACCTCTGGCTCGAGGGATCCGCGGCGCCTCCGACGTCCGTCCGTACGGATGATGGCGAGCGGATCGAGGTCGTCTACGAGCGACCCGAGCGGCAAGGGGTCATCTTCCCCGTCCGGGTGACCCTGCGCTATGAGATCGGCGGTGGGGGGCAGCAGCCCGGGGAGTTGGTGTGCTCCTACGTGCTCGAGCACCTCGAGGTCCCGAAGGGCTCTGACGCGGGCACCGTGGAGCGGGTGCAGTTCCCTGTCGTACAAGGACTGCCCGAGATTGATGGGGAGCGCACCGAGCTGCTGCTGCCCTTCATCGGCGGGGAGCGCCGGCCCGCTCCTTTGAGCGGCGAGTGGAGCCCCTTCGAGTACGTCTACCCAAACGAAGCCATGTCCTGGATGCTCCTCCACTACGGCGACCGGGGCCTCTACCTGGCGAGCGAGGATCCGGAGTTCCGATGGACGGTGATGCGCGGCCGAACCATCCAGAAGCGCACTCCTATCCAGCTCGAGCTGCTCTTCGAGACCTGCCCTAACCTCCGGCCCGGCGAGGTCTTCACCAGCCAGCGGTTCGTGCTCTGGCCGTATGCTGGCACTTGGCACACCGCCGCTGACCGCTACCGAGCGTGGCTGGACACCTGGTGGGTGCCGCCCACTATGCCCGACGAGGTGCGGGAGCTCCGAGCCCTCGTCGAGCTGTTCTTCGAGATGCCCTACGCCGACGGGCGCGTCGTGAGGCGCACCGCGGATGAGCTGTTCGCCTACATGAGCCGTTGCCACGAGGAGATGGGCCTGGACGTGGCCCACATCTGTGGCTACCACATCGGTGGTTTCGACGCCGAGTACCCCCTCTACGAGCCGCTGCCCGAGATTGGCGGCGCCGACGGGCTGCGGGCCTTTGCCGCACGCTGCAACGCGCAAGAGGGCTGGACAACGGACATCTACATCAACTGCCGCATCACCGACACCGAGACAGATTGGTGGGCCGGCAAGGGGCGCGAGTGGGCCTGTAGAGCGAGGGATGGCTCCATCCCGACCGAGTTCTACAACGGTCGCTACTTCAGCGTGGCCTGCCCCGGCGTCGAAGAGCGCAGACGCTACTGGCTAGAGAAGATCGAGGAGATCACGCGCGGGTACGGGGTGAAGGGGATCCAGGTCGACCAGCCCCACACGACCGCCAGAGAGTGCTGGGCCGACGATCACGATCACCGCACCCCCTTCGACCACTGGGGCCCGGGGTACATCGACCTCTTCCGCCGTATCCGGAGGCAACTCACCGAGGCCGAGCCGCGGGTCTGGTCCTGGGGGGAGGCCGCCAGCGACGTCTTCTCCCAGTTCTTCGACTGGTCGTGCTGCTACGTGCGCTACCCCGACCAGCGGGTGGCCTTTGGCGAGACGGACCCTGCCACGCGCGACTGGGAGCACGACTGGCGAGGCTACGGCATGCCAGAGCTGTTCCGGTACTGCTGCCCCGAGGTGCCCTTGCTGCAGGCCCCACGGATTGCGGCCGATGACACGGAGGACCTCTTCGAGCGCCTGAACATCCTGTTCCTCTACTCCCCGATGCTCTACTGGCCGAGCCTCAGCGTGGAGTATGACCTGGACGAGGTGCCGGCCGAGTTCCGTAGCTACCTCACGCGGCTGTGGGATGCCCGCCAAGAGCTCAGGGATACGATGATCCATGGCCGTTTCCGGGACGTCAGGCACCTCTCGATAGAGGGAGATCACGCCCTCGCCAAGCTGTATCTATCCGGACCGGATCGCCACCCTGCCATCACCGTTGTGCTCGTGAACCGGTCGCGGAGCGGCGGGGCGGAGGTCCGTGTTCGGGTCGATCCCGACGCCGTGGGGATCGGCCCGAACGCGCTGTGGCGTTGGCGCGAGCACGCCGTGGACCAGCCGGCGCGACAGGAGGGCTCGGGAACCGTGGCGCACGTGACGATTCCGCCCAACCGGGCTGCCGCCGTTGAGTTCCGGCTCGGCTGAGGGTCGGAAGCTCGGCGGCCGGAACCGGTATGCTGTAGACCTCTGGAGAGGACGGAACGCGATGTCATGCGAGAGGATTGGCATTGCCATGCTATGCGCGCTAGCGATCCTGGGAGGCGCCGCGCCGTCGGCGTCCGCACAGGAGGCGCCCGGCTGGCTCGAGGGTCTCTTCCCCAACACGGGCGAGCCGGGGACTTTCGAACCCCGGTTCCAGCGGGTCTCCGCCGATGAGGTACCCCTGCCTGACGGCAGGATGGCCGGCCGAGTCGTCGTTCGGTTCCTCTACCGTGCCTACGATGGTGCCACGGCGACGGGCACGGCTCGGTTCTACCTGCCCCAGGAGCTTGCCGACGGCACCGTCGCAAGCGCACCGCTTATCCACAACGCCGGCTACCCACTCGATGAGGCGGGTGGCCTTCGGTACGCCGAGCGCGGCCAGATCGTTGTCCATCCCCATGAGGAGCCGGACAACCCGATGGTCAGAGGGCCCAACCTGGATCGCGCCCTCCTCCACGCCTGCCGGCAGCTCCCCTTCGTCGATGATAGCCGCGTCTTCATCCATGGTGGCAGCGCGGGCGGATACACCACCCTGATGCTTGCGGCCGAGACCTTCCCGGTGAACGGCGCGTCGCCCTACGTGCCGCCCGTCAACTGGGGCTACAATGCGGCCTACTTCTTCCACAATAGGGATATGGCCCGCGCTATCCCCGAGGGATCTGAGGTACCCGCCCAGCCCGTGCTGTCGGCCGTCATCCCCTTGGCCGAGCAGAAGGCCCTCCACTACGGCGAGGACTTCGACAGCGATCCGTGGCTCTACTCGTCCCCCATCACCCACCTCGATGGCATAACCTGCCCGGTGCTCATGCCCATCAGCACCGCGGACATCCTGGTGCCCATCGACCAGTTCGGCCGCGACCTCGTGCTGCCGCGCGATCCTGGGTCGTTTGCCGAGGAATGGACCTCGGACATCGACTCACTGATGACCACGCCGCAGACGCGCAGGACACTGCTCGAGCTACTCGACCCCGAGGCCGTGCACATCGTCCGGCTGAAGGTCCCGCCCACGACCCAGCGCGTCGCGGTGCCAGGGAACGAGACCCCCGAGGGCCGGCCGATCCACCGCCCGCTCCCCTACGCCACCAACCGCCAGTGGACGATCGTGGTGTTTGATGAGGGCGCCATCGAGCCCGGCTGTAGCCACTCGAAGTACGCCGTGGGCATGGACCACGACTCCTTCCAGGGCTGGACGCTGAGCAACCCCATCCCGCGCGAGCAGCTGACGCTCCGGAAGCTGGAGCTCCTCATGCTCCGCTACAAGGGCGAGGAGCGGTACGCCATGCAGGCGCAGCCCGAGGGGGCCGCGGACCCGATTTCAGTGGTCACCCTCGACTTCCCCGAGGCTGAGCAGGCCGACGTGCTGCGTGGACTTCTCACCTACGCCGCCGATGACGCATGCGCCAGTCGCCTTGGGTTCCTCTACGCGCAGCTCCCTCACGAGCTCAAGGCGCTTGGCCCGGAACTGGGCAGCAATCCTGAGAACGTTCGGGGCAGCCTGGAGGCCCTCCGCGGTGCCGTGCGTGTCGAGGAGCCCGGCGACGAGCCGCCATCCTATCTCTCCGATAAGCAACTGTCCGAGGCGGGCGAGGGGGGCCTCGCTTTCTCGGAGGGACCCGATGGCAGCTTGACCATCACCTCGCCCGACGGGGAGGCCTTGGTGCTGGTACCGGGCGAGCCAAACCGCGATCGGATGGAGGCGCTGGGGGTGCCCCAGTACCCCGGCTCCGCGCCCTACCGCCTAGACCCGGACCGTTCCGAAGTGGACTTGGGCATCCCGAGCGATGAGGTCCTGGAGGGCGACGATCTCGATCTGGCCCAGGAACTCGGCCAGGCGTACTGCGATGCCTTCATGGTCTTCATAACGCCCGACACCCTCGAGGACGTCCGGGCCTGGTTCACCCAGACCTTCCCCAACTGGACTATCGGCGAGATCCTCGAGGAGGGCAACGGGCACGCCTTCGAGGTCAACTCGCCGGAGCCCGCGCCCGGCGCTGAGCTCGAGGCCGCGATGGAGGGCGTAGGCGGTGGGGTCTTCCGCGAGGAGGGGCACGACCAGAGCATCATCATGCTGATGGATGTAGCGCCCCTCATGCAGATCCTGATGGCGGCAATGGCCGCGCAGATGGGGACCGCTTCAAAAGACGGCTCCGAGAGCGAAGAGTTCTGGGCCGATCCGGGGCAGACGGACGAGCAGCTCGATACACCAGACGAGGATGTGACCATGTCGACCGAAGAGATCATCACGACGCCCTCTGGCCTGCAGTATGTGGACCTCGCTATTGGCGACGGGCCGGAGGCCAAGGCCGGGGACCATGTCCGAGCCCACTACCTGGGCACCCTAGCCTCCAACGGCACGAAGTTCGACTCCTCCTATGACCGGCAGGAGCCTATCGGCTTCGCGCTCGGCCAAGGGCAGGTCATCCGAGGCTGGGACGAGGGCATCCAAGGGATGCGCGTGGGCGGCAAGCGCAAGCTCATCATCCCCCCGGATCTGGGCTACGGCAACCGACCGGTTGGCCCCATCCCCGCCGGCTCGACACTGGTCTTCGAGGTCGAACTCGTGGGTATCGATTAGGGATCGTTCGTGCCGGGCGGGGCCCCGCCTCGCCCGGCGCAGACTCAGCTAGCCAGTTACCCAGATACTGCGGAACAGGACGGTGAGGGCGATGGCGAGGGTCCCCGCCACCGGCAGTGTGACGACCCACGATACCGCGATGGAGCGCGCCACGCGCCAGTTCAGCGACTGAACCCCTCTCGCCAGACCGATGCCCAATACGGCGCCCACTAGGCAATGAGTGGTTGAGATCGGCAGGCCGAGCCGCGAGGCGAGGAGCACTGTCGCCGCGCACGCGAACTCCGCCGAGAAACCGCGTGTCGGGGTGAGCTGTGTGATCTCCGTGCCAACGGTCTGAATGACCCGCCATCCCCAGGTCGCGATACCCGTCGCGATGAGTGCTCCTCCCATGAGCAACACCCAGAGCGGCAGGGAGTCATTCGTTCCTGAGAGTTGCTCCCGGATGGAGGCGAAAGGGCCGATCGCGTTCGCCACGTCGTTGGCGCCCTGGGAGAAGGCGACACAGGTGGCCGAGATCACCTGGATGCTCGCGAACACCTTCTCGACGAGGAAGTACTTCGGTTCCTGGCGGCGGCTGTCCACGACGGGCTCGACGGTGCCGCGCAGCTCGGAGACCCTGGAGGAGATGTCCTCGATCTCCTCGCGTAGCCCCGTTTCTGACGCGGCCGCGGCCTGCTCCAGCCCCGAGTGAGCTACGGCGAGCCCCCGCGCGACCTGGGCCCGGGCGCGGTCCCTCATCGCCCGGTGGAGGGTGCGCACATCCACCTGCGGCGCGGGCTCGCGTCGAATCAGGATCCAGCCCATGAGCCCCGCGAGGGCGGCCATGGCGGCAGCGAGAACCGCGGCGGCGCCGGCCTCCAGGTTCAGGTTGAGGTGGCTGAGGCCCTTGTAGAGGATGACCAGGGCGAGGACAGCGAAAACGCCGGCGATGATGAACGGCCCCCAAGCCCGAGTCGCACCTACCGGGTCGGGGCGTTGGATGATGCGAGCTCGTACCACGCTGAACACGGCGTAGGCCAGGACTCCGGCCAGGGTGGGGGAAATCACCCACGAGGCAACTACCTCAGTCACCTTGGTCCAGCGTACGATCCCGAAGCCGCCGATGAGGATAAGCACCCCAACGACGCCTCCCACGATGGCGTGGGTCGTTGACACGGGGAGCTTCAGGTAGGTGGCGACGGTTACCCATATGGCTGCCGCGAAGAGGGTCGCGAGCATGCCACACGCCAGCTCCATGGGCTCCAGCATGACCCCCTCGGCGATGAGGCCCGACTGGATCGTCTTCGTGACATGCCCACCAACGAGAATGGCGCCCATGAGATTGGCGACCGCGGCGATCATGATCGCTTGGCGGATAGTGAGTGAACGCGAGCCAACGGATGTGCCCATGGCGTTGGCAACATCGTTAGCCCCGATGGTCCAGGCCATGTAGCCCGAGGCGATGGCGCCCAGGATGAGTACCGCGTTCAGCTCCACTGGCCCTGGCTCTGCCTATCCGCAATGAGTAGCCTAAGCACTTGCGCCTAGCTCGCGAGGATCAGCCGAACTCGCCCCGCCACGTGCCGCACGGCCTTGGCCGCGTCCGCCAGCCCATCCACGACTCTCGAGGCGAGAAGAAGCTCAACGGCCACCATGCCCTCGCCTTCCGAGAAGAGCAGCTGCACGGCCCTGTCGGCGCGATCCCGAGCATCATCGGCCGCCGCCTCGGCCGCCTCAGCATATACCTTCGCCCGTTCCGCAGGGGCACCGCCGAAGCCTGCCTCTACGAGGGCATCCACCGAATGTAGGAGCGCTTCGGCCTGGGACACAGCCTGATCCACCTGAGCCACAAGCTGGTGCAGGGCTGCGTCGACGGGCTCGGGCGCCCCGAGGGTGCGCGAGGAGCATAGCACGCAGAGCTTCTTGGCGGCATCCGCGATGTCGTCTTGAGCACTCAGCAGGTTGAGGAGATCGCGGCGGGAGATCGGCAGCCGCACATCGGAGGGCATCACGTCGCGGATCTCGTTCATGAGGTCATCGGCGCGCTCCTCGGCCCTCGCGATGGCCTCTGCAAGCGCTTGTACCTCGTGATTCCTGCCTTCCAGGAAGGCCTCGACGAGACCCTTGATCGCCCTTCCAGCCTCTAGGGAGTGCTCCCGGTGCGCCCGGAATGGCTCGAAGGGCGACTTGCGGAAGAGGCCGCCGATGCCGAGCATGACCAATCACCTCCGTGTGCATCCACCACCGGCCGCTGTGTTCACGTGGCCTCAGATACGACCTTCCAGCTGCGCCTAACCCCCGAGACCGAAGATCCCCCACACCTCGTCCACAACAGCGCTCTGGTCCGTCGAAACGCACACCAGATGCGGGCGCTGATCCTCTGCGGGTCGGGTGAATCCCTGATCATCCACGAGGATAGGCACCCGCTCCCTGGCGCAGGTGGCCGGATCCGCGGCCTGCAGAACGGCGACGGCATCGAACAGCACCGGCGGATAGGGCCCCCCGGCGTCCCGATAGGTCCTGGCCAGAGTGGCGAGGGTTCGGTGTCCGAGATTCCGGCTCGACTCGAGCTCGGCCATCCGCGAGGCGCTGGGGATCGCCTGGCCGCATACGTCCAGGCCGACCATGGTCGTCGGCAACGCGCTGTCGAAGACGATCTGCGCGGCCTCGATGTCCTGGGTGATGTTCCACTCCGCATGTGGCTCCGGCGCTCCGCCGTAGCCGACCTTGTACGACCCTGCCATGCACACGAAGCTCTTGAGCTTGTGCGCCGCAGTGGGATCGAGCCTGAGGGCCTCTGCGACATTGCGCTGCGGTCCGATGGCCACAAGCGTCAGTTCGCCGGGGCGCTCGTTGGCGAGCCGCACGATAGCCTCGGGGGCCGTCTCCTCGGGGGGGTACCAGGTGTGGTCCTCGGCCCAGCTCCCGTAGGAGTAGTGCGGGGCGCCGCCGACGCTTGTTCGACCCGTGAAGATCGGGATGTCGAGTCGATTGAGGGAAGCGAGGAGCTTGCGGACGAGGCGGCCGCGGACGCCGTCGGGGTCGTGGACCGTCGTGATGGCGACCACCTCTAGCCGCCGATCGAGCACCGCGGTCGCCACGGCGAAGCAATCATCCACATCGGAACCGATGTCTGTATCCAGGATGACAGGGATGGGTGCGGCCGGGGGATCCACCGGAGCCGCTATGCACAACATGCTGAGCGCGAGCATCATGCTCTCACCGCCTCATTCCCGCAGGCCTCGGTAGCCGGCGCCTCCATGGGAGGCAAGTCCACGCCGTAGGCCCGCGCTAGGATCTCCGAGATGTGCGCCACCCGAACGGGCAGCTCGTGCCGCCGAGTTCCGTATGCAAGCTGGGTGATGCAGGCGGGGCACGCGGTTGCCAACACAGTAGCCCCCGTCTCTTCCAGCCATCCCATCTTCCTCGCGAGGATGTTGCGGCTGATCCCGATATGTTCGATCCCGTACGAACCCGCGCCGCCGCAGCACCAGCTCGCTTCCTTCATCTCCGAGAAACGCAAGTCTGCCACCGAGGAGAGCAGGCTCCGTGGAGGCGTGGTGAGTTTCTGGTGACGGGACAGATGGCAAGGGTCGTGATAGGTAACGTGTACGCCCACTGGATCGGGTGGCGGCGGGGCGATCATCTCCACGTACTCAGCCAGGTCCATCGTCAACTCTCTGACGCGATCCACTTCGGCACAGTCGAGGCCGATGAGATCCGCCGCGTGGCGCAGGTGGCTCGAGCAGGATCCGCAATCCGTGACGACGGCATCGAGAGGGCCCGCCTCGCGGTAGACACGGGCCGCGTCGAGGAGGTGCTGGGCTGCGGCATCCCAGTCGCCATAGACGTAAGCGGGCAGACCGCAGCAGGCGTTGGGCAATGGAACGACCTCGCAGCCCAGGGCGCTGAGGAGGCGTACCGTGGCCTCGCCGCCGTCGGGTGCGAGCATGTTCATGCCGCAGGAGACGAAGTACCCGACCCGCCGCGTGGTACCGGCAGGGGACAGACGCAGGCGCCTGAGTCGCTTCGTCAGCAGCTCCTTGGGCGGGCTTCCCAGCCACTCCAGAGCCACCCCGGCCCGGGGCTGTAGTCTGAGCAGGCCGGTGACCTGAGCCGCCTTGGCTAGGCCCCAGTCAATCCCGCGGAAAGCCAGCGACGCCGCCAGCTCGAGCTTCGAGCGGTCGCCGAGAAGCTCACGGAAGAGGATATCGGTGACGGGATTGCGGCCCCACTTCATGAACCACTCATGTCGGGCGATGCCGACGATGACGTCCGTCTCCGCCTGAGGGGCGCAAGCCTCGACGCACGCTCGGCACATGAGGCACTCGAAGAGGATGGGCGCGTAGTCCTGAGTGAAGGGCAGCCGCCCCTGAGCCGCCGCCTTCACGAGCTGGATCCGCCCCCGGCCGCATGAGGACTCCACTCCGGTAGCACGAAACACGGGGCAGGGAGGCTGACAATAGCCGCAGCGGTTGCACCGTTCGCTCTGGGAAATGGCGTCAGAAAGCGCCAACGGGCCATCCGATCCTCCCAGCGCGAGCCAGGTCCAGAGCCGCGCGGGGCAGAAGTCGCTCGTCCACCAAAGGACGTCCCATCCGGGGAGGTACCCTTCGTGCCAAGCTCACTGAGTCTTTCATCCACCCTCCTGGCCCTCACCTGCCTCTCAGCCCTAGGCCAGAGCCCGCTGCAGCGCAACATCGTGCCGAACCCGTCGTTCGAGGAGTCAGTGGGAGGCGCTCCGGCGGAATGGCAGGTCGAGTCCGGCCGGGCCGAAGCCCACTGGACCCTTGCCCCAGGCGAGGGTCGTAGTGGGGACAACGCTCTGAGAGTTACGAATAGCGCCGAGCGCTCCCCGCATGTTTTCGGACGCGTGTTCCACGAGGTCAGCCTCGACGCGGGCGTGACCTACACTCTGAGCGCTTACTTCCGTTCAGACGACCCGGGCGAGGCTTGGCTGGGCGCGGGGAAGGACTGGAGCCACCGCTTCCCCGTGCCCGTGTGTCCGCAATGGACCCGCGTCACGGGCGCCTTCGTCGCCGAGGGGGGGCGGACTCCCATCATGTTCGTCTCCGAGTCCCCCACCGGTGGGATCCTGATCGACGATGTCCAGTTGGAGCGGGGCCCTGAGGCGACCCCCTTCATCTACCTTCGCCCTCCCACCGAGGGAGAACTTAGGGTGGACACTCTGGATCTGGACATCCCCGACGCCGGCACCAACCTCGTCCCCAACTCAAGCTTCGAGATGGGGGAGGGTGTGCCCGATGGATGGAGCTTCAGCCCCCGCAACACGGACGCAACTCTCCTGCTCGACGAGGCCCACGGGCGCACGGGGTCGCGCTCGATCCGGTTCACGAATAGCACCCCTTTCGGGGCTCACGTCTACGGGTTGATGGAGTGCGCCGAGCCTATCGCCGTCCGGCCGGAGACGACCTACACCCTCAGCGCGAGCTTCCGCACCTTGGACGACACACTGGTCTGGGTTGGCGGCGGCCCAGACTGGAATGTGCGGCTCATCGCACCGCCCACAGAGAGCCGTTGGGCCCGCGTCTCGACGACCTTCCGGACGGGGGAGGATCAGAGGGAGTTCGAGATGGTGATCGCGACGGAGAGCCCAACGCGGGGCGTCTGGATCGACGACGTGAAGCTCGAGCCGGGCAGCGTCACGACCCCTTACGTTCCCGAGGACTCCCATGGGGACAGCTACCTGGAGATCGAGTCGCCCGCGGAGATCGCGGCCGAGACGTCGGTCACCGTGCCGATGTGGGCCTGGAACTCGCCAGGCACGGGCCCCGGACGAGTCACCGTAGCCCTCGAAGACGGGCCAACGGCGGAGACAATCGTGCCTGAGGGGCTCTCGCTGGTCCGCATCCAGTACGGTCTGCACAAGGGGTTCTCGTCTCCCTTCGCGATCCGCGCGTCCCTCGCCAGCGCCGATGGACGGGAGCTCGCCACGACCGAGGACGCCATCGGGGTCGTGTCCGCCTGGGATCAGGAGCAACGGCTCGACGCTCTGAGCGACACGGCCTCGGCACTGCGGGCACGGCTCACCGAGTTGACGGCCCGCGGCCTGGACGGGGCCTACCCGCTCAGCAAGGTCACCATCATGGAGCAGTTTGGGGCATTCATTGCCGAGGACTTGGCTCACGGCGCAATCATCCGAGCGCGGGGTCAGATCGACGAGATGGAGGAACTGGCGTCGCGCACGGCGGCCGAACTCGACCGGCTGGCCGAGGGGAGCCTGCCGCCCGTGCCCCGTTACCGCACCTCGGACATCACCGTTCGGGACGGCGCCTTCCGAGCGGAGGTGGAGTGGCCCGATGGCCGCGTTGAGGATGGCTACCCCGTCATCTTCACCGGCTACGGGCACTTCGGCGCCGTCAAGCGCGACATCGAGGCCTTCCCCGACTACGGCGTCAACATCATCCAGATCGAGTGCGGTCCGAGCGCCGTCTTCCCGGAGCAGGGTGTCGAGGACCTGTCCGTGGTCGATGAGTACATCGCGCTGCTAGACCGGGCTGCGGCGGCTAACGTGACGGTGAATCTCCTGCTCTCGCCCCATTACCTGCCCGCCTGGGTGTACGAGGCATATGAGAACGCCGGAGGGGTCGATGGCGGGTTCATCCGCTTCTCCGTCGACTCGGCAGACGTGCGGTCAGTCCACGAGCGCTTCCTCCGGCTGGTTATCCCCCGCCTAGCTGGCCATCCGGGGCTGCACAGCTTCTGCCTATCAAATGAGCCTATCTACAGGAACGCAACGGCCGATCCCGAGAACCGGCGCAAGTACACGGAGTGGCTCCAAGCGCGTTACGGCGACCTGGAGGCCGTTGAGGCGGCCCACAGCGCCACCTACGACTCCTTCGGCGCCGTCCCCGACTACTACAGCCAAGACCCCGAGGACATGACGCCCCAGGCAGCGTACGACTACATGCGCTTCAACGATGAGCGGTTCGCCGACTGGCACCGCTGGATGGCGGACATCATCCACGAGTACGCCCCCGATGCCCTGCTGCATGCCAAACCGATGGCGACGGCCTTCTCCCGCACCACTCTCGACCATGGGACGGATCACGAGCTATTCAACGGCTTCTCCCAAGTTGCGGGGAACGACAGCTGGAAGTACATCGCCGGCATGGGTCTGGAGTACGCGAACGGCTGGCAGAGCCAGAACATGTACTTCGACCTGCTCCACTCCGTGGGCGGCATGCCGATCTTCAATTCGGAGAACCACCTCATCCCCGACCGCTTCTCCCGGCCAACTCCCTCCAACCATGTTCGCAACGTGCTCTGGCAAGCAGCCATCCATGGGGAGGGCGCCTCGACCACCTGGGTGTGGGAGCGCTCCTTCGACGACCGGTCCGACTTCGCCGGTAGTATCATGCACCGCCCCGCATGCGTGGAGGCCCACAACCGCACGGGCCTCGACCTCTTGAGGCTCGGGAGAGAGGTGAACGCCTTCCAGACGGCCCCGGCTCGGATCGCGATCGTCTACAGCCGGGCGAGCCTCCACTACAACCCGGAATGCGAGCGCATCCTACTACGGGCTTACGAAGCCCTGAACTTCACCGGAGAGAAGATCGAGTTCGTCACCGACCGGCAGTTGGCCTCAGGGAAGGCTCCGTCCTACGCGGCGATCGTGGCTGCTGGCATGACACACCTGCCCGCCGCCGCCCTGGAGGGCCTTCGGGCCTATCAGGCTGGCGGGGGCCACATCATCACCATCGGCGCCGACGCCCTGGGTCGCGATGACTACGGTCGCCCCGTTGCCGAGCCGATCGAGCCCGACACCGCCGTTGGTGAAGCGGTGCCCGCTGAGCTCCGAGATGCCCTGGTGCCGATCCTGGAGGCGTTTCCTGGTGGACGGCCTGTGCATGTCCTGGATGCGGACATCGACCAGGAGGCGTGGGGTGTGGAATGTCTCTCGGTCGAATTCGAGGGGAGGACCTTGGTGAACCTGACGAACTACCTCATGGAGCCCACCCGGGTGCGGCTGTCGGGGGTTGACGATGACTCACTGACGGACCTCATCAACGTTGGCTCTGCCGTCGATGTCATAGAACTGGATCCGCTGGAGGTGGCGCTGCTGGCAATCGAGTAAGCAGCCGTCACTCGATAATGATGTCGACCCGTTGGATGCTCATCTCGACGAACACCACGCGGCGACCGTGAGCGTCAGCATCAACCTCGATGAGCGTCGTGTAGACGCCCGGCGGCAGGTCGCCAGGCGCCGCCGTGACGATCACCTCACCATCGCCGACCCCGTCCGGCGGGGAGGCGATGAGCCACGGCTCCATGACTGC
>JAEAME010001128.1_pt1 | contig 20161 bp, 18 predicted proteins | sample 8958731 | NCBI WGS metagenome assembly JAEAME01 (sample SAMN16933194, study PRJNA681113) | bioreactor sludge metagenome | isolation source: anerobic bioreactor sludge (Control) | place: India:Bengaluru | collected 2018-10-24 | reverse complement strand
GGCAGCAAAATAAATTTTAAAATATGCCCCGTTTAGAAATAAACGGGGTTTTTCTTTCTGTTGTCTGCAACATTATACCCTCGGTGAATTCAAACCGTTATGGATAGCAATTATTGTTATCCATTCTCTTTCAAAAAAATATCAACCTTCCGGGCATTTAAGAACTTCTGATATATCAGTGACAAGATGCCATTAGTGTGCTATATAAAAAAGGAAACAAGTAAATAATTTCGCTAAGGAGAAAAATACATGGAAGAACGACGGATTACCGATAAGGTTAATAAACTTTTTGATGAAACAGTGCCAATACTGCACAATATATATAAAGGCTTTGCGTTCGATAAAATTAACCTCCTCAAGGAAAGCCAATCAAAATTCAGGGAATCATTGAAAAAATGGCTCCCCGGCATAGAGAAACTCGTCGAAGACAAAGATAAAAATGAGGCAGAAAAAAGGTTTCTGGCCGCCCTTCCTCACCTCCAACGCGTTGCATTAGCACTCGATAACCTTGTCGAAAAGATGGAAACAAAAATTAAAAATAACGTACTTTTTAATCAAAAAGCCCTTGATGAAATAAAGCAGATCATGGTGGCTGTCGGAGAAGAATTCACCGATGTAAAAGATTATTACATGACCAAAAATCCTAATCTTAAGGAACGGATACGAGTTGATATGGAAAAAGTCGCTAAGATGATAGACGATTTTGATCTTATTCATCAAAACCGATTAATTGCCGGCGTATGTGTGCCTCAGGCTTCATACCTGTATATTGACATGACTGACTCTCTGAAAAGGATGGCTAAAGAACTTTACATCTTTGCTGACAAGGTGTAATCCTAAAAGTAATGAGCTCTTTTACTATCAGATTTCTCCGGCTGATTCAGCACATTCAACACTTTTTCGGTTGTCATATATTTTCTCTTCCGTTATTTTCAATGTTTATGTGTTGCTCACACAGAATTGGCAGACAGGGCAATTATTAACTCGTTTCTGAAAGCAAATTATTCAGGAAGAAGTGGCATATGCTCTGCTGTTTACGGCAATTGCGTTTATCTGAATGTAAAAAGACCAAATACACTGCGGAGATTTTAGCGTACCAGCTCAGCAACTCTTTTTTTTCTCACATAGAACTGAAAATAACAGAGGTTGATAAAACAAACAAAAGCCAGGCAGAGGAACATTACCCTGTACCCGGTCCATGGGATGATAATGCCTGTAATAACCGGTCCGACGGCTTGTCCCAGATCTGTGAATGCCCGGAAGGTTCCCACGGAGGCGCCACTCGAAGAGTTGGCGAACTCAAGAGAGTATGCCATGCTGGCAGGAACGAAAAACGCGGTTCCGAAGCCCCAGAGGAGCCCCACAAGAACCAGCATGGGAAGAGTCTTTGAGACAGAGAGTATAGCCATGTTGACTATAAATACGCACATGAAAATTAATATGATCTTTTCCTTTTTATAAGTATCAACAATCCTTCCCCCGATGGTACGCCCCGCGATTAGCATGATGGCAATGGCGGAAAAAAAGTATCCCGGATTTTCTATCCTGTATTGAATCGCATACAGGGGCACGAAAGCAATGAGGGAACCCCAGACAAAAGTCTGAAAGAAACTGGATATAGCGGGAATGATTATTTTTAGATCAAGAAAGAATATACCATTGGTGGAATCATTGATTTTTTGTGCCGTAGTTATCCGTTCCTTCATCTTCCATGAGAGAAAAAAGGAACATAAAGCCAGGCCTGTGCAGACCAGAAAAAGGACAGTAAAACTATATCGGTTGATAATGAGCATTGCGAAAGAAGGCATTATGGCCAATGAAAAATTGGGCGCCAGGAGTAAATAACTAATTCCCTGGCCACGGTATGCAGACGGTATAACGTTGATAACCAGCGCAAAGGCCGCTGTATCCATGCATGCGAGCGCGATCCCTTGAAAAACCCTCACGGCAAAAAAAGGCCAGAAAGGGCGGAACACGGCGCAGGCAAGGTATGTAAAGGCAAACAACATGGCGCCGAACATCATGACCCTTTTCTCCGAGAACCTTGTCAAAGCTCCCCCAACAAGAAGTCTTGAAATCAGAGCTGCTATACCGAAAACCCCGACAAGCACACCTATCTCCCTTTCGTTAGAGCCCAACCTCGCAAGGAAGATGGAGAGGGTAGGAAAGAGCGCGCAAAATCCGGCTGTAAAGGTAAAGAGCGCCAGAAATCCAAGAATAAAATCACGGGTCAATATATTTCGTATTCTGTGTTGTGAAACGTTCCTTTCATTATCCACGGTACCTTAGTGTCACATGTGGACAACAGGATTGTCAACCCGTTATACGCCACTTTATATTAATTGACATGCACAAGAAACTTTACTATATTGTCCTATTAAGACAGGAATGTCATATAAAAGATGAAATAACCGGAGGATAAAATTGAAAATAATTTATTGGTTGAAATTTTCACTTTTTGTTGCCATTTTGACACTCATGTCCATGTCAACATCTTCCAAACTTTTTGCACAATCTCCCAGTTACCAGCCAAAACCGGTAAGCCCCCCAATCCTGACTCCTCAGGAAGCCGGTGACTCCTCAGGAAGCCGGCCTTCAACCGTCACCGCAAAATGAATGTGTCGAAAATTGCCACAAACTTAAGACTGAAGCTTTAGAAAGATGTAAAAAATCCTGGTTCAGGATAAATCGACGTAGCTGTGAAAGACGAGCTAATGAACAAGAACGTAGCTGTGTGGAGAAATGTCCTTCTCTTTAAAGACTAAAATAGCATCCGGTACGTTACTTGAGTAAGTCTTTAAAATGGCTCTTTTACTGAATAAAAAGTAATAATACGTAATCAGCAAAACAATTTTTTATCTGCTTATCTTATATGAAAGTTGTTTTTCAATGGAGAGTTATAACAAAAAAAGACAACCTCTCATATAACAGGGAGAAATAGAATCAATACGTTTGTTGTTCTTTTTCTTCCTCTAATTCTATCGTTTCAACTTTTACTCTTGCCAATCCTTTTTGATGGAACCCAAGTCTTTTAGCGGCGCCAGCGGAAAGATCAATGATCCTGTCGCCCGATGAGGGATTTCTGTCGCTGGGGAAAGGGCCTCTGTCGTTTACCCTTACAATGATGGAACGATTATTTTCCAGGTTCGTGACCTTCACATGCGTTGGAAGCGGCAGATATTTATGGGCCGCCGTCATCTGATCCGGGTCAAAAACTTCGCCGTTGGCAGTCATGCGTCCTTTATTGTTGCGCAGAGTTTCATATCCATACCACGATGCGATACCGGTTTCTTCATAATATTTCGCCTGCTCAACGGACATGGGATAATATGTCCTTCCTTTTACCGTGTAAGGGGCGGTTTTTACCCTTCCCGCGCGGATGGCCTCTTTCGGAGGTAGGTTATCAATTGTTTCTATCTCCTCATGGGTAAGCGCCCAATCAATTGGGGCCTTTACAACCTTAAAGGTAAATTCTCCAATCTTGTAAACTATCCTCACTGTACCCGCGGTAAGTTCGTATGCCCCTTTTACAATATAGTAACCACCTTTCACGGTACCGACGACCACATGATATGGCAACTTAACTACAGCGCAGCTTATGAGAGAAAAACAGATTGAGATAAGAAGAATGATAAGCAAGTGTTTTTTTGTTATGAAACGGGATATCCTGTATATCTGTTTTGTCAGAACCATACCTTATATATGTAGGGTAGCATATTCAACAAAACAACAGAACAAATATTCATTGACAGGACTTAACGCCGATGTATAATTCTCATATGCGAAAAATCAATTACTGCCTGGGGCTGTTGATGATAACTATCAGTGTTTCCGGTTGCGCTGTTATTGATTTTGGTATTTCCTTTAATAAACAATCCGACACGACACAGGTCCAGAAAAATTCACAAACAAGTTTCGTCCTCCGCCAACATCGCGAGACCAAAAAATGCATGGATAGCGTGGTACATGATCCGAAATTAAATAAAAATGTTCTTGTTTTACTGGCATTGTCCGGCGGCGGGTCCCGAGCGGCATACTTTTCGGCGCTGTCCATGCTGGAGATGGAAAAATTTGTACTCAATATCGGAGGCTTGAAGAGCAATCTCCTGCATGAAGTCGATGCCATTTCATCAGTCTCCGGCGGGTCGCTGGCAGCCGCTTATTACGCGATATCACACGACCCAGGAAGTGAGTGTGCCGGTTACGCGCACCGTCTCTGGAACGACGAAAAGGTTCGTCAATTAATGACTGTGGACTACCGTTCACGGTGGATCGGAAGATGGTTCTACCCGAATAATATCGCCCGTTTCTGGTTCACAAAGTTTGACCGCACTGACATCATGGCACAGACCCTGGCCGATAATATCTTTGATAAACCATTAACCGGGTTTGACCTGAGTCTCGGAGAACTTAATCCACTGCGCCCTAATCTGATCCTTAACGCTACTACAGGCATAGACGATGAACTTTCCGGCATAGGTTTTGGCGAGGTTTTTACCTTTACAAAAGAGGATTTCTCCCGTATCTGTTCATCCATAGAGGACTATTCCGTTGCCCGGGCTGTAATGGCAACGGCTTCTTTCCCGGGAGCCTTTAATTACATGACTCTTCGTAATTTTTGTCGTAAAGACAGCGCCCTTGATCCTGGAGGCCGGCGCTATCTGCATATTTTTGATGGTGGAAACGCCGACAATCTCGGCCTTACCAGCCTCAAGCGGGTAATCTGGACATCCCTAAAAGACCGCGACACGCAACCTTCCCTGCCTTACAAAAATATAATTGTTATTGTGGTGGATGCCTTTACGAATTCCCACGGAGTCGACCCCGGCAAGCCTGATCCCCGTGGTTATTTTGATTTCATCATGGACCTGAACTTTCTCGACGCCACGGATTGCCTTTTAGAAGCGAACCGGAAGCAGCTCTTGACAGAGTTTGACCAGGAAGATCCTAATCTTTTCCCTTTTGCCATGGGATTGGACGGAAAAACAAATAAGAAGTGCAAAGACTTTTTTCACAGCACTGATGACGTTGAAAAATATTGCAGGAAACCATCCACCTATTGGCAACAGTTAAACAAACTTATCGGCGACAGGATTACATTCGTCCATCTTTCCTTCGACAAGACAGGAGACGTTGAAGGTTGTATACCCAATCAGTCTCCCCCTGACCCAGAGTGCCTGCGGCACCAGCTCAACCGAATCCCCACTGATTTCAGGCTAAGGTATTTCTATCGACACAAAGGCACCGGATTGACTGATATTGAGGCTTTGGATTGCGCGGTGCCTACAATGTTCGGCAGGCAGGGATTGTCTTGCGGCAAACTTACATCAAGACCTTCCCGCGAGCTCCCCGGCATATGGCAACGGGTAAAACAAATTCTCGAGGAACCAATATCCACGTCATCTCAATAGATCGAAGCTTCTTTATCTATTGAGATAGAAATTATATTTACTTCCCGATAATTCTATCGGTCCAAACAGATTTCGATGGTAGAGAAAATATATGCCGTCGAGGTCGATATAATCGAATCCACCTTTGCCTGCTGCCAGGTTTATGCCTGCCGAAAGCCCTACCATAGTCTCCGTCATGCAACCGATCATAAGTTTGATACCGTGTTTTTTTGCCGTCTTGTAGAGCTTTAATGACTCTCTGATCCCGCTCTTGGCAATTTTTATATTAATGCCGTGGCAGAGATGGCCTTCAATGGCATGTTTCAGATCAGCTTCGTCAAATACGGTTTCATCGAGGATGATCGGCACAGATGAGCGCTTGGTTATTTCCTTCAATCCTTTATAATCATTTTTCGGCAGGGGTTGTTCAAAAAGCTCAACAGGATAATCATTGCCAATGAGGAAATCGAGAAAGGCGAGACATTGATTCGTCGTGAAACCCTGATTACCGTCAAGACGGATGGTAAATGCGGGGATTAAATCCTTTAGCCTGCGGCAAACCTCAGCGACAAAATATTTGTCATCGGCCGCATTCCCGCTTACCTTCATTTTATATGATGAGAATCCTTTTTTTGATACGTAAAAAATCCATTTTTCGATGCTCTGAATGTTCGTCGCGTAAGGAATTGTAATGTCGGTTTCGAGCGAATCGTGCTTCCCACCGAAATATGCGTGTTCCGCTTCACCCCTGTACTCCAGATTAGCCCTGAAAAGTGCCACTTCAATACCCGATACGGTCATGGGGTTTCGGGGAAATTGTTTTCGGAATTTTTCTATCTCTTTGCTGTATGAACCAATGGGACAGCCTTTCAGCCGGGGTGTTATTGTACGGATAATGTTTTCTATGTTTTCGATTGTCTCGTTTTTCAGCGTAAAACTGGTGGGGCATTCGCCGAGACCTTCCGAGCCATCTTTCAGGCCCACCTTCACAATGACACTTTTCATGACATCCTTCTGACCGAGTGAAGTAGAGAAGGTTGTCCTGAGGGGCCTTATAATTTTCTTGAAATATATATTCTCTATAACGCTCATTCCCGTCCTTTTCCGTGAAAAACAGAACCGAAATATATTTTTCTTTTGTTAACAATAAAATCCTGTTCTGCCGCTTCCTGAAGCGACAAACCGAATTTATTTTTAAAGGTGTTTATGATAACAACACTGCCTGTTTCGAAGGCCTCGATAAATTCTTCACCGCTAAGGCAGATCATAACATGAGTAATTTTTCCGTGAGCTTCTTCCGCTGACACAAAGATCAGATCTGCCGGTTGAAGCGCGTCAATTGAAACAGGTGCAGAAATCAACCACTGGTCATGAGCATCTCTCGGTATTTCAATCCAGTTGACCCGGCAGGCAAGATTTGTAAGACCTGAACAGTCGACACCACGCAAGATACCCTCGGCAGTAAAAGGTGTAACATTCGAGGCAGTTGCTTCTATCTTCCTGTCTCTATCTTTACTTTTTTTCTCTGAATTCTGGGTCATGAACATTGAAACCTTTTGTGCGCACGGGCTTCTGCCGCCCCAGAGATAAGGCGTGCCGAGAAACATTTTTGTCGTCTCAATAATGCTTTTTCTCAAATGGGTTGTATGCGCTGTCTGCGGCAGAATGTTGACATCGTCTTTTCTTATCCAGCCCGTTTGTCCATCATTCAGAGTGGTTCCATAATAATCATCATTCCCTTTGTCTTCTATGACAAGCCTTGTTCCCATTAAGAGGTCACGTAAAGATTCTGACTCGGCAAGAGGATTTTTCTTAATTTCCGACTGAATATTTTTTATAACGGCATTATAAACAGGCGTATTGTCTGAGGGCATGACACATTCTTTTTTTACCCATCCGGGATAGCCCTGCCATTTATCGTGAGCGATTGCCTTTTTCTGCTCTATTGCCTCAACAGAATACCAATCTTCCACTTCATCTTTATAGAGAAGACATTCGTTGTAAATAAGCTGAGTCTCCTGAAGATCATCGCAGTCATATCCGGAAGACGCCTCAACAGGCTCTTTCCTCAAATTGGCCACAGACGTGTTGACAACAAGGAGCTGCTTCTTCACGACGCTTTTTCCAGTTTGATAATAGAAGCCCCTTTTACTTTTTTAAGAACTGTCACGTCTGATGTTATCTTCCCTACAACATTAACCTCGCTCGCGGGGACCGGATCAACCCCTTTGCTTAAAGGTGTGGGCCCGAAGAAAATAGCAAGAGCGCGACCGGGAGGCCAGTACCCGATATCACCCGCCTTTACCGAACTCGTTGCCGTTTCATCGAGGTCGTTTCTCACGGGAATTTCAAAATAAAATTCGTCTCCCCACTCATTGGGAAACGCCTCCAAAGGCAATTTTTCCACTATTGCTTTGGCGCAGCCAGTATCGGCCAATTGAGCTTCCACTGTTACATCTTTTACCGTTATTTTTACGTTTGTCGGCATAAAAACTCCTCAAAGTTTTTCTCTACTTTTATCATAAACTTTTCTGTTTAATTTTCAAAGAAGGAACTGGTGATGAGAAATGCCGGATTTAAAAACTATAGATTCAGAATAATCTCGTTTAAGGGGCGTTTCGGCACATGGTGGGTTTTATTTGCGTCCCGCCAGTATTTGATTTCACCGCCTTTTGCTTCGACAATGACAACGCGCTCAACCGGTTCGCCGATGGCAATGACGAGGAGAATTTCATAACGTTCAGGTATTTTGAGAAGTTTTCTTAATTCATCGCGCTGTATGGACGCGATCATACATGCGCCAAAACCCATGCCGACAACACCGAGGGTAATGCTCTGCGCCGCAATACCGTGGTTGCAGCCAAAGTCTTTCGTTATTTCCGTATCACCGAGAATGATAATATAGCCCGAAGGACGTTCAGCCGGTTCAGGACCGGGCCAATCTTTAATATAACCGGCCCATGCAAGACAGGAGAATATCATCTCGTTCTTTTTCGGGGTACAGGAAAGAACATATTTCAATGGCTGCAAGTTCGCAGCCGAAGGAGAAAGGCGGGCAAGTTCCACGAGGTCCTGAAGCTGTGTTTCCGTGATCGGTTTATCGTGACGGAACCGTCTGTAGCTTCTGTTCTTCATGATAAGGTCTTTAATGGAATGTGTCATGATAATAACAATATAGCACAGTTTCAGGGGATGTCAAACATGCGAAATCGTCATGACTAAAAAAAGCTTTTTACTTCCTTGCAAAGGTCTTCCGGAAGCTTAACGCAGACAGGTTCAGCGAGGAGCGCCTGAAAAAAATTCATATCAGGCGCGAAATCCCGCGTATTGAGAAATGTCCTCGGCGCGATCCTGAAATGACACGAAAAAGATCGCGGTCCTTTCGGCCCGAAGAAGAGCGACGTGTTGAAGCTATAAATACCAATCGATTCGTAATACCTGAACACGTTCAAAAGACCGGAGACAAGATCGCTGATATGGTTTTCAGAAAAATCGTCAATACTAAAAACATCTGGAAAAATACAGAGGACATCACCATTGAAACTGAAGGAAATAAAAGTTGCAATCCAGTGTGACGTTCCGATACGACCAATATAACGGCCGTTTATTTTAATTTCTTCTTCTATGAGGTCTTTCCAGAAATTCATGCCATTAGTGGCGTAATACATTTCCGAGGCTTTCAATTCATCCATAAATTGGTTGCCCGGATAATTTGTAGCAAAATATTGCTGATGGGGATGAACAAGTCCTCCTCCCGATGGTGGCATATAATTCCATGTCATTATATGATAAGAAAGTGTATGGTTCGTTGTCTGTGTTTTCTTCAGATATTCGATACCCAGAAAAAAAGCGTCAGACATAATCTTCTCACTTAAACCGGAAAGCGGCACCACGTGTCCATCGGTCATGATCATAATGCCGCTGTGAACATCATAGGGGAAAAGATTGGGGATTAGAACTGCCTCACCCCTGGAGGGTCTTCCTTCAGGGAAGATATCTTTTGTAAATATTGGTGTTGCCTTATCCCTGTTTTCGAGACAGAAGGGACAGAATCCCTTTAACGCCGGTTGCGCGTATGATTCAAGGTTAAGTTTTTTGGCTTTCACTGCGCCTATATGAGAAAAATGACCTGTTCTTCCTGTCAGGGGGTCAACACGAACCTGGAACTTTTCTATTGTCTGTTCATATTTTTTTCTCGGATCAAGAAAGGTATTTTCCGATTCGAAGATTTGAAACGCGATTCTGGCAGACATACTTAACCTCTAAGATAGATAATTTTTGTGCGCAATTATCCCAAAATACGCATGTAATTGCAAGACACATTTTCTCTTGAAAAAGTAAGAGTGTTGCGGGAAAATGAAGACGCGATATGGAAAATATTAATGCTCATTCATTGCTTAAGATCATCAGGGAAGAGAACACGCGAAAGGTAAAAACCGTCGAGGAGGCACGCCAGCGATTGAAGCACTTTTACGCGCGTTTTTGTTCAGAATCGAGTATCATAAGGGAACCCATTTTAATTGGCAATGTACCAGCCTTTCGGGTTGCCTCGCCCGGTGCATCTGAAGGCTATACTATCCTCTTTTTTCATGGCGGAGGCTTCATGGTGGGGTCAACTGAGGATCATTTTGATCTCTGCGCGAAACTTTCACGGGCAGCAGATTGCAGCGTTATCAGTGTGGATTATCGCCTTGCACCTAAACACACATTTCCAGCGGCCCTCGATGATTGCGTCGCATCTTATCTCTGGCTTCTTGAAAAAGAATTAAACCCCGCGTTTATTGTCCCCGTGGGTATTTCTGCCGGTGGTAATCTTGTCCTCTCCATGTTCCACAAATTGCGCGCCATGGGCGTTTCTCTCCCGAAAGCTGCTGTATGTATGTCACCTGCTGTTGACCTCGCTACCCGGGAAAATGCTTTTGAGAAAAATCCAGACAACGACTGGCTCCTCAAGGAGGGAATGGAGCTGACAAGAAGGATTTATCTACGCGATTACGACCCGGGAGATCCACTTGTTTCCCCAATGTACGGAAACCTAAGAGGTTTCCCATCGATTTTCATACAAGCAGGCACCAATGAAATTCTTTTTGATGATATCAGCGCTTTCGTCGATAAACTAAAAAAAGCCTCTGTTGATATCACATTCGATACCTGGGAAGGGATGTTCCACGCCTGGCAGATTTTCGCGTCAGTGTTACCGGAAGGCCAACAGGCAATTGACAGGGCCGGTTCATATATTAGAAAGATACTTCAAACAAAATAGTTCCATTATCTTCAATAAACAAAGGTGACAATTTTGTCGAATCATTGTGCATCTTTCGACAATTCTGCCTGAAGAAAAGCACACCAGAAGAACAAGCTTCTGAATATAATCAATCATTACGGTATGATACAAAGATCGAAATCTTTGGCATGGGTATTGCTTTTATTATTTGCATGAACATGAACAAAGCACATAAACAAATAAATGGAGGGAGGTCAAAAATGAAAAAAATATTCACGATAATAATGGTTCTGGTTGTTGGAGTAATGTTTGTAAGTCCCGTTATCGGTTACAGCGCTCCCTGGGACAGGTTCCCTGGCAGCCAGAGAAATCCTGGGGTATATGGCGGATATGGCGGCCGCTATGCTCCGCAGCCATATTACCCTGATCGTCACAGTAGATCGCGGGACAATGGCAATGACGCGTTACTTGTAGCTGGTGTGGCGCTCGGTGGAATTGCTCTTGGGGCTTTACTCGGTACAGTCATCAGCCAAAACCAGCAGAACGCCTCCAGGGAAGTTGTCTACAGCCAGCCTGCGTATGCTCAACCGTCAGGATACACCACAGGCTACAGCAATACTTCCGGCCGATGGGTTTCGGTGGCAGGACAATGGGTAAACGGCCAGTGGGTACCGGCGCATACTGTATGGGTGCCCAATCCGTAACACATAAATAGCAACATCTCTTAGAAAGCGCGGCCCTGATTAAGTAATGTCAGGGCTGTGCTTTTAATTTTGTTATCTCCGCAAGTATTGTTTTATTCTCTTCTGTCTCGCGGGTGACAACAACCGTAGGAGTGGTAAAGGCGCTAAGCGCCTCCGAAATTGAGAGGACTCCTTCCGCTGAATCCTTTCGTCCCGTAAAAGGAAAAGAGTCCGGTGTTCGCTGACACTTGCAATTGATGTTTATCCTGCTTACCTGATGAACAAGAGAATCGATCAATTTCGTTATCGTTCGCCGGTCCCTGCCGAAGATACTCGCCTGCTGACCGTAATTGGACTCAATAATCGATTGCAAAGGCAGACTGATGTCATCATAAGGAACTATGGGAATAACGGGGCCGAATTGTTCCTCGTGATATATCCGCATTTTACTGTTCACCGGATAGAGAAGCGCCGGATAAAAAAACGTCCCTTCTGTGGCACCACCTGCCTCATTGACAACCTTCGCCCCGTAACTCAGCGCGTCATCAACAAGGCCTTTGAGATATGATGTTTTGCCGGGTTCGGCAAGGGGCGTTATAAATACGTCTTTTTCCCAGGGCATGCCGCATTTAAGCTTTTCTATCTCTTCTGAAAAACGTTTTAAAAAAAGACTGACAATGCTTGCGTGGACAAAGAAAATCTTTAACGCGGCGCAACGCTGACCGTTAAAACCAAGGGCACCCATGACAGATTCTCTTATCGTTATGTCGAGATCAGCGTCGGGCAAAACGATTGCAGGATTTTTTGCTTCCAATCCAAGGGTGACTTTCATCCTGTGTGATTTCGGGTGAAATTTTTTCAAATGGTTCGCGACGCCGCTCGTTCCGATAAAGGCAAACATGTCAATCCCGCCCGATTTAATGAGTGGCGGTATAATCTGTTGGCCCTTACCGAATATTATATTAACTACGCCTTCCGGAAATGAATCACAAAACATTTTCAGAAGGGGTCCAAAAAGAAGTGAACCGAACCTTGGCGGTTTGCAAATAACCGTATTCCCGGTGAGAAGAGCAGGCGCAAGCGCAGTGAATGTTTCGTAGAGAGGGTAATTAAAGGGTCCCATGCAGAGAGCTACTCCAAGAGGGACCTTTCTTTGTCTTCCCATTATACCCTGTTGACGGCTCAGCTTTTGGCCCTGACGATCTTCCTTTCTTAACGATCTTATTGTGTCTCTGATATAGGTTATCGTCCGATCAAACTCTTTAAGTGAATCACCATAGGATTTTCCTATTTCCCACATAATACGTTTCGCAATCTCCTGTCTTTCCGTTCTCATCGCCGACAAGAAATCCTCAAAATTTCCCATCCTCTGCTCAACAGTCATGGAAGGCCAGAGGCCTGTCCCATTGCCAAAAGCGGCGCGCGCGGCATGAAGGGCTTCCATTGATTCAGTTTCTGTCAGGAGCGAATAACTGCCGATTAAATGCGGGCAAAGCCCTGAATCGCTTCGCGTATAGACAGGTGAACATTCTTCATGAAAAGGCCCATTCCATTTCCGCAGTTCTCCATTTATGAGATATCGATCCAGTATGATTGGGCCTTCAAGAGCAAACCTCTTTGGTATCTTTTCTTTTTCCGGAAAAAGCAGGGCTATCTTTTTTTCTTTCATGTTAAAGTATTCCTTACACATTCTTGTACCAATATCATTCTGACCGGTATGAAAGAACATCATTTTAAAGAAAAATGCTCCTGATGTCACCGGTCAAAAAAGCAGGCGTGATCTTTTATTTCTGCTCTAAGGTATTGCTGCTTGTCCCTCCGCTGTCCTTTTTAACGCTATTTCCTTCAGGTATCTTTTCCGGCGTTTCTTCAGGCACTTCCACATGCGGTGTCTGGATGACCTCTTCATAATCGGGTATCACGACACCTCTTTTCACCATGATATTATAAATGATTCTCGCGCGACGTTCCGTGTATCGCGATGTCCCATCAACTTTAAACCGGATCGGATTGGGCAGTATGGCTGCCAGTTTTGCCGCTTCTTCAGCGCTCAACTGTGCCGCTGATTTTCCGAAATACCTGTGAGAAGCAGCTTCGGCGCCAAATATTCCGTCACCCCATTCGACAACGTTCAGGTAAAGTTCCAGGATCCTCCGTTTTGAAATAGCCTGTTCAAGCCTCCAGGTAATAATTGCTTCCTTTAATTTCCGAACAGGGTTCTTCGCCGGGGTAAGGTAAAGGTTCTTTACAAGCTGCTGGCTGATGGTGCTTCCCCCCAATTTGAATTTTCCTGTCTCAATATTTTTTTCAATGGCATTCTGAATGGCATCCATATCAAAACCACGGTGTGACCAGAACTTATCGTCTTCAGCGATAATAATCGCCTTTACAAGATAGGGTGACACGTTTTTCAAAAAAACCCATTTTTTTTGAATGCTCATTTTCCTGCCTTTTGACTTCCACTGTTTTTCACGGTATTCCATGAAAGAAGTTTTCTTCGGATTTACTTTTTTGAGAATCGTCACATCAGGATATATAAGATAAAAGCAGATAAACCCCACGATGACGACAATGACAAGAAGAAGGACAGTCTTTATGATTGGAAAACGGCTTGTTGTTTTTTTACGCGTTTTGGCCATAACTATTCTACGGGTGTATATTTCTTTTTTCCCGATTCGCTACCTGCGGACCTTCCTATTTCTTCTGATCTTCAAAACTCTTTACGTCGATAAATGGTACTGCACCGGATGTTACCTGCGGGAGATGACCATCCCATTTTTCTATGGCCTTCATTGATGCCTCAATTTGCCGTAATTTTATCAGGTCAGGTGTAATATTCGATTTCTGGAGCCTGAGCGCTTCTGCTTCTGCCGTGGCCTGTGCCACTTTTTGCTCGGCTTCGATCTTGATCCTTTCAAGGTCCCGTTGGGCTTTCAGCGCGAATTGTTCTGCTGTCTGTTTCGACTCAATAGCCTGGGTAAACTGGGGAGAAAATTTGAAATTGATAATAGAAAAATCATCAACAGCAATATTGTAGCCTACAAGCCTCTGTCTGAGTAATTCCTTAATCTCAGATCGCACTTTTTCCCGCTGCGTTATCAATTCCACAGCCGTGTACTTTGCTGTAACCGCCTTAACGACTTCCTGAACGGCAGGATCTATAATACGTTCCTTATACTGTATACCAAGGTTCTGATAGATCCAACTCGCCTTGTCGGGAATGGTGTGGTAATTAATCGCAATGATAGAGTGGGTGTCCTGAAGATCTTTTGAAACAGATTCGGCATCGACCTGAGATTTCTGTACCCTTACATCAATCTTGACAATTTTCTCGACCATAGGAATCCTCAGGTGCAATCCCTCATTAAAAACCTCTTTCTGCACAGCACCGAACCTGAGTACCACGCCCCGTTCCCCTGCCCCGACAATGACAAAAGGATTGAGCATGAGAATGACAATCAAAAGAATAATAGCGCCAATAATCCATTTTGTAAGGCCTTTTACACCTTGTCCCCTTTTCACCACATTGATTACTCTTTCGTCCATAGTTTTACCCCCTTTTTAGTGTTGGGAATTCTCTATTAACATAATAAAATTGGAAGGAAAAGACAACCAATCATTCAAATTTGATAATTCTTTTGAAAGAATAAACAAAACTGGTGTATATTTTCATTACTTTACATAGCTATCAAGATTTTTCGAGGTGCAGAGTGGATTATGGTGATTACGAGGGTGTGATGGGGCTGGAAGTACATGCCCATCTTTTAACAAAGAGCAAAATATTCTGCGGCTGTTCCACAGCCTTCGGCGCTGAACCGAACAGCCACACCTGCCCGACCTGCATGGGACTGCCTGGGGCTTTGCCGGTCCTCAACAAAAAAGTTGTTGATTTCGCTATCAGACTGGGCCTTGCGCTCAATTGCACTATCAGTAAAAAAAGCATCTTCGCGAGGAAAAATTATTATTATCCTGATCTGCCCAAGGGATATCAGATTTCCCAGTATGAAGAGCCTATCTGCACAAATGGCTACCTAAATATTTATGTCAACGATGAGAAGAAACGGATCAGGATCAACAGGGTCCATATGGAGGAGGACGCGGGAAAACTCGTTCATGAAAATGCCATCGATACAAGTTCTTACAGCATGGTAGATTACAATCGGTCAAGCACACCGCTTCTCGAAATTGTCTCCGAACCTGATATTTCAACGCCCGAGGAGGCTGCTACCTATCTCAAGGCGCTCAGGGACATCCTCCTCTATCTTGAAATCTGTGACGGCAATATGGAAGAAGGCAGTTTCAGATGTGATGCTAATGTGTCGGTACGAAAGAAGGGAACCACGGAACTGGGCACGCGGACAGAGATGAAAAACCTCAACTCCTTCAAAAACGTGGAAAAATCTCTCGATTACGAGATCAGACGCCAGATTGAGGTGATTAAAAAAGGCGGCCAGATCGTCCAGGAAACGAGACTGTTCAATGTCGATGAAGGCACCACCTATTCCATGAGAGGCAAAGAAGAGGCCCACGATTACCGCTATTTTCCCGAACCGGATCTGTTGCCCCTCATCGTTGATGACGCCTGGATAGAGGAAATAAGAAAAAACCTGCCGGAATTACCTACGGAAAAAATGGAGCGGTTTATTGACGAATATAAACTTCCCAGATACGATGTGGAAATCCTCTCTTCTGATAAGGAGCTCGCCCGTTATTTTGAAGAAACAATCAAGCTTTTCCCGGAACCCAAGACAGTGAGTAACTGGATCATGACTGAACTCCTCAGGGAATTCAAGGAAGACAATATTTCGCCGAAGGATTCACCTGTTTCACCTGCATGTCTTGCTGAGTTGTTGTCCCTCGTGAAGGATGGGACCATCAGCAATAAGATAGCAAAAGACATATTCCCCGAAGTATATAAAACCGGGGCATCCCCGAAAAAGATTGTGCAGGAGAAAGGGCTTGTCCAGATATCCGACGAGAGCGCTATTATTAAAACCATTGATGAAGTCATCGCGCGGTCGCCGAAAGAACTGGCCGATTTCAGAGCAGGCAAAGAAAAGCTCCTTGGCTTTTTCGTAGGACAGGTGATGAAAGAAACAAAGGGACAGGCAAACCCGAAGCTCCTCAACGCGTTGCTTCTAAAACGCCTCAAAGGAGAATGAAAATAAATGAAGAATTTATCTTCGTATGGCCATATATACTGGAAGAATGGGGCCTTGTATCTCCTTGATCAGAGGGCTTTACCTTTTAAAAAAACCTTTGTCCGCTGCGTTAGCCTGAAAGATGTAACAACAGCCATTAACAATATGACGGTCCGGGGCGCGCCGCTGCTTGGTGTTGTTGCCGCTTACGGGGTAGTTATCGGTATTCAGGAAATCATTGAATCGAAGAAGCAAGTAAAGGACAACAATATAGCAAAAATTATACAGAAGCTCAGTAATACAAGACCCACAGCGGTAAATCTTTTCTGGGCCTTAAAAAGGATGTCCGGAGCATACCAGCTTTATAAATATAATAAGGGCTTAGTCGACCGGATGCTTGAGGAGGCAATTGCCATCCACGTCGAGGATATCGAAAATAACCGCATGCTTTCGCTTTTCGGGGCTGAACTTATCAACGATGGCGATACGATCCTCACCCATTGCAATGCCGGCGCCCTCGCGACAGGGGGGTACGGAACGGCCCTCGGTGTTATCCGGGCGGCACATGAGTCGGGTAAGAAAATCAAGGTCATGGCCACCGAGACAAGGCCCTATATGCAGGGCGCTCGGCTTACCGTCTGGGAACTCACGGAAGAAAAGATACCTGTTGAACTCGTCCCTGAAAACCATGCGGGCATTCTCTGTGCCAATAAAACCGTTGACAAGGTAATTGTCGGCGCAGACCGCATTGCAAGAAACGGCGATACTGCGAATAAGATCGGCACTTTTATGCTTGCCCTCTGCGCCAAGGAATTTAAAATCCCCTTCTACGTTGCGGCACCCCTTTCAACTTTTGATTATTCCATAAAAAACGGGACTCAAATCGCCATAGAAAAACGGGACGGCAGGGAAGTGAAATACCTTGGCGGCAGGCTCCTCACAGTAAAAGATGTGGGAGCCCGGTATTACGGGTTCGACGTGACACCGGGAAAATATATCAGCAACTTTATCACCGAAAAAGGTATCGTTGAAAGACCCTTTCGAAAATACATCACGATGCTGTCACAACTGCAGGGAACCATGTCTGTTATGCCACAGACTGGATCGTCCCGTTTAGGAACATAACCGTGCGGCAATCACCTTTCGTACTCGCCACGCACGGGAGAACCCATACAACAAATCCGGGCATAAAGATCATTACACTACTGACTGATTTTGGCCTAAAAGAACCTTACGCGGGCATCATGAAGGGGGTAATCCTTTCCATCAATCCTGATGCGGCAGTTATCGATATCAGTCACAACATTTCTCCCCAGGATATAGTAGAAGGCGCGTTCTTTATAGAAGAATACTATCGGTATTTCCCGCCCGGGACAATACATGTGGCTGTTGTTGATCCTACCGTAGGAAGCGAGAGAAAACCTATTATAGCGATAAAAGAAAATTATGTTTTTCTGGGTCCTGACAATGGTCTTTTTACGCTCATTCTTGATGGTGACGCTGAAGTCTACATGCTTGATAACCCTGATTTCATGCTGAAGGAAACAAGCTCAACGTTCCACGGAAGGGATATTTTCGCCCCTGTCGCGGCGCACATCTCCGCGGGAATGCACCCCTCTGCTTTCGGAAAGCCAGTACTAAACACTGTTCGCCTTGACAATATGTTCCCTACAACAGAAGATGCCTCTCTGAAAGGAAGCATTGTCCGCTTTGACCACTTTGGAAATGCTATTACTAATATTAAATACAATTGTCTGAAAGATTTTCTCGAAAATCGATCATTTGAGATTAATGTCGGCAACATGGTTTTTAAAGCCCTGAGCAAAAGTTATTATGAAAATGAATTTACCTGCCTCGTCGGCAGCTTTGGCTATCTCGAATTCGGATATTTTAAAGGCAGTTTCAGGGAAAAAACGAAAGTTAACAAAAACGATCCTGTGCTAATCTCCGTTTTGTAAAGCCTGAAAGATTGTATTGTATTTTATTATCAAACATTTTATGCACAGGCCGTTAACATCCCTTAGAGTCCGTGACAATGATGCAAGTACCGTTTGTAGTTCCATATTTTTTACAGAATCATTGTGTTCCAATACCGCTTTACTTAATAACCGATTTTTAGCGCCTCATCCATGATTTTCGGGTCGGCTTCATTAATAAACCCGTAAACCTGTTCATTGGGTATAAATATGAGGACATAATCGACAGTGTTCTCGGCAGGGTTGATATATTCGCGGCTCGTAACCTCTTTCATCATGAGCTTCGTGTTTTTCAGGAGTTCATCGCGGAATCGCTTTTTGTCATGTTCAGATTCGGCATCGAGGTAACGGACATAGTTGTCGAGGGGGAACTTTACGTCCATATTTATTTTCAAGTTGTTAGGCAATATAAATGTATAATCAGGCCTTCCGGAAGTGCTCTCCAAGGTCTTTTGTTTGGTATAATTGATACCCTCCACCATGCCGATGAGGCGAATAATGTCTTCCGCCATTCTCTCGCCCCATTCTCCACGTTTTTTCGAACTTGCCAGTGCGTGGCCCAGATGTTCTGTCGTGTCTTTCAGTTTCGTTGTTACCTCTTCGTGTTTCTTAATGAGTGTGGTCACCTCAGTGATCTTATCGCCACTTACCTTTCCAACTTCTTCTATCCTCCTTTGTACCTCCGTTAATGTTTTTCCAATGGTCTCGATATTCCTGTCGATGAGCTCCTTTTTGCCATCAAGTTCTTTTTTTCCTTCGGCTGTCTGCGATTTCATTTTTTCTTCGGCAAGTTTAATAAACTCATCAGCATATTTTTTAAATTCATCGGTATTTTTTGTTAGCGCGTCAAGGGAAAGGGCTTTAAATGTTTCACTCAATTCATTTCTTACTTTTTCGAATCGTTCCATTTCTTCTTTCAGTTGTTTTTCTGATATATTAAGCCTTGTTATGGCCTCTATTTTTGCCTGTCTTTCAATGTTTAGTTCATTTCTCAATTTTTCTGTCCCTGCTTCTTTTTCATCGTTCTGCGATCTTAGCTCGCCAACTACCGCCTCGGCTGAACTGGCCCTGCTTTCAAGTTCCGAGTTTTTCCGGTTATAACGTGATGCCGCGATGAGCCAGAAAATAATTCCGCCGATTATAATTCCACACACAAAATATAAGATCGCAGCCGCTGTCATTATAAGCCACCCTTTACGAATAGAGCTATGAACTATGGTATCATATTTTGCTTATTAATGGACAATCTTTCCATGAAAGCCCGGGTGCCTGCAATTATATTTGCCTGAAAGAACCAGACACGATAGCATTCCTTTTAAAGAAAAAAAATAGGTTACTTCCTTTCATACTTCTCCGCGAAATACAGATCCATCATGAGGATAGGCTTTGTCACTGTTTTAAAGACCAGCGGATTATGGTATAGCCCTGGAGGGATGTAGATGGTGGTAGCTTTCGTAATAATATGCTTTTCCATCCTTTCGCCGTCTTCACTGAGAGTAATCTCGATAACGCCTCCCAGATCTATAAGGTCATCTGCATCGAATGATGAGAATATGAGGTACTGTGGAAAATCGTGTTTATGAGGCTCCGAGGCCATGGTAAAAGGGACCTTAATTGTTTGCCAGTACATGCGGAATCCCATGTTGCCATAGCTGTCATCGCTGACAAGAGTGGGCACCATAGTGGTGACTTCTTTATGGTTTGGTTTTCTTGTCGGCGCTTCCCTGACATACTTAGCCGTTAATAA
>JAEAME010001141.1_pt1 | contig 20163 bp, 22 predicted proteins | sample 8958731 | NCBI WGS metagenome assembly JAEAME01 (sample SAMN16933194, study PRJNA681113) | bioreactor sludge metagenome | isolation source: anerobic bioreactor sludge (Control) | place: India:Bengaluru | collected 2018-10-24 | reverse complement strand
TCCTCTATCTTTACTCTGTTCTCATCGTATTTTATGACCGCGCTTCCAATCTGAACATTATTTTCGAGGATACCAGGCAAACCTCCAAGGGCTTTCTTAACTGCCATTACACAATGCTGACAACTCATTCCTTCAATGGCTATCCGTGTCTCTGCCATAATTACCTCCTTCAGTAGGAAGATGCCCGTTATTATAGCATGAATATACGGGGATCTGTTATAGTTACCTTGTATAGACCTAAGTAATGTCTAAACAATGCTATAGCGCAACTTATTCTGTGCCTTCAGTCCAAAATATTCTGTCCAGTTTTATCTCATAGTTCAATTCATTAGCACCAGGGTTTGAAAGTTTGAAATATAATTCTGGAGGAGAGGTTTTTGAAAGATACGCCACCCAACTTGCTAATGTTCGCTCTTTTTTTTCTGAGCTTCCAATCCGCCAGATACTATTGTCAGGTCCATTGGCTCTATCGTCGGCGACGGAAAGAAAGACATACATTATAAAAGGTTCTTGGTGATTTGCAAGAAGATTTTGTAACCTGTTTAAGCGTAGTATACTGTTTTTCACAAACAACTCATTTTCCTTGAGAAGGCTTTGATGTGTGTAGTGGTTTGTCTGGTAAAACAATCCATTACCAGCAACATCAACTGCATGCTTTCCAGCAGAGCCGATCTGGGCAAGGATAATTTTTGAGTGGTCTGCTATTATAAGAAACATAGGTCGGGCTTTCGAAAGCAGGCCTTTATTGGTCATGACAGCATCAACTGTTCCAAAGGATGTTAGAATTGTCTCTACCAGATTGCAACTCCCAACCGATCTTTTTCTGGATGACTTTGAGTTGGCACTGGAAGTGATAATAACAAGACCAAGTTCGTTAATTCCAGCTACAATATTATGCCTGCCTTTTGTCTGCAGAGGGAAGAGGCCTAAATAACGAGAACCCTTTCTGGGAATTACAAGTCTCAACTCCCCCTTTATTCCCTGAGGTACGTCCCAGGTCATACCTACAAGCGTCCCTCCGTCCTTTATTCTATCACCGGCTGCTGCCCACAAAGAACATGCAAGGGCATGTGATCCTTCTAGGGAGAAGATTAATAAACATATAATAATTCCATAGAGTTTGTTTACAAGGACATGTGGCATGTTGCGATAGTATACACATGAAGATACTGTGGTGAAAGAACAATTTTTAAAAGAATCTTTATTCGATAGAGGGCCAATTCAAAGAGGGATTGTAAGATAGCGAGCCGAAAGACAATTTCTTTATGATCTTGCCAAGTAATGATTGACAAGGAAAAGATAAAAATGTTAAGAATATCTCCTAATTTATTTAATGATTTTGGAGTCTTAATTGGCAGAAGAACAAAAAGAACAAGATAAAACGCAATTAGATATGCTTCGCCATAGCACTTCTCACGTTATGGCGCAAGCTGTTCGGGACCTTTTTCCTAACGCGAAGGTTGCTATTGGACCATCTATTGAGAACGGTTTTTACTACGATTTTGATTATGAACCTGGTTTTACGGAAGAAGATCTTGGCAAGATAGAAAACCGGATGAAGGAACTGGTTAAGATGGATATTCCTATTGTAAGAAGAATGGTGAAAAAGGAAGAGGCTATTGAACTTTTCCGCACCATGGGAGAAGACTTCAAGGTTGAACTGGTTGAAGGCATTGGAGATTCTGAGGTTAGCCTCTATACCCAGGGCAACTTCACCGATCTTTGCAGGGGCCCTCATCTGCCATCGACAGGAAAGTTAGGGGCGTTTAAACTGTTAAGCCTTGCTGGCGCTTATTGGAAAGGCGATGAGAAGAATAAAATGCTTACGAGAATTTACGGCACAGCCTTTCCAGACGAGGCCTCTCTCAATAGCTATCTCCAGTTTCTCGAGGAAATAAAGAAAAGAGATCATAGGAGACTCGGGAGGGAGCTAGATCTTTTCAGCGTATCTGATGATGTTGGTGCCGGACTAGTTATCTACCATCCGAATGGAGCGATTCTTCGATATATACTCGAAGATTTTGAACGGAAAGAGCACCTAAAGAGGGGATACCAGTTTGTCAACGGACCCCACATACTTAAATTGGATATGTGGAAACGGTCGGGTCACTTCGAGAACTACAGGGACAACATGTATTTTACGAAGATTGACGATGTTGACTATGGGATTAAGCCTATGAACTGTCTCTCCCATATTATGGTTTACCGCTCCACAATAAGGAGTTACCGGGACCTCCCCCTCAGATACTTTGAGCTTGGCACAGTATGTCGTCATGAAAAGTCAGGTGTGCTCCATGGTCTTCTGAGAGTGAGGGAGTTTACCCAGGATGATGCCCATATTTTCCTTAGGCAGGACCAACTGCATGAGGAGATTCTGAGTATCATCCAGTTTGTCCATGATGTCATGGAAATCTTTAATTTTGAATATGAGATGGAAATTAGTACGCGTCCTGAGAAATTCATTGGAACCATTGAGGACTGGGATAAAGCTGAGCAGGTGCTGAAAGATGTTCTCGTCAGTCAGGACCTTCCGTTCGACATTAACGAGGGCGATGGAGCTTTCTATGGTCCGAAAATAGACGTGAAATTGAAGGACGCGATAGGAAGAAAGTGGCAATGCGCTACCATACAATGTGATTTTGCGCTTCCTGAAAGATTTGACCTTACTTACGTTGATAGTGATAGCAAGCGGAAAAGGCCAGTCATGCTCCATAGAGTAATACTGGGGGCCATGGAACGCTTTATTGGAATTCTTATCGAACATTATGGTGGACGTTTTCCTGTTTGGCTGTCGCCAACACAGGTTGTTATCATGAGTATTACTGACGAACAGGTGCCCTATGTGAAGGTTTTACATGAAGCTATGATAAATGAAGGCCTCCGTGTTGAAGTAGATACCAGAAATGAGAAATTAAGCTTAAAAATCAGGGAAGGCGTAGTGAAAAAAGTTCCATACATGGTGATTGTGGGTAAAAAGGAGATGGCAAGCGAGACAGTTTCTGTCAGGGTTAGAGAAGGCGGAGAGTTAAAAGACGTGGGCATTAAGGAGTTTATAACAAGAGTTAAGGAAGAAAATCTTCTCAGGAGGTGAGCCTCATAGGAAAAGACGCCAAAGACATAAACATTAATGAGAAAATAAGGGTCAGGGAGGTTCGACTTATTGATGAGAGCGGAAGACAATTAGGAATTGTGCCAACCATTGATGCACTCAGGATGGCAAGGGAGCAAGAACTCGATTTAGTCGAAGTTTCTCCAAAAACAGTCCCGCCTGTTTGTAAGATCATGGATTACGGCAAGTATAAATACCAGCTTGCTAAAAAAGCGACCGAAGCAAAGAAGAAGCAGTCAGTAATACAGATAAAGGAAATGAAACTTGGTCTCAAAATTGATGAACATGATCTTGGATTTAAGATTAAGCACATTCGGGGATTTTTAGATGATGGCGCGAAGGTTAAAGTAATTGTGATGTTTAAAGGAAGAGAGATGCTCCATGTCGACATGGGTAAAAAGCTTGCTCAAAAGATTGTTGATTCAGTGAAAGATGTGGGAACTCTTGAGCAGGATCAGAAATTCGATGGCAGAAATATTGTTATGATTTTTGCACCGTTATAAAGGAGGCATTTATGCCGAAGTTAAAAACACACAGGGGTTTTGCGAAGAGGATCAAAGTTACTGGTACGGGAAAGCTTAAAAGAGCAAAAGCTTTTCATAGCCACCTTCTTTCAAGCAAGACGCCTAAGATGAAGAGACGGCTTTCAAAAGCCGACACAATCCACGCATCTGATGCAAAAAGGGTAAAGAAATTAATACCTTACTTATAAATGAATAGGAGTGACTAGCAATGCCAAGGGTTAAACGAGGATTTAAAGCAAGGAGAAGAAGAAAAAAGATACTGAGCCTCGCCAGAGGTATGTATGATCGCAGGCGCAGTGCATATAGTATAGCAAAACGGACCGTTTTTAAGGCTCTCAAGTATGCTTTTGCAGGAAGAAAGCAGAAGAAGAGGGATTTCCGCTCGTTATGGATAACGAGGATCAATGCTGCGTGCAGGTCTCATGGTATACCATACAGCCGGTTCATGAATGGATTAACAGTTGCTAATATTACGTTAAATAGAAAATCATTAGCAGATATGGCGGTTAATGACCCTGCAGGGTTTGAGAATATCGTCTTGAAAGTAAAACAAGCAACATCCACCCGACCATCAAGCAACGCATAATAGATTCTGACGTTCAGGGGATTTCATATAACCCCAGGGTGAATCGAAAGCTTTAGCTAAACCAAGCCATGATGTGATTAAGGTGAAATGTGAACATTGACGAGCTACGGAATAGAGTTGAGAGTGAAATATCTTCTCTCAAGACTCTTGAGGACCTAAAAAGGGTTAAAGCATCTCTTCTTGGCCGAAAAGGTTTGTTTTCTGAATACCTTGATACCTTGAAGCTTCTTGACAAGGAAGAGAAAAAGGTTTTTGGGAAGGAAATCAATTCATTGAAGGCGCATACTGAAGCTCGACTTAAGGAATTGGAGTTCTTCTATATCGATGATGAAAAAAGGAAGCAAGATGCTCTATCCAAGATAGATATTACCATGCCGGGGAAGACTCCTTTGCTTGGGAAGAAACATCCGATCACACAGACTTTTGAAGAAATCATAAGGATATTTACATCCTTAGGTTTTTCTGTAGCAGAAGGACCTGATATTGAGCAGGAGTATTATAACTTTGAGGCCCTCAATATTCCGAAAGATCATCCTGCAAGGGATATGCAAGACACCTTTTATGTCAAACCTGGCGTAGTATTACGAACCCATACGTCTCCTGTTCAGATAAGAACCATGGAATCTCAACTTCCACCGGTTAAAATTATAGCCCCAGGTTCTGTATATCGCTGCGACAATGATATCTCGCATACACCTATGTTTCACCAGGTTGAAGGTCTTATGGTTGATAAACGGATTCGTTTTTCCGATTTGAAGGGGGTTTTGAGCATATTTGTGCACGAAATTTTCGGAGAAAATACTCCACTGAGATTCAGGCCAAGTTATTTTCCGTTTACTGAGCCTTCTGCAGAGGTGGATATTGGGTGCGTTATCTGCCAAGGAGATGGATGCAGGGTTTGCAAAGAGACTGGATGGCTTGAAATATTAGGTTCGGGTATGGTACACCCCCAAGTTTTGAGAACAGTTGGGTATGATCCTGAAGAAGTAACAGGATTCGCTTTTGGAATGGGCGTTGAAAGAATAGCAATGTTAAAATTTGGCATTGATGACATTCGACAGTTTTATTACAATGATATCAGGTTTCTTTCTCAATTTTAAGGTGGTAATTTAGGTGAAGGTTCCTTACGAATGGCTGAATGAATTTGTTGTCTTAGACGTAGACCCTTACGAGCTAGCGTCAAGATTGACCATGAGAGGTTTTGAGGTCGAGGCTGTCGAGGAATACAAACCTTATCTTGGCGGAGTGTGTGTCGGAGAAGTTGTTAAAATAGATATACATCCAAACGCCAAAAATCTAACGGTCTGTAAAGTGAGAACGGAAAAAGAGGAATTCCCCATCGTGTGTGGGGCAAAGAACGTTAAAGAAGGCGATAAGGTTCCTTTAGCAATGGTTGGATCAACGCTTGGCGGTAGATTCATCATTGAGAAAAAAGAAATCCGGGGAATAGAATCATTGGGCATGCTATGTTCTGAAAAAGAACTTGGATTATCTGATGATCACAGTGGTATCTTTATTCTTCCCGCAGAAATGAAGCCGGGCACTAAACTAGAAGAAATGGCCGGTCTTCGGGACTTTGTTTTTGATATTAATGTTCCCCCGAACAGGGGTGATTGTTTATCCGTCTATGGGATAGCGCGGGAGGTAGGTAGCATCCTCAATCAACGGGCAAAATTGCCGATGTTCAAGTTAAATTACTCATCTGATGATGAGGTGAAAAGCCTTATATCTCTCGCCATTAATGATACCCACGCATGCCCTCGGTATGTGCTTCGTATGATAACCGGTGTATCTATGGTCTCAGCTCCTTTCTGGATGAAGCAGAGGATTCAGAAATGTGGAATGAGGCCTATTAACGCAGTTGTTGATGTGACAAATTACGTAATGCTCGAGCTCGGGCAACCCTTGCATGCGTTTGATTATCATTCATTGAAAGAAAAACGTATAGAGGTAAGAGTTGCAGAGGGTGACAGCGTCTTTAAAACCCTTGATGGCGAAGACAGGGGGCTCGTAAGAGGAGATATCCTTATCTGCGATGGATCAGGTCCTGTTGCCATAGCAGGCATTATGGGTGGTGAGAATTCTGAAATAACTGATAAAACAAAGGATATTGCCCTGGAGAGCGCTTTTTTTAACCCTTTATTTATTCGACAGACAGCGAGAAGAATTGGTATTAGATCAGAAGCCTCCATGAGATTTGAAAAAGGAATTGACCTTGACAGCGTTGATTTTGCTGCCGAGAGGGCAATCTACCTGATGAATTTAACGGCGGGAGGCTCTGTTGTAAAAGGGAAGCAAGAGATATATGAAAAAAAGAGCGGTAAAAGTATATTTGTGAGTTTTGGAAAGATTATTGATATTCTCGGAACCCCTGTCGAACACAACGCAATAATTAGTTCTTTAAGGTCGGTTGATCTTCATGTAGTCAAAGAAGAAGAGACGGGTTTTGTTATTTCTATACCGAATTTTCGTCATGACCTCGATGAATACGCTGATATCATTGAAGAAGTTGCACGTATATATGGTTATGACCGCATACCCGCTACAACACCGGCGAATGCTTCGCATTCTCAAAAAAGAGAAAAGAGCGGTATATTTTTTAAAAATGCGAAGGATTATTTTACTGCCTGTGGATTTTACGAGCTGATAAATTTTGCTTTCTTCAGTTTAAAAGACATTGAGAATTTCGCAATATCTGCCTCTGATGATAGATTCTTAGCCGTACCAATCATGAACCCGATATCGAAGGATTATGAGGTTATGCGCACTTTCATTGCGCCAAACATTCTAAAGGCTGTTGCGTATAACTTGAATCGTGGTGCAAGAAACCTCCGGTTCTTTGAAATGGGAAAAGTCTTTTATGCTGGTCATGATACTATGCCACGGGAATATCCCTCAATATGTTTGGCTATGACAGGGAAGGAAAAGGATTACTTTTGGAGAGATGCCTGTCCGGAATATGATTTTTTTGATATTAAGGGTGTTCTTGAGGGCTTTGAGACACGATTTAAAGTTAAGTTTGATTTTGTAAAAAGCAATGAACCTTTTCTGAAGGAGGGTAGATCTGCTGACGTTTTGATGGAACGCATGAAAATAGGGTGGGTCGGTGAGATCGAAGATAATATTTTAAGTATCTATAATATTGAGCAAAAGGTCTATTGTGCAGAGCTGAGATTTGATATAATAATGCAAAAGAGCATTACAGATATACAGTATAAGGCCATACCGCGTTACCCTCAGGTGACAAGGGATTTTGCTTTTTTAGTGGAAGATACGGTGCCAGTTACGACCATGTTGGAACAGATCAAAACAATTTCCCCGCTTATAACATCGATTGGTGTATTTGACATGTTCAAAAAGGAAACAAAGAGCATTGCATTGAGGGTTGTTTTTCAGTCTTACGAAGAGACGCTGACTGACGAAACAGTCAATGCACTGCAAGAAATTATTATTCAAAAGGTTGCAGGTATACCAGGAGTTAAGCTTAGAACTTAAGGAGGGTTTATGACAAAATTAGAGATTGTAAACGTGTTGTATGAAAAACTTGGATTTTCAAAGAGGGAATGCGCGCATATTGTGGATACATTCTTCGAGGCAATAAAAGGTACTTTGTCGAAGGGAGAGAACGTAAAGCTCTCCGGGTTTGGTAATTTTGTTGTAAAGGAAAAAAAATCCAGACGAGGAAGGAACCCGCAGACAGGCAAGGAAATAGAAATTTCTCAAAGAAGAGTTGTTAATTTTAGGCTAAGTCAGGTTTTGAAGGACGATATAAACAATAAAAGCAAAAAATGACCTCAAATATCCCTGACAGGGTATTTTACCGGATTAAAGAAGTATGTAATCTGACTGGTTTGAAGCCCCATGTGTTGAGGTACTGGGAGCAGGAATTTAAGGATATAAAACCTCAAAAAAGCTCTAGAGGGCAAAGATTATATAAACGAAAAGATCTTGAAACAATTTTCACGATCAAAAAACTTCTGTATGAAAAACGATTTACTATAGACGGTGCAAAAAAATATATGTCAAGCCAGCGACATCTTGTGGATCAGATCAGGGAGGATTTGCTGGAGGTAGTGAAAATTCTACAGAAAGGAGGATGATTATGAGGAAAGCTCTTATTTTTTTAATAGTGGTTTTTTTTCTGGGAGCATGCGCCCACGGACCGGTGTATACTGCAAAAAACGAGGGGGAGGCAATAAAAAAAGATTATCAGGATAAAAGACTTCAGGATCTCTATAGCCAGAATCAAAACCTCCTCAAAGAGATCTATACAAGATTTACAGCATCAAGGGTTGATTTTTATAAGGAGGGTCTTGGTTTCACCGAATTCACGAACCAGAGAAATACGAGAACATATTTTCTTATGGTCAAGGTTAGACCCCAGGAGATTGTATACAAAGGAGAGACTAATACCAAACCTGATCAACGATTTTCCGAGGTACTACAAAGATATGTGCCAAAGTATTTGAAGTACTTGAAGAAGTCAGACCTTGATAGGCAATCCATAGATGGTATTACATTTGGTGTCTATTGGGCTGTTCGTGATGTCTGCGACACATATGGCGGTTTTATCGAATATATAGAACTTTACATTCCAAAACAGTTTTTCAATGAATTTATTGATGGGAAAATAACCTTTCAGGAAATGCTTCTCGATACAGAGGTGATTTCGAGCTTAAATAAGGGCCATCCAACAAGTGTAAAACCAGTATTTAAATAGTCAGCTAGCTCACTGCCTTCGGAAAAAAGGCCATTGGCTACCCCTATGATCTGCGTTCTTCGAGCCACGCAGTGAGGTTGGAATGATTACTGTTTTGCAAGGATAATTCCGATTATTGTGAGGATAATACCAAAAATTTGCCTCATAGTAGCTTGTTCCTCAACAAGGATGATGACGCCAAGAACCGCTGTAATGGATAATGGATCAGCAATTGCCACAATCTTCGATGTCATACCTTCCTCGAGCAAATAGAAGTACTTCCACACTGCAATAAGGCATGCCATGATTCCGCTTGCAGCAAAGAGAGAAAAGTTTTTCAAAGAGATCTTGGTCAGTTCATTCAGTCTTCCGGAAAAAAGATAGAATACAAAGTGAACAACAATAATCACTAGGCCTCTTATAAATATTTCAGTAAGAGGATCGGCGCCTTTTGAGCCCTAGCTTCTCAAGAAGAGGGGTGAACCCCACAGAAGCATTGTGATAAAAAGAAGAAAAATGGATGACAGGTCGCAGGAGATCATGTTGGAATGCCGACGGCATCATTCAGCATGGTGAGTCCAGGAAATGGAGAAAGAGTAAATGAGAGGAGAAAAACGAGTAGAATGATAAAGGCAAGAAATTTTCTCCTTCCGTCAAGTTCGGTGTCCATGTCGAATGGCTCAGGATGGCGCATACCAAAAATAAGCAGAAGGATTACCAGGAGCAGCCAGCCGGGGTTATAGAAAATAGTAAGAATTGCAAGGAGACCAATGGATACTCCAAAAATCCAATTGCTTTTATGACCAAATACCGCATAGACGATATGCCCTCCGTCTAGTTGTCCAACAGGCAGAAGATTGAGGGAAGTAACGAAAAGGCCTACCCAGCCCGCATACGCAAGAGGGTGTAAAGCGAGATCATAGCCCTCGGGAATGCCTCCTATGAGTATTTTTTGCAGAATTTTAAAGAGAAGAGGATCGCCAAGCCTGAAATAGAGCATTTCTTTGGTTACAAACTGAATGCTCGACATTTTTATACCAAGGACGATGAAAGGAATAGAGACGATAAAGCCAGACAAGGGACCGGCGATGCCAATATCAAAAAGTGCTTTTTTGTTTATGATAATGCCCTTCATCTTGATAATTGCACCAAGAGTCCCAAAAGGAGGAAAGGGCAACGGAATGAAGTAAGGAAGAGTTGCGGGCACACCATATTTCCGACTCATAAAGTAGTGACCCATCTCATGAGCGAGAAGAATGGTCATAACCGAGGCACTATAGGCTATCCCACCTATAAAAAAAGTGGTAAAAACTGTAAGAACAAACAGTATACCGTGAATTATTATGCTCCTAATAAATCACGCTCCATATGGATTTGGTCGAACCGGGTACCACGTTTCATCCTGACATCAGACATGGTAAGGCTGTTGAAAAAAGAGATAAGGGTTTGTTTCGTAATTTTCCGGCTTGCTTTCGAAAGCTTGTGAGCATAAAAAGGCTTCTGGTGAGGAAAGTAATGTTTTTTTTCAGATGTTTTTATTTCCAGGTCTTGCTTCAATTTTCCGAGGATTTTCACAAATGTTGCGTAGTCCGGGTTTGCACGATAAAGCTCTTCCATGTCCTTGGCCTGTAAAAGCAGTCTTATCTGCCTCACAAGATAACTATGAATTGCAAGAATGTGTACCCCGTTCCTTAAAAGGTTTTCAAAAATCCTCAACATTTCCTCTCTGTCTAATTTTGCCATAGCATCAAATAGGGTTATCAAGCTATCTTCATGTAATTCTGTAACTATGGCTTGTACATCTCTAGAATCTATATTTGATTTATCTCCAATATAGTTTATGACTTTAATTAGTTCAGATTCAAGGTTCGAGTCGTCCTTTATTCTTTCTGTTAGGGCCCGGAATGCTTTGTCTGTCATTTTTTTATTATACTGCTTCAGAAAGGACAGAACACGTTTCTTAATACGTGTCTCCTTGTCCTTATCCATGAATGATATCTGTTTAGAAATATTTTTAAGATAATCCGGTGGGGCAGTTGTAGTGTAAATAATTATGTGAATTCGTTCCCGGAGGATATCCAGCTGATCCTTCAATTCAGTAAGGACGCTTTTGTCAGGGTCTACGAGGACCAAAACGAGATTCTCATCGAGAAAAAGTGCTGATGCCTTCTCAACAATAAGTGCCTTGATATCCTTTCCTGAGGCCACAATGACCTGTGCATTAGTACTCCATTGTGTTCCCAGAATACCGATGTCGCTGGCAATGTTTTCTTTTGTTCCAACTGCAATAAAGATTTCGTTCAATAGTCTAACCAAAGGGTTTTATTAGGGGTACTCAATCCGCTGTTAAGAAATATGTTAGATGAACTAGATTACAATACACAATATTAATTTACAATACCTGTCTTTAAGCCAGCGACCAAATAATTTACAGTGCATGTTTACAGCTATGCTGTGACGCTAAAATATGTATACTTCTCGTTGATTATATATATAATTATTCATTAAAAAATACTTTGGATGGCTTGAATCGATATCAGGGTGGCTTGCGATTATTTGATTGTGTTGTTTTGTGCGGGATACCCTGTTTTTTACACAAAGATGTTATCTATAAATTGACCAAAGCAGAACGAGAGACGAAGTTTATGGAAACTGTAGGGCACATACCAATGAATGAACTACGTTGAGGAGGCTTAAGCCTTTGAAGAAAATATCATGCAGAAAAATTGGCAGGCAGATTGTACAGTAAATTTTGAAGGCTGTTCTTGGTTACCGGGAGTTGTCTGTGATATAATGAAGATGTCAGAAGGGATGAAATATTAAGGAGTTTTCTTTTTATGAAAAACGACAAAATGATGTATATAAATTCGGATGATTTCCCAACAGTCCCCTTAGTTTTGGACGGAGTATCCTCCCGTTTCATCCGTGAAAACAAAATCATACCCGTAGAATTGAAAAATAATATTCTCAAGGTAATTTTAGCAAACCCGGATGATAAGGAAATTGTTGAAGCTTTAAGAGCGGCATCATCTGCAGACGTAATTGTTTATACTGGGGACAGCCAGACCATTGATGAGTATATTGCCAAATTTTATGGTCAGGGGTCTCAGAATATAAACAGAATTATTGAGGATATGGATCAACAGGGATTTGAATACGTAAGAGAGGAAGAGGAAGAAGATGTAGGTCACTTGAAGGACCTTGCGTCTGAGGCGCCAATAATCAAACTTGTTAACCTATTTATATCAAGGGCTGTTGAAAGCAGGGCAAGTGATATACACATCGAGCCTTTTGAAGATGAACTGAAAGTCCGCTACAGGATAGACGGTGTGCTGCACGATGTGGAGTCTGCCCCAAAAAAGCTTCAGGCTGCCGTTGTTTCAAGAATAAAAATTATGGCAAAGCTGAATATTGCCGAGCGACGCTTGCCTCAGGATGGTCGAATACGATTGAAATTCGGGGAGCGGGAGATTGATCTTCGTGTATCCACAATACCCATTCTTCATGGTGAAAGTGTGGTTATGAGGATCCTTGATAAGGAGAGTATCGTCATAGATCTTGATACGCTAGGTTTTTTTCCGGATACCCTTACAAACTTTAATAAGATTATCTCAAAACCGAATGGTATCTTCCTTGTCACAGGCCCCACAGGAAGTGGAAAGACAACAACTCTGTACGGGGCCCTTGACAAGATCAATTCACCTGACAAAAAGATTATTACCGTTGAAGATCCCATTGAATATCAATTGAAAGGAGTGAACCAGATTCAGGTTAAAACCCAGATTGGGCTTAATTTTGCTACTACGTTGCGGCATATAGTTCGTCAGGACCCTGATATAATTATGATTGGGGAGATTCGTGACATTGAAACAGCAGAAATTGCTATACAGTCTGCCTTGACAGGACATTTAGTCTTTTCCACACTTCATACAAATGATGCACCGAGCGCTATAACCCGTTTACTTGATATGGGAGTTGAGAATTTTCTCCTTTCTTCCACGGTCAGGGGTATCCTTGCGCAGAGACTTTTGCGAAATATTTGCCCCAAGTGCAAGGAGATAGATACAACAGGAGCTGACCAGGAAGAATTCAAGGCTCTTGGTATGACCGACGATGTTCCTCTCTATAAAGGGAAGGGCTGCGAGAACTGCGCATTTACTGGTTTTTATGGTCGGACAGGCATTTTCGAATTACTGATGATTGACGACGAGATACGAAAGCTAATTCTTGCCAATGCTGATGCGAACCAAATAAGGTCTGTAGCCAGGAAACAAGGTATGAGGACGTTATTGGAGGATGGCGTAAATAAGATAAAAGCCGGGGTTACTACGCTCAGTGAAGTTTTCAGGGTAACTCAGGAGGCTTAAGTGGCTATTTTTTCTTATACGGCAACCACTATGGAAGGTATAATGGTAGAGGGTGTTATAGAAGCCCCTACCCAGGATGTCGCCATTGATAAGCTTAAGAATTCTGGTGTTATACCTATTAAGGTTGCTGCTCCCAGGCAAAGTCTTGGCAAAAGATTTACGTGGCGATCCTCAAAGGCTGACCTCCTCACATTTACCACAGAACTCAGCGTTCTTCTCAATGCAGGTTTGCCCCTTGATCGTGGCCTTAATGTCCTGTCCGAGACATCTGAGAGCAAAGAGATGAAGGGTGTTGTTCAATCTATTCTTAAGTCAATACGGGAGGGAAGTTCATTCTCGGAGGCACTCAAGAAACATCCGAAGGTTTTTCCAACGCTCTATGTGAATATGATCAAAGCTGGTGAGGCTGGAGGCGTCCTTGCCACTGTTCTCGATAAGCTCAACGAATTCCTCGAATCGACCAAGGAATTGAAAGACAATGTTGTCTCTGCCATGATATATCCGACGGTGTTGGGTCTCACGGGTGGGTTTTCGATAATTATCCTGCTGACCTTTGTGCTTCCAAAATTTACTGCAATTTTTGCTGAAATAGGGGGTTCGCTGCCTCTGACAACCCAAATTCTCCTTGCCGTGAGTAATGGCTTCAGGTCATTTTGGTGGGTTGGCCTTGCCATTTTGGTGGGTGCCTACTTGGCATTTAAAGCCTATGTCCGCTCAGAGGGCGGAAGATATCAATGGGATGTTTTAAAGCTGAAGATGATGGAAGATGTGATACGAAAACTCGAGACCGCTCGTTTCTGCAGGACTCTCGGCACTCTTCTTCGGAGTGGTGTTTCTATCCTTGCTGCACTTAACAATTCGAAGGATGTTATCAGCAACCAAGTCATTGCCTCGCAAATCGATGCCGTTTTAAAAGGTGTGAAAGAAGGAAAAGGCATTGCAGGGCCGTTGTCAGAAGCAAAGGTGCTGCCACCTCTTGCGCTTTCTATGATGAAAGTTGGAGAAGAAACGGGCCAATTGGATTCAATGCTCATCAAGGTTGCAAATGCCTATGAGAAGAGCCTCCGAGAAGCCGTAAAAAGGTTTATGGGTATTCTTGAACCAGCAATCATTCTGGGAATGGGGCTTGTAATTGGCTTTATTGTAATATCAATGCTTGTCGCAATTTTTAGCATAACAGACTTACCTTTCTGAAATTAGGAATGGAGGTTTTTGCATTTCCCAAAAGACACCATATAGCATCCAATGTTTAAAAAATAACGCTAGCCATGGGTTTACCCTTCTTGAACTCATCATTGTTATTGTAATTATTGTACTTGTTCTCGGTATGTCAACGCTTTTTTTTGCAAGCACGGTCCCCTCTGCAAAATTGAATGGTTTAAGCAGAGAGATGTCTTCTATACTGAAACTGGCAAGAATCACAGCACAGAATAAAGGGGAAAAGCAAACCGTGATTATTGACCTTGATTCAAAGACCTTCGGAATAGAGGGGAAGGAATCAAAGGTTATCCCTCCTGAAATTACCGCTAGGGTGATTGATCCTCTGTCCGGCGAGGTCAAACAAGGTAAATATTCTTTCATCTTTTATGATACGGGAGGCATCGAAGGAGGTTCAATTCTTTTATCATATAACAGGAAAACCATTTCCATCGAGACAGACCCTGTCGTGGGATCGATAGTGGTGAAACAGTGAAAAGTGAAAAGTTAACAGTGAAGGCGAGAAAGACAGGAACGTCGAGAAAAGGGATTAGAGCCTATAATCCATTAAGTTCGAGCAATGGCTTTACACTACTTGAGATTCTTGTTGCCCTGGCTATTTTAGCAACCGCGGTAACCATAATATTTCAGCTTTTCTCGGCAAGCCTCAGAAATATTTCGGTTTCGGAAGACGTTGTGGCTGCATCTGTGAGGGCAGAGGCTAAAATGAGGGAGGTTCTAAGCAAAGAAGAGCTTTCTGCAGACTCCTGGACTGAAGACACAAACGATGGGTATAAATTTACAGTGGACATTACCGAGACTCTTCAACAAAAAACTGATAGTCTACCATTGCAGCTATTACAGATTGATGTTGCAATTTCATGGATTAAGAACTCAAAGGAACGCTCCCTTCACTTGAAAACATACAAAACAGTAAACAGACAGGTATAGAGTGGCATTACAAGAAAAGCCAAAGAACAATGTTGGATTTACCCTGCTGGAACTCATCATCTCTATTACGTTAGTAGCCATCATTGTGCTTATAGTTGCCGGAGCGGCAAATTTGGGCTACAGATCGTTCAATTCAGGCGAAAGAAAGCTAAATGCGGTTGAAAGACTGAGGGCATCCCTTATCATTATTGATGCCCAGATTCAGTCTGGAGTTCCGTTGACATTGGAGGATGGAGGTGTTAAACAATACTATTTTGTCGGTGAACAGGATTCACTGAAGTTTTCGACAAATCACTCAATCTGGGGTGGACAGAGGGGCTATGTAATTGTTAATTACAGGGTAGAGACAGATGAAAAAGGAAAGCGGACCTTATTTGCATCGGAATACAAAGTAGGTATGGAGATTCAGAAAGAGACAAAACTTCTCGAGGGTTTTAATGAAATTACTTTTGATTATTTTAGTCAAGATGTTACCGAAGAAGAGGGCGAATGGATAACGCAATGGGTGGATGAGGAAATGATGCCCACGAAGATAAAGTTAAACCTTGTACAGGGCAGCACGTCTTTAGCATATATAATACCGGTTAGAGTCGGAGGAGAGATTGGGGAGTCTGAGGAAGAGGAATTAGAGGATTCTGATTGATACAGAGATGCTTCAAGAAAGAGTACTTGGTGTGGATATGAAAAGGAAGATAGAAGGGAACATGACACGAATGCTTCTCTCTTCAAAAAGCGGCCTTGCCTTGATAATGGTTCTCTGGATCCTTACTATCCTAAGCGTTATAGTGCTTTCATTTGCATTTATGGCTCGAACAGAAGTTTATTCAACCATTGCTTTTCGTGATGGGATTGAAAAGAAGCTCCTTGCAGAAGCAGGTATTGAAAGAGGTATCATGGAACTCTTCTATAGAAGCGCGAATAAGAACCAAGTGAGCGCCATCGAGGGCAGCGAAATAATACGAATTGACGGGAGGCAAAATGAAGGAGAAATAGGTGAAAACAAATACTTCTTCAGTATTGCCGATGAGTCGGGAAAAATTAATATTAACGCCTTGACCGATGCCAACGGAATCATTTTCAACAACTTGATGGTCAACTTGGGAATCCCTGGAGAGACGGCCAATATAATCATGGACTCTATCCTTGACTGGAAGGACGAGGATAATCTCCGCAGGCTAAACGGCGCAGAAGATTCGTATTATGAATCTCTTCCTGCTCCTTATAAGGCTAAAAATGGCAACTTTGATACCCTCGAGGAGTTGCTCCTTGTTCGGGGTGTGACGCCGGAAATACTATTTGGTTATGGGAGCCACCCTGGTCTGATTAGATTTCTTACAGTATATTCAAAAGGTTCTGCCATCAACCTTAATGCTGCTTCGAAAGAGGTTATTGCTGCTCTTCCCAACATGACAGCCTCAATGGCCGATAAAATTATTGAATTCAGGGAATCAGCAGAATTAAGGGGGCAACAGGATGTCATAGCAATCATCGGTGATGTTTTCAGGACGTTTGGATCCAATGTTGGTTTTGCAGAGTCAAACATATATACTATTGAAGGAAAAGGAATGAAAAAGAGCGAAGCAAGAGGGTATACGATAAGATCCGTTCTGGCTATTGAAAGTAATAACCAATATCGATACCTTTACTATAAAAGTCCGTCGGATGTTCGCAAATGATGAACCAGTTCCACATAGAAAAACTTCAAAGCATTTTTGATGATTCCAGGACAAAAGCGCAAAGCCTTTGGGAACCTTTTTGGAGAAAACTGACCTGCAATCTTGCTAATGGCATTTTGTCACCCCTGAAAGTCTTTTCAGTCTGTCTTGAGAAAGGTGGTCTTGCAGTTGTTTATGGTTCACGTTTCATGTCAAAAATAAAAATACGAGGCTCACGATACTACCCGGCGGAAGAAGGGAAATATCTTCAACCCGAACGTTTTGCAAAAACAGTCAGTCTGGCCATTGACGAGTTGAAAGCAAAGAAGGCTGAAGTTGTGTTAAGTGTTCCAAGGGAATGGGTAGTAATAAGAAAGGCTGAACTTCCATCTACCGTTAAGGAGAATCTTGTATCTGTTATCTCTTATGAACTTGATCGCCTTACCCCCTTAGGCGCAGATGACTCACTGTACGACTTCAAAATACTCGGTGAAAGAGACGGAAAACTAACCATTATGATATGGGCGATGAGACTCAACCTTGTCAACCCATATATTGATGCCCTACGCAAAGAAAATGTTGTTGTGAAAAAAGTTTCTGTTGGCCTTTCGAACCTAAGCAATCTTTCACAATACATAACAAAAGATCCTGCACAGATTTTTCTTGCTCACAATCGTTATGGATATCAAGGAGGTTTTGTCTTAAACGGAAATCTAATTGCCACGATTGGAGGTTTTTTTGATGGTGATGATAAGGCTTCAAAAACTGAGAAGATAGCTGCCGATGTTCATACGCTGAATGAGAAGGCAAAAGAGCAAGGGGTAGAACCAAAGATTCTAATATATCCCGAAAGTAGAGAGCAGCTAGCTTTAGAGAATAATCTCGGGGGCGTTTCGCTGATCGTAAAGAACAGGGAAATACAGGAAAAATTCTATGCAGATCAGACGGATACCCCTTTCGAAGCAACAGGTGGGTTACTTGAGTCTTTATGGGAGAAAGCAAATCCCTTGAATCTTTTATGCAAAGGTGTACAAATCACAAAGAAAACTCCTGTTACGATTTCCATAATACTTCTGATTATAATTGCTGGTCTAATAGCCGCTTATATGATGGTTCCTCTTCATAGGGCAGAAAAGACCCTCCAGGAAATTGAAAGGCAAATTAATTTGAGAAAAGATGAGGTTCGCAAGGTAGAATCATTAAGAAAGGAAATTGATAGCCTGAGTAGTGATGTCGACTTGATAAAGGGATTCAAAGATGCCAAGCCAATGACCCTTTTACTCTTCAGAGAATTAACCACTATACTTCCCAAGACGGTATGGTTGACAAGAATAAAAATTACTGATACTTCCGCAGATATAGAAGGTTATGCCAGTTCTGCAACAGAGATCATTTCAAAGCTTGAAGCATCAAAGCACTTCAGGAAGGCGGAATTTGCATCACCAACCATACGCGATACTCGGCTTAATGCGGACAGGTTTGTTATAAAAATGGAGCTGGAAGGCATCCATAAAGCAGAAAGTGAAGGCCTGAATGATGGAAAAAAGAAATAGAATTCTAATAGTGGCTTTACCTCTTATGATAATTTTGCTGGGGTTTATAGTATATGATTACGGCTATCTTAAGATAAGGACTGAATTAAACTCTATCAAAGAGAGGGAAGCCCTTAGAACAAAAACCCTAACAAAATATGTTACGTTAATTGCAGAAAAGCCGCAATTAGAAAAAAAATTGACCAGCCTCAAAGAGAGAAGAAAGATAGATGACTCAAAGCTCATTGAGGGACAAACGCTTTCACTCTCGGCAGCAACACTTCAGGAGAATGTTAAAACAATAATCACCGGTAAAGGTGGAACAATTTCGAGTGAGCGTGTGGATAAACCGGAAGATCTAGGAGGCTTTAAGCTCATTACCATAAGTATAGATTCAGTGTTGCCTGACACAAGGGTATTAAGCGAAGTACTCTATGCAATAGAAACAAGGACACCTTATTTCGTTGTAAAGGAGGTGGACGTACGGGTGAGAAATTTCAGAGAGCCAAGAGAGCTGATGGTTAAATTGAAGGTTTCTGCATTAACCGTTGGGAAATAGCATGAAGTTTATACGATATATTTTAAACAACATAAACCCTTTGAATATCATCCTTATCGCGAGCGCTATACTCATTGGGTTGGCTGCCCTATCACCTTATTTCTACTCGCAGGTTCTGTATAAACTTCCGGTGGCAAAGCCCCCTTCAGTCGAAGAGGATAAGCAACCTGATGCAGCTGCCGTAGTGAGTCCATCCCTTTCTGATTATATGGTTATTGCTGACCAGAATCTTTTTCATCCTGATCGTAAGATACCACTGGAAAAAAAGGAAGCACAGCAGATTCCGAAACCAGAATTAATTCTCTATGGAACTCTTATAACCGAAGGAATGTCCGTTGCCTATGTTGAAGACAAGAAAAACCCTAAAACAAGTCCAGGACGTGGAAAAAGGCAAAATGTTATGAAAAAAGGAGATTCTGTAGGAGGTTTTGTTCTGAAAGAGATTGAGGATGATAAAATAATGCTTTCAAGGGGCGATGAAACGATGGTGGTCCATCTGAACCAAGGGGATAAACCAAGGATTAGCGATGTTCCAGGTGCGGCTACTGTTAGTGCAAAACCAGTTCCTGGCGCAACCCCTCCACCGAAGGCTGGAATTCCCGTGCCGGTCCGGCCAACAACCCCTCATTCCGCTGCAACACCGACTCCTCCTCGCAAAGCGGATCCAACGAGAGCTCCTACGCCAATGCCAAGAGGTTCTAGATTTAGCCCCCAAAAATGAATATTTCAGACTCTATAAACGAAATTCAAGAACAAATCCAAGCCAAGAAAGGGTTGCCGTAATTCCTATTTCCTGATCTTACGTCATGGTCTTTGCTGGAAAAGTTTTCCAGATGGGCCTTTGTGCTCGCCTTGTCCAGAGAGCTTTCTCACGAAATACGCAAGCCAAACGGAGGATTACATTCTTAAGCATGGTGGAATGTTTCTTTCTTTAGCGCAAGAGCATGAGTCTTCGTGCCAAGGTTTTTCCCGAGGTTGTCCTAG
>JAEAME010001139.1_pt1 | contig 20224 bp, 14 predicted proteins | sample 8958731 | NCBI WGS metagenome assembly JAEAME01 (sample SAMN16933194, study PRJNA681113) | bioreactor sludge metagenome | isolation source: anerobic bioreactor sludge (Control) | place: India:Bengaluru | collected 2018-10-24 | reverse complement strand
GAAATTGCCAACTGCAAATAAAATCAAACTGATCGCTTCTGAATTGCGAGGTTTGGAGTTAAACCATATTTATATTCGTCCTGTCTTAAGAAAAATAATAAATGAAGGACTTGAATTTTAGGTAGTGACGTAAAGTCATATTGACATTGCATAAATAATGCTTCACCAAATTAAAAAGGGTGATGAGGTTTATATCACCCTATAATTTATCATAAGGATGACCTTTATGACCAATGAAGATTTAGCCTACTATTTTAATGAACAACTATTCTTGCCAGATTTGACAGCGACAACTAAGGACGAATTATTAAGGGAAATTGTAGATCAATTTGTAAAAGTAAAATATCTCAAGAACAGCGATATTGTGCTGGAGATGCTGAAACAACGTGAAGTATTGGGAAGTACTGGCATCGGCAAAGGTGTTGCTATTCCGCATGGTCGAACGACCTCTGCCACTGATATTATGATTGCTTTCGGCAAATCAAAAACCGGAATTGATTATGATTCAATCGATGGCAAACCGGTGCAATTGATCTTTATGATCATCGCGCCTCCTCAGGATGAAAACAATATGTACCTCCCCATCCTTGGTAAAATGGTAGAAATTTTAAGTAAGGCTAAAAATCGAAATAAGCTATTGGAAACAGAAACATTCGAAGAATTTACTGACGTCATTTCAAAGGGGTAATCGCTTGCAAAAAAAAAATGAGTTGGATTTATTGGTTGCGCTTCAAGATCTGGATATGATGATCGAAGAAATCTCTGAGGTAAAACGTCTGGGGTTTAGTGCGGAACGGGAAGCAGAGCTCACCAATGCTCGTGAGGACATGGCGGCAAAAATCAGTAAGCCGCTATTATATAGTTATGAAAAACTCAAAAAACGTTATAAACGGGCGATTGTCCCGGTCAAAGAAGATAACACTTGCCTGGGCTGCTTCATTAAGCTCCCGACCTCCATGTCTGCTATCGGTCGCACTGACACCGCCGTGATCTATTGCGAAGGTTGTGGAAGAATTTTGTATTGGCTATCATAATTTGATGTAACCAAGCCGCCTGATCAAATAAAGGTTATTGAGTATCAGCGTCGAAGAGAGTTAAAAAGTTCAGGATCTGTCGTTCAATATGCGGTATTCATTATTTCAATGAACTCAATAAGCTTAGGCAAATATTTCCAGCTATAAGTTAAAATTGGAAAGTCATCGGTGTGCTAATTCCCTAAACGAGTTTTTAAATGCCTAATGCCAAAATTATCTTGCTTCTTTTCCCATTTCTCTTAATCAACATATTATTTTCTCAGGAGCCAATCAACAAACCTTTATTACAAATCCGGTTTCCAGCAGATGGCGATACCGTAGCTTTTTCAAAAATTCGGATCGCCGGTGCTGCGCAGCCAAACGCTAAAGTGACCATCAACGGCGAGCCCACAAAAGTCTATCCATCTGGCGCTTTCGTTTCACGAATCGACCTAAAGCTATTGGAAAATGAAATCGTCATCATTGCTGCGGATTCTATCGCTGAAGAAAAAGCGATTTTACATATTTTTCGTGAACCACCAATTCCCGTGAGTTCCGCACGTCCGACCGAAATTGATGCCCGAATCATCTGGCCTGAAGATAACATCACTTTCATTTCAGGCGATGTAATCGAGGTGCGACTCAAAGGCAGTCCAGGTGGCAAAGCAAAATTCAGTATTGATGATTTGTGCAAAAATATCCCGATGTCCGAGCTTGCTCCCAACGACGCCCAGGGCATGAAAGGAATTTACAGCGGAGCGATTCGGCTTCATTCTAAGAAATTTCGAAGCGCCAGAGCCGTGAAATTTGAGCTGAAAGGGATAGATGGTAAAACCGCAAAAGCTAAGTCAGCCGCATTAATCACCGTCCGCCCCGATGACATTCCATTGATTGGAGAGACAAAAAGCCAGACCTATTTAAAAACATCGCCCTATGGCTGGGGAATTATAACCATTCTGCCCCCTGGTATTCGACTTCACATTCTTGGGGAGCGCGTCGCTCATTATAAAATTCGATTGACAGAAAATGAGTTCGCTTATGTTTCCAGCAAAGATATTGAATTATTACCGGAAGGGACTCCGCTCCCGAAAACGAGCATCAGCCTCCCTTCTATTGGTTTTGATGGCGATTGGATTCAACTGAGTATGAGCATCCAGACAGCTTGCCCTTACCAGGTCAATCAGACTGTCGATCCGGCGATATTAGAATTAATTGTTTATGGCGCTCATTTGACTTCACAATGGATAACCTATCCCAATCGCGACACCACGATTAAAATAATCCGATGGCAACAGCCCAGCGCGGATGTCTTTAAATTATTTGTTGAATTGAACCAGCCGCAACAGTGGGGACATCGGGTGCGCTTTGATGAAGGACGAATGATTCTGGAAATCCGTCGAGCGCCCAAAATTGCAGTGCCGCCTCAAAGTCCGTTAGCAGGATTGATTTTCACGCTCGATGCTGGACATGGCGGTACTGAGTTCGGCGCCGTCGGTGCCACTGGGCTGATGGAAAAAGCTGTGAATTTAATTTATACTAAAAAATTAAAAGCTTTGCTGGATTCGGCTGGCGCGAAAGTCATCTTAACTCGATCAATCGATACAACCATGACGCTGGCTGCCCGCATCGAAATCGCCCGTCAGGCGAACACTCATATTTTCTGCTGGCTTCATAATAATTCGATTGGCGCTACTTCCGATCCAATAGCGGTTCGCGGCACCAGCACTTATTTCACGATTCCCCAGAATCAGAATCTCGCCGGGACGATATATCCCTATCTGCTGGAATTAGGTCTGGCGCCTTTTGGCAAAGTCCAATCCGATTATTACGTAACCCGACAAACCGATATGCTGAACGTTCTGGTAGAAGGAGCTTTCATGTCTCACCCGGAAGATGAAATATTATTAATGGATGAGGCGTTTCTGGATAAATTAGCTCGGGCAGTTTTTAAAGGACTGGAAGATTTTTGTCGACAGCAGATCATCAATTGATCATCCAAAAGGCAGTCAGCATGAAACACCAACCAATTGCCGCGGGTGGCAGCAGTTTTGATTTGATCGATTCACAATTGCTATTTTCTGAAATTGAATTAAAAGCCGGCATGACCTTTCTGGATGTGGCTTGCGGCTTGGGACATTATTCGCTGGCTGCTTCAAAATATGTCGGGAAACAGGGTCGCGTTTATGCGATTGATCTCTGGCAGGATGGCATCTACAATTTAAAAGACCAAATAAAGGAACAAGAGATCACTGCCATTCAGCCAATCCTCGCCGACGTGACCCAGCGAATCCCCCTTAAAAACTCGAGCGTCGATATTGTTTTGCTTTCCACCGTGCTGCATGATTTTATTCTTGAAAAAACCGATGTTGGAGTATTGAAAGAGATCGATCGAGTTATAAAACCCAAAGGGAAATTTGCGATCATTGAATTTAAAAAAATTGAAAGTCATCCCGGACCGCCCATTTCGATCCGAATAACTCCTAAAGATGTTGAAGATAGAATTACCCCTTACGGATTCCAAATTTTCAAAACAGTGGAAATTGGGCAATTTCACTATCTATCTTTTTTTGAGAAGCAGAAATTCATGCTATGATTATCGATGGACATGCCCATTCCTGCGGCATATCTTATCAGACTAAAAATATAATCAAAGTTTTGGATGAGACTCATTTTAATAAAGTTGCCCTTTATCCGTCGTTTATTCTGCTCCATCTGACAAAAATGAAGATTATTCTGGGTAAAAATAAACAACGGTTATTGAATCTGTCTCACTAAAATAAATTATTTTTTTCAATAAAAGAACTAAAGGAACCCAATGATTTCAGGCAAGGAAAATTTCAAACGAGCAATTGACTTTAAAACGCCAGAATATATACCGGCGATTTTAAGAGTCGATCTCAACTGGCTTTATGAAAAAGATCAAGAGAAGGTTGACAAAATTCGCAATTTACAAGCTCAGTTTCCAGACGATCGGCTGGATGAGCTCGATGCCATTAAAAATCTGGCGTCGCCAAAAACGGAAAACGGCATTACCCACTGGATCGATGAGTGGGGAACCGGCTGGTCCGATGACGGACATGGCGCCAAGCCGCTATCATACCCTTTGATTGAAGGATATGAATCGCTGGAAAGCTACCAGTTTCCTGATCCGCATGTAAGGGATCGTTTTGATGATGTGGATCAGCGTTTAAATCAGCGGGGTAATCGCTACGTGCTTGCCTCAGTCTGGTTTACTTTGTTCGAGCGTCTCTGGATGTTGCGCGGTTTTGATAATATTTTGATGGATCCCTATCTCGATGAACAAAATTTTAACAGACTTCGCGATCAAATCGTAGAGTACAATCTTGTCATTATCGATCGCTGGCTGGAGCGGAAAGTCGATGGCATTTTTTTCTCCGATGATTGGGGCAGCCAGCGGGGGCTGCTGATTCATCCCGACGACTGGCGGAAATTTTATAAGCCCTGTTATAAAAGAATGTTCGATCGAGTTCGTTCTGGCGGCGCGCGCGTGTGGATGCATTTATGCGGAAATATCACGGCTATTCTCCCCGACCTGATTGACTTAGGATTGAATGTCCTCAATCCAGTTCAGCCGCAGGCGATGGATGTAAAATTGTTGTCGAAAGAATTTGGGGGTAAAATCTGTTTTTTCGGCGGCGTCGATGTTCAGGGAACTTTGATTCATGGCCGCCCGAAAGATGTGAAACATGAAGTCAATGAGCTGATAAATTTATTTGGAAAATTTAATGGGGGCTACATTGGTGGGACCAGCCATTCCATCATGCCCGAAACGCCGTTGGATAATGTCATTGCTTTGTACGAAGCGTTTTTAGAATATAGCGTGAATAAATAATTGAACTCGGAGTCGATGACCAGGCATTTAGGTTACAGTGAAAAATATGATATGCAAAATCTATCAGAACAAATTGACGCAGTGGTGAAAAGAAGCAAACCTTTCTACAAAGCAGTTAAACCCGGTTATTTTTTAATTAATGTTATCCTGCCTATCGAGACACCCAAAATACCCCCGCTATACGAATTTGATCTTGATCATCAATTGGGCGAATGGCTGGATTATAAACTGGCAGCCGCCCGACCGATCTGGCAGGGAAAAGCTGGGCTGAATGATGATTCGATTCCCGGCATCTGTCCGCAATTTGGGATCGCGGAACATTCTGCCTGGCTGGGCATGGAGGTCACGCTGCAATCCGATACCTGCCTTCCAATCCCGTCCCTGAAATCTTCAGAATCGCTGGAACAATTTCGATTGAGCGAGCAAACCAGATGGTTTCAATATATGAAAAAAGGCTATAACTATCTGCGCTCAAAAAAGGATGGGAGCTTTGTGCTTTCGATGCGCGGAACTATGGCGCCAATGGATCTGGCCAATGCCTGGTGCGGTGATGAATTGTACACTGATTTCATCCTGCAGCCGGAATTTGTCCATCGAATAATGAAATTTCTGGTCGATGCCATAGCCTGGTATTACCATCATCTTTGCAACTGGGCTGATACAATTAAAGGCGGATATGTTTTTTATATCGGAAGCGGCTGGATGGATAGCAATATTATCGGACATCTTTCCAACGATACCGCCCTGCTTTGCTCGCCAGAGATTTATGATGAATTTGGATTCCCTTATGAAGCAGCGCTGGCGAAAAAATACAGCGGCGTGTTCTATCACGTCCACAATGAAAAATTGCATTTTGTTCCACAGGTAGCGCAACTCCCCGGGATGACTTTGCTGGAAGTGAGCAACGATCCTCGGACGCCGGGTGCCTTGGAAGATCTGGATCGAATTTTTGCAGCTACCGGCTCCGCTAAACTGTTGCTTCACGGCACCAGCGATCAGGTTCGGAAGTCTATCACTCAGCTCAAAGAAAGAAATGTTTTTTTGCAGGTAACCTGTCGGGATCGAAAGGACGCTGAAGACATTGTAGCATTTGTAAGGAATCATTCCAAATAGCTTGAAATAAGATGGAATGCTGGAATATCGGAACAATGCAATTCTGTCTGCTTTAAAATGATGTATGTTCTTTGTTAATTTTGATATTTTTTAAAATCGATCAAAAAATTTTGATGAGGTGCACAATGAAAGTTTATGAATTCGATGCTTTGATTCATAAGCATTCAAACCTGGACGCTGCTTTTATCGAATTCCCTTATGACGTCGAAAAAGAATTTGGCACGAAGGGACGGGTGAAAGTAATCGTCACCTTTGATGGCTATGAATATCGAGGCTCGCTGGCGAAAATGGGGCATCCGGTTCACTGTCTCGGTCTGACGAAGGAAGTGAGGACCGCGATCCGAAAAAATCACGGCGACACGGTTCGCATCATATTGAAAAAAGATGAAGAGCCTCGCATCGTGGAAATCCCGGAAGATTTTAGCAAACAGCTCGATCAAAATCCCAATGCTAAAGCGTATTTCGAAGGACTTTCTTACACCCATCGCAAGGAATATGTCCGATGGATTACCGAAGCAAAAAAACAGGAAACACGGGAGACTCGCCTGCAAAAAGCGATTCAGATGATCCTTAATCAAGTCAAACATCCGTGAAATCCCTGGGGAATGATGAATTGATGCACACGGGGTATAGAACTTCAAAGCTTCATAATTCCAATATTCCGATCAGTTCAAATTCTAAATCAGTTGATCGAATAAAATTAACAGGCGGGAGATTAAAAGCATGAATTTTGACCTCATCCATCCACGGGATCAATTAGCGATGCTGATGCACAGAGTTTATCGCTACGGGATGACGACTACATCGGGTGGAAATATGTCAATTCGAGACGAAAACGGGGATATCTGGATAACGCCAGCCGGAGTGGATAAAGGCTCATTACAATGGGAAGATATTGTCCTGGTCAAATCTTCTGGCGAAATCGAGGGCAGGCATCGTCCTTCATCTGAATTTCCTTTTCATCGTGCGATTTATAAAGATCGTCCTGACTTACGTGGCATTGTTCATGCTCATCCCCGTGCATTGGTTTCGTTCAGTATCATCCACAAGATTCCGCCGACCTCAATTATCCCCCAGGCTCGTGAGATTTGCGGTTCAGTGGGATTTGCTCCATATGCGCTACCAGGCAGTGAACAATTGGGCAACAATATCGCCGTTACTTTCAAACAAGGATTTGATTCGATCCTGATGGAAAATCATGGAGTGGTTTGTGGCGGGAAGAGTTTGTTGGATGCTTTTCATCGATTCGAGACATTAGATTTCTGCGCTCGATTGGCGATCAAAGCGTCGATGTTGGGAGCGTATCGTGAGCTGACTAACGATCAGGTACGATTACTCAATCATCGGAAGCACTTTCTTACTGAATTTGACCGAACAGCTCCCTCCAACCAGGAAAAGACACTTCGTAAGCAGATGATCACAACCGTGCGGCGTGCTTACGACCAGCAATTGATGACCAGTACTGAGGGCGTTATTTCTACACGACTTGATGAAACAACTTTCTTGATCACACCGACTGGAAAAGATCGCCGTTTAATCGATATTTCGGATATTGTGCTTATCCGAGATTGTCAGCGAGAGCGAGGAAAATTGCCCAGTCGCTCCGTTTTATTGCACGATAGAATTTATCGTGATCATGCCTGCATCCAGGCGATCATTTCAGCCCAGGGGCCAAACGCTATCGCCTTCGGCGTCACCTCTGCTGATTTTGATACTCGGTTGATTCCTGAAAGCTACATTTTGTTACGAGATATTCCGAAAATACCTTACGGCGCTCAATATCTTGATGAGCCAGCTATTTCAAAGCATCTCGATAGCAATACGCCAGTCATCTTGATCGAAAATGACGCGATTTTGACAACGGGCAAATCTCTTCTGGAAGCCTTCGATCGACTTGAAGTGGCCGAGTTTAGCGCCCGCTCTTTGATTGATGCTCATTTGCTTGGCGGATTGGCGGCTATGGATGAAAGTCAGATCAAAGATCTCGAAACAAAATTCTTTAATTGAAATCCATTTTCTGTGAAAAATTATACATGGAACGAATTGACGCTGGATCGGAATAGATCAATTTTTATGAAGATTTCAAACCTTTCTAAATCAAATATATTTTGTTCAAATATGCAACTAAAAATTTCCAAAATTGTTAAATCGATAAAAGTTCGTTATCAACTTAGAGATCACATCAGGGAGATTGCCTCATGCGGAATAGGTTGCATCGCCAATTTTTAATACCATTCATTCTTGTATTTTTTTTATTGAGCTTGCCATACACGAGCGTTCAATCCCAACAAGTTGGCGATATTGATTGGAGTTTCCTTTCGACTACGACTATCGGCGCCAGACAATTCATCCAAAATAATCCCCAATACGATGGTCGGGGTATTGTAATTTTTATACTCGACAGCGGCGTTGATATGTCAATTCCTGGCTTAAGAGAGACTTCTGAAAGAAAAACGAAAGTCATCGATGTCCAGGACTTTTCCGGTCAGGGTGATGTATTGCTTTATGCCGGAGCAATCAAAGCGGAAGATCAGGAAAAATTTATCCAGCATCCGGACGGATTTCGCCTTTACAATTATTATCTTTTAAATCAGAAGCCAATCGATGGCGAATATCTCATCGGATATCTTGATGAAAATCGGTTCAGAAATTCCGATGTAAGAGATATTAATAATAATGGCATATTCGATGATCTTTTTGGCATTTTAGCGTTTGAAGTCGAAAGCGGTGATTCGAGGAGTTGGGTCGCTTATGTTGATACCGATGGCGATCACCATCTCGATGATGAGAAACCGATTCGAGATTATCGAGTGAATCACGACACGTTTCAGCTTCGAGGCGGCGATAAAAAATACGATCGTCGTCTAATGAGTTGCGCACTGAATATCCTGGCGGATGAGATGAAAGTTTCGCTTCATTTTGACGACAGTGGACACGGAACGCATGTGGCAGGTATAGCGGCTGGTTTCATGATAAATGATCAAAATGGCTTGAATGGGATTGCCCCCGGCGCGCAAATCATCAGTCTGAAAATCGGCCGGGGAAATTATCAGGGGAGTTGCACTGTAACTGGCAGTCTGCGGAAAGCGCTCAATTTCGTCGAGGATTATGTCAGGCGACATCGCACTCCAGCCGTTATCAATATCAGTTATGGCATTGGTTCTATTCGAGAAGGACAGAGCGACATTGATCACATTGTGAGTGATATATTGACCTTTAATGACGACATTTTTATCAGCGTGAGCAATGGAAATGACGGGCCTGGCATTTCTACTACGGGAACTCCGGCGGCTGCCAGAAGTGCTTTTTCAGTGGGCGCCTTGCTGCCAGTCTCGGTAGCAAGGGATTGCTACGGCTCAAATTTAGATACTGACAAAATATTTTATTTCAGCGCGCGCGGCGGCGAGTTGAACAAACCAGATGCACTGGCACCAGGTGCTGCCTCTTCCACAATCCCAACATTTACTGACGACAACCTGATGCGCGGTACCAGCATGGCTGCCCCCCAGGTTGCAGGAGCTGCCGCATTATTATTAAGCTCTGCACTTCAATCTTCACCCAAATTGGTTACTAAAAATATTCTCCTTCATCGGGCTTTAAAATTTAGCAGCAATCCGCTTCAGGGATATTCCTATCTTGATCAGGGAAGCGGCGTGGTCAATATTTCACAGGCATTCAAATTGCTAAAAAACTATTCTACAAATAGCAAGAATGTTGAAGCCTATGAATATGAGATTACCACCGAATGTCCGTCTTCAAGTGATGGAATTTCCGCTTCGGCGTACTGGCGCAATGGCGGATATTATCCTGTCGAAAGTGAAAAACAAACCTTTACAATTCGGCCGATTTTTAATGACAGCGTCGCTGCCGACACCCGCGCCAATTTCTATCGAGCCTACGATCTCAAAGCTTCGCATCCCTGGATGTCTCTCATTACAAAATCGGTTTATATAAAGGGCGAAAAGTCCGCTGCTATCGAAGTAACTTATAATTCGGAGCTTATTACGCTTCCCGGTTTGTATTGTGGCAAGATCGTTGCCTATCGCAAGCAGTCTGGTACAGCGAAGTACGATCCATCTAACATTGAATTTGAATTATTGTCGAGCATCATCGTCCCTTATATTTTTGACCATAGCAATAAATATCACCAGGATTTTCAAAAGCGAAGGATAGTGCCCGGCGAGGTTGACCGATATTTTGTTCTGGTGCCAGTGGGCGCCACCACAGCAAAACTTAACATTGCGCCGACTAAAAATAGCTATTGCAAAGTCAACTGTTTTGCTTATACACCAACGGGAATCAATTATTTTATGACCAAAGCTATTACCAGCAAGGAACAGAACCAGGAGTCGCAAATAATCCCTGCTGCCGATCTTGCACCAGGCATATGGGAGATCGATGTTTACGCGGATTTCCAGGGTAGTGAACCTTCGGTTTATGATCTTTCGATGAGCTTCAGCAGTTTTAAAATCGAGCCGCCCATCATCTCTGCTTTGAGTTATCCGGTCGGTCAGGAGCCGAATAGTCATTTGAAAATCACCAACCAGTTTAGCATTCCTTTTTACGGTTTTGGACGCGGAAAATTGGCTGGCTATCAGCGCACCGTTTTCAATGAAGTCAAAGATCGGGACACTTTTAATTATGATTTTAATATTGAATCCGATATCGAGCGGATTGAATTTGAAATTGATTTCGATGACGCCTCGTTTTTAAAATTTACCGATGTCGCTATAAATATCTATGATCCCGCTGGTACAGCAGTCTCTAAAGATGCTTTGAATCAGGATAAAATAAAGGTGATATTAGATCGAATCGCCGCCGGGCATTATATTTTTGAAATCGTCGCTGCTCATGCTTATTCCAGCTACGACGCAAACTGGAAATTTATCCTGACAGAGAAGTATTATACTGACGATGTAATCAATATAAAAATTTATGAAGAAGTGGATCGTTTGTTTAAATTATATCCTTTCGTTCCCAATGAACTGGAATTTACATTATCAAACAGTCCCAGAATTCCGCCCGATGGGTTCAGCATTTTTGGAACGATCGAATTTGTCGATCGGAATTTATTGCAGCAGGTCTTTACAGTGCCAGTGGAATTTAGTTGGTAAGCAATTCAAAGAAGGATCAGCGCTTTCGCTGACTTGCAAACAACGCTTCTTAAAAAATTAAATTCTCGCCCAGTGAGCAGGAATTTTTTAGGGTATAGTAATGAAATTTCGCAGAATAAAAAATCAGAGATTCATTTCTGCGGGATTCCATTTCAGCGGGAGCGATTTTTTTGGTTCTAGATTGTCCAGGGTGTTCGGATTTATTTGGAGGAAAGATGCCAAGATTTCTAAAAATTTTTATAGGAATTCTGGGTATTGTTTTAATAGCGGCGGTCACAGTGATTGTTCTGGGAATACGTATCGTTAAAAAATCACTGCCGCAAACTGCTGGAACGCTTACGGTTTCAGGGCTTCAATCACCAGTAAAAATTTACCGTGATGCTTTTGGCGTGCCGCACATTTTTGCACAGAATGAAGCCGATCTATTATTTGCCATGGGCTATGTTGTTTCTCAGGATCGACTCTGGCAAATGGAGCTGAACCGTCGTGCAGCGACTGGAACCCTGGCAGAAATCTTTGGATCGAGAGCGATTGAAATAGATCAATTCATCAGAACGATCGGCATTCCAAAAATCGCCAATGAGCTGACACAAAAAATATCATCAGAATCAAGATCGATTCTCACAGCTTACGCTGCTGGAGTAAATGCCTATTTAGCTCAAAATAAAAATCATTTATCCAACGAATTTGTTTTGATGCAATCCCAATTCCAACCCTGGAAAATCGAGCACAGCCTGGCCTATCAAAGATTTATCGCCTGGGGATTGGAAATGGCGTGGCGGGTTGATCCGCTATATGGAGAACTGGTTGATCGGATTGGCTCAGAAAAAACAACTGAAATTCTGCCCATTTATCCCGCTAATGCTCCGACTATTGTTGAAGACCAATCTATTCAATTTCGTGGATTACAAAACAGCTTCAATAAAATCGCGCACGATCTGTCTGATCTGATTAAAATGAACGTCACTGGATTAGGAAGCAATAGCTGGGTTCTTTCTGGTGAGCGAACGACTACCGGCAAACCGTTGCTGGCGAATGATCCCCATTTGATGCATCAAAATCCATCGATCTGGTACGAAGTCCATTTGAAAGCGCCCGGCATCGATTGTTACGGTGTAGCTTTACCAGGCTGTCCCGGCATCGTAATCGGCCATAATCAAGCAATTGCCTGGGGATTGACCAATGTGATGGCTGATGGATGCGATTTTTTTGTTGAAAAAATTAATCCAGAAAATTCCAATCAATATTGGTACCAGGAAAAATGGAACGAGATGACCAAAACTACCGAGGTGATTTCCGTCAAAGATCAGCCGTCAGTGACTTTTGACATTCGTTTCACTCAACAGGGACCGATCATTTCCGATATTCATCCCACCATAAAAGATTCTTCAAAGTCAGTCTCTCTGAAATGGACTGGCTATCAACCCAGTGATGAAACCTTAGCCTGTAATAAAATCAACAAAGCCAGGACATGGAACGAATTTCTTGAAGGTTTAAAATATTTCGCTGTTCCCGCGCAAAACTATATTTATGCGGATAACCAAGGCAATATCGGCTATCATTGCGCTGGCTCTATTCCAATCCGGAGAAAGGGCACTGGCTTGATGCCGCAACCAGGCTGGAACAGAGATTTCGATTGGATGACCTTCATACCATTTGAGCAATTGCCTCATTCATTCAATCCTTTCAAAGGAATGATCGTGACTGCCAATAATAAAATCGATGATGATAGCTATCCCCATTTTATTAGCAATTACTGGGAACCTCCATATCGTGCGCAACGCATCAATGAGTTATTAACGAAGAAAAATAAACTTTCTATTGATGACTTCAAGGTTATCCAATCCGATCAGTTTTCAAAACATGCTCAGTTTTTAATGCCAACCATTCTCAAGGCACTGCCAGAATTCAAACAGGATACCCAGTTAAAAACATATGTCTGTCATTGTTTGCAGACCTGGGATTTGAAGTTATCCACTGAGTCGGTTGCGCCCACTATCTTTGAGATTTTTCTGATCCAATTCTATAAAAATATCTTTCAGGATGAGCTTGGCGACACGCTTATTTCGGACTTTTTAGAATTGCCGAGCATTCCCATCCGCGTTACTGACAATCTGATCTCACAGGAAACTTCTGACTGGTTCGATAATATAAAAACGCCAGATATAAAAGAAACCCTGCCAGACATCGTTTTGACTTCGTTGGAAGAAACTATCGATTACATCCGATCGAATTTTGGAGAAACAGTTTATCAATGGCGCTGGGGCAAAATTCACACCGTCACTTTCGAACACATGCTGGGCCAAAAGAACCCAGTAAATCGACTGTTTAATATCGGTCCCTTCCCACTGGGTGGTTCATATTGTTCTGTAAACAATGCAACCTTCCTTATTAATAGAAATGATTTCCGCGCGGTTTCGGGACCTTCGATGCGACAGATCGTGGACCTTTCCAAACGCAATAATTCTTTGAGCGTGATAACGACTGGACAATGCGGGAATCCACTGAGTCAACACTTTAAAGATCAGACACCGCTCTGGCTCAATGGAGCCTATCACAAAGCAATTACCGACAGCACTGAGATTTGCAGCTCTGAATTTGACTTATTAATTTTGAAACCATTTTAGGAGAAAAAATCCGGAGTGAGGAAAAATGGAACAAAAGTTAATCTCAGATCTTGTGCCAGGAGATGCTATTCTTTCCTTTTTCATCGTTCGAAAAAAAGAAGTCAAGGATAAAAAATCTACCAATGAAACATTTCTTTCCTTCGAACTTGGTGATCGTTCTGGCAGAATTAAAGGCTCGTTGTGGAAGGAGGTTCAAGAGGCGTTTAAAAATATCCATATTGGGGACATTGTTAAAGTCAAAGGCAAAGTCATTACTTTTCTCGATCAAAATCACCTATCCATCGATCAAATCCGAAAAGCCACAGCCAAAGATAATGTAGCTGCTGAACAATTCCTTCCTTCAGCTTCTAAAAATATCCCGGATATGTATGCGAGTTTGAAATCGAATCTGGCTGCAATTGAAAATCCAATGCTTCAAAAATTAATCGCATTATTTTTAGCTGATAAGGACTGGACGGAGCGATTTTGTAAAGCACCTGGCGGCAAACTCTGGCATCATTGCTATCTGGGTGGCTTATTAGAGCACACTTTATCAGTGATTGTCATTGCCAAATTTTTTATTCAGCATTACCAGAATTTAGTAAATGGCGATCTGATATTGGCCTCCGCGTTCCTCCATGACATCGGCAAAATTGAAGAATTTAATACCCATGGCTTCGTTGATTATTCAACGCCGGGACGCCTGTTGGGACATATTACGCTGGGAACAAATATGGTGATGGAAAAAATATCGCAATTGCCAGAATTTCCAGAGCCGCTGAAGCAACAACTTATCCATTGTATTTTAAGCCATCATGGCGATAAAGAACGCGGATCGCCCGTAGAGCCAATGACGATTGAGGCGCTCATATTGAATGCTGCTGACGACCTAGATTCAACAGTGGCGGCATTTCAAAGAATTATGAGCAAAGAAAAAGAGCCGGGCAAGGCTTGGAGTAACTATGTTAATCTGATCGATCGCTTTATTTATTTTGGAGAGGAAGATTCTTAGCGTAGCGAAACTTCCAAAAGCATAATCAACACAAAGTCACGAAGCGAACAATAGTGGCACAAAGGATAAAAATAATTATCCTTATCATCCCTTGTGCTCTTCGTATTTCATTGGCATCTTCGTATTAAAAAAAAATCGGCGCCGTTTGCGTTCTCTGCGTTAAAATTGTTTTCGGTTGAGGCATTTACCCAAAAGCCCAAAAGGCGGATGATCAAATTCTTTCTATCATTTATATTGGGTATATTGATCAAAAAAATATGATGTTATTCTTTATTGGGGCAACTTTGGGCAAATTAACAAATCTCAAAGCTATTTCATCAATTACATTAAAAATTTTTGCAGTATTTCCTTCACAATCCCCTTGACTTTTTCCTTCAATTTAAGTATAGTATTAACGTGAAATGTGAGACAATAGTTATGAGATGCAAAAACTAATTTCATCGCCAGAGAATTTTCCTTTTCATTTCTAATGTTTAACATTTCACAACAAAAATATACATTCAATATTCATGAAATTTATTGCTGATTTACATATTCACTCTTACTATTCCCGGGCAACCAGCAAGGAATTAAATTTTGAACAGCTCTTCAAATGGGCACAGTTGAAGGGGATTCAGGTTGTTGCTACTGGTGATATTACTCATCCCGGCTGGTTGGAAGAAATCCGTACCAAACTGGAACCGGCTGAAGAAGGCTTGTTCAAATTAAAAGCTGATTATGCGAAGCAGATGCAGTCCGAAGTGCCGGCAGCTTGTCACGGAGAGGTTCGATTCATTCTTTCTGGTGAAATCAGCAATATTTATAAAAAGGGCGATCAAGTCCGAAAAGTGCATAATGTGGTTTTCCTGCCCTCGATTGAAGCGGCTGAAAAATTTCAATCGAGGCTGGAGAAAATCGGCAATATTCGATCCGATGGAAGACCGATACTCGGATTGGACGCCAGAAACTTGCTGGAATTGGTGCTCGAATCCGCTGATCTCTCCTTTTTAATTCCCGCTCATATCTGGACACCTTGGTTTTCGGTGCTCGGCTCAAAATCCGGTTTTGATTCTATTGAAGAATGTTTTGATGATTTAACGCCTCATATCTTTGCATTGGAAACTGGTCTTTCCTCTGATCCGCCGATGAACTGGATGCTTTCCAAATTGGATCGTTTTACACTGATTTCCAATTCCGATGCGCATTCCCCGGCGAAATTGGGACGGGAATCTAATCTATTTGATTGTGATCTCTCTTATCCCGCCATGCTTGAAGCCATGAAATCTGGTGATTCCGAAAAATTTCTGGGAACCATCGAATTTTTTCCGGAAGAAGGCAAGTATCACCTGGATGGTCATCGCAAGTGTAATATGCGAATGAGTCCGGCAGAAACGATAGCTAAAAATGGACTTTGTCCAGTTTGTGGTAAAAAGGTGACAGTTGGCGTTTTAAATCGTGTTGAAGAATTGGCTGATCGCCCCGAGGGAAGCACCCATAAGCGAGCCAAGCCATATCACAGCTTGATTCCGTTGACTGAAGTGATCGCAGAGATTTTAAACGTTGGTGAGGGTGCAAAATCAGTCGCCAAAAAATTTGAAAAGCTCCTGCAGCATCTGGGATCGGAGTTTTCGATTTTGATGAATGCTTCTCTTGCCGATATTGAACGGCTCGGTGGTTCGCTATTAGCCGAAGGCATCCGCCGAATGCGAGCCAAAGAAGTTCAAATCGCAGCGGGTTATGATGGCGAATTTGGCACGATAAAACTTTTTTCTGAGGAAGAACGACAGCGGTATGATTCGCAGGCGTTATTTTTTCAGGATGAGTTCAGTTCGCCAAACAAACAAGACAAAGCGACCGAACAGCTTTCAATTATAAAAGATCAACAAGCTGTTTTCGCTGGTCAACAAAATGTGAACGAAAATCTGATTTCCAGGCTGACTGACCGCAGGATTGAAGACGAAGAGGACGAGACTGGATTAAACAAACGTCAGCGGGAAGCGGTTGAATGCACTGATTCACATTTGCTAATCGTCGCTGGGCCGGGAACTGGTAAAACGAGAACACTCACCCATCGGATTGCCCATTTGATTCAAACAAAAAAAGAACCTCCTGAACGTATTTTGGCAGTGACCTTCACCAATCGAGCTGCCGAGGAGATGCGTGAAAGACTCGTCAGTCTGCTGGGAGCAGAGCTGGCTAAGTCGATCACAATCAAAACATATCACTCATTGGGAGCTTTGATATTACGAAATGAAGCGCCGACGCTTGGTTATCAATCCAACTTCCTGATTTATGCTGAGAATGACAGACTTCAGCTTCTGAGAAAAATAGCCCCTTCATCGGCGACCAAGGAATTGCAAGCTCATGCTGATTGGATTTCAGAACTCAAAAACAAAACTTTGATAACGGAGTCAAACGATGAGCTGGCATCTGACCCGCAATTCATCAATTTATTTAATAACTACCAGCAAGCCCTGCAACAATATCAGGCTTTTGATTTCGATGATCTCATTCTTCAACCAATTAAATTATTTCAAGCTCATCCGCAAATATTGAAAAAATATCATGATCAGTATCGCTGGATATCGATTGATGAATACCAGGATATTAATTTTGCTCAGTATCATCTCCTTCGATTATTGACTTCGTCGGAAACAAACCTTTGCGCCATCGGCGATCCGGATCAGGCGATTTATGGATTCCGTGGTTCAGATAGAAAATTTTTCCTGCAATTTGAGCAAGATTTTCCCAATTGTAAAACGTTTCGACTGGGTAAAAACTATCGTTCGGCAACAACTATATTAGAAGCATCGAGTCAGGTAATCCAGAAAAATCCGGATCATCAGCCATACTCTCTGTGGTCTCCCATCGTCAGTAATACCCGTCTCGATATTTTTCAAGTGCCCACTGAGAAATCTGAGGCAGAAACGATCGTTCATCAAATCGAAAGAATGATGGGAGCGACCAGCTTCTTTTCGGTTGATTCAGGCCGGGCGGGCGAAGCGGAAGCGGAAACCCATTCCAGCTTTGCTGATATTGCAATATTGTATCGATTGAACGCCCAGGTTTCAGCACTGGAGGAAGCCTTGCTCCGTTCTGGAATTCCTTATCAGACTTTGGGAGAAATCCCATTTTACGATATTCCAGAAGTCAAAGAAATAATTTCTTTTTTAAAGGTCATTCATAATCCGCATTCTGATCTGGATTTGACCAAAATCATCACTCTTCCTCATTGGGGAATTGGCGGGCAGACTTTAAAGCTACTCATCAACTATCAAAAGACCAATGAGCTTACACTCTGGCAGGCGATGCAGAAAAGTCGCCAGATCGCCCTGCTTAGCGAAACACAGAAGCAGCCAATCGATCAACTGGTAGCGAAGATCAAAAACGCCCGAATCTCAGCGGAACAAACAGCGCTTTCAGATATAATCAAAAACGTGATTAATCAGTTCGGTCTGGCTTCCTTTTATAAAAATGATAAAAAGCGTCAGCACTATTGGAGAAATTTAGTTGAAACAACTGCGGCATTTAAAGGAAACTTGAGTGATTTTTTAGAACAGATCACCTTACAAAGAGAGACCGATGTCTATGCCCCAACAGCAGAAAAAGTTACCCTGATGACTTTACATGCTGCCAAGGGATTAGAGTTTCCAGTGGTTTTCATCGCTGGCTGTGAAGAAGGCTTGATCCCTTATCATGATGGGAATCAAAGGAACGAAGATGTTGAAGAAGAACGACGGCTGTTCTACGTGGGGATGACCCGTGCCAAACAACGGCTGATCCTGCTCTACACAAAAAGCCGTTTTTTATTTGGCCAAAGAAAAAGCAATCACCCCTCGCGATTCTTAAATGATATTGAGGAAGCATTAAAAGCCCATCAACAAGCACAAATTAAGGAAAAGAAAATAGAAAAAGATATTAAGTTAGATCAATCGCAGATGAAGCTGTTTTAGGGTGCAAAAACACAGTCTTGCAGAACCATGAATCTCGAAGGATTTTAAAACGTGATCATCATATAAAAATAGGGCAGCTTAAACCGTGTCGATTTAAGCTGCCCCAAGATCAGATAGCGATTTTCATTCTTCCGAGAACAAGGCATTTAGCTGCTATTCATATCTGAAGGACGCTTTAGAATTGTTGAAGTTATGTTGCTCCTTAAATCAGATAGAATTTATTTATAGCAAGCTGACACCAAAGCTTTATCTTAACGGCGGAGGCACTGGCGGCGGATTCGGAGGTAAAGGCAGGGGATCGCCGTCACCAAATGTGGAATAGACAATACCGTTAGAAACGTGAGATAAGCTGCTTGAGAATGAAAATCCCATGAGGCAAATCAGCAAACAAGCGCCGACTCTGAGAAAAGTTGTACTTTTCATAAACATCCCCCTGATGTTTGTTTGTGGTTAATAAAATACTGCCTGTATTCGATGTTTAATTTTGGCAATTTTTATACCAGCTATATTTCAAGTGATTGAGAGTTGGTATGTATTTGTTTTTATGAATTCATCGTTAGTGAGAAAAAATTTACTGTAATCGAGCATGTCGTATTTGTGCAACAAAATCACAAGGAATCGTTGCAAAATGGCAACACTTAAAATTTCACAAAAAAAAATTTTTAAATTTCAACAATGAACTTGAGAAAAGAATCTGGCATTAAAATAAGTTGGCGAGAATTTCGATTTCTTCAGAATAGACTGTATGCTCATGTCAATATGCTTTCCAATGAAATCGGTCCACGGAATCTACAACATTATTCAGCGTTACAAAAAACCTGCAATTATATTGCTCAGCAAATGGAATCCTTCAATCATAATTTTTCAGTTCAGCAGTATCACTATCAAAGAAAATCGATTCAAAATTTGATCCTTGAAAAAGTGGGAAAGAAAAAACCAGAAGAAATAATAATCATCGGAGCGCATTACGATTCGGTACTGGATTCCCCTGGCGCGGATGATAATGCCACTGGCATAGCGTGCTTGCTTGAATTGATTCGTATGTTGGAAGATTACAACAATAACCGAACGCTGAGATTCGTTGCTTTCACTCTGGAGGAACCACCTTTTTTTGGAACTGAACAAATGGGCAGTTATGTTTATGCAAAGTCGTGCCATGAAAACAACGAAAATATCGTAGCAATGATCGCTTTAGAAATGTTAGGTTTTTATGTAAGAAAACGTGACAGTCAAAAGTATCCTTTGCCAGATATGAAAGATCATTCCTCTGCCAAAGGTGATTTTATCGCAGTGGTAGGAAATGATTGGTCGCGTCAGCTTGGAACTGGTTTTGCTGAAAAATTAATAAAATCGGCATTGGTGAAGACGGAAACGATCATTCCAAAATCCCCGATCCATAGTATGGATTTATCCGATCATTCCTCATTCTGGAAATTCCACTATCCGGCAATTATGATCACCGATACCGCCTTCTATCGTAACCCGCATTATCATGAACCCAGCGATACAATTGATCAATTAAAATTCCGGCATTTTACGCGGCTGGTTTATGCGATAGCTTATGCACTGCAGCAGTTGGAT
>JAEAME010001138.1_pt1 | contig 20230 bp, 16 predicted proteins | sample 8958731 | NCBI WGS metagenome assembly JAEAME01 (sample SAMN16933194, study PRJNA681113) | bioreactor sludge metagenome | isolation source: anerobic bioreactor sludge (Control) | place: India:Bengaluru | collected 2018-10-24 | reverse complement strand
TCTTGTATTTTCGGGATGCCAGCAATCACAGTACGCGCGAACAGATATTTTCGCGGCGCAGAAAGGCGGTTTCATGGAAGTTTACAATCAAGGACAGCCTCCGGTTTTGAATGACGTGACTGTCTCCGGGCAAAAAACGGCCAAGGCCAAAGAAGATTTCGCGCGGGCGGGAATACTGTCGCGTAAGGACGTTAGTCTGAATCTTCTGAAAAAAATTGACGCCCCACAGGAATATGAATTGGTCGTGCTGATTTCCCCGACCACATACCGCGCGCGCGAAGGCAATATTTTTACTTATGAAAAAGAAGGGGTACTGTCGGAAAAAGGCGTGGTTTTTGAAAGCGGAACGCTCAAAGACCTGATTTCTTCAAAAACGGCGGTTTCGCTCGGGGACGTCCCCGCGGCAAGCGCCTGGAACACCGATCAAACGGGCTCGTTGGCCGCGAAATTCGTGGGTGCCAGATTTGTCCTTGTTTCGGTAAGTTCCGATACGGAGGAAAATGAGATCAACCTTCTTGCGAAATACCTTGCAGATAATCTGACCGAAAAAAGCCTGGTGCTCGCCCTGGTGGATTTTAAAAAAAACAAAGACGATAATCTGAACCTGTTCATTCAGCAGTTTGAAAACACCGTGCTGATGTCGTGCGACGCGAGCAGATTTGATGAACTGCCGGAAACAAATACGAAGGCGCTTGAAGTTCTCGCCGGGTTTATAGGGCAAAGCGGTAACTGCTCATATCTGGCCAAAGACTGGAACGATGAAACTTTGCAGGCTCTGTTTGGGTTCGGCGGCGCGACTTCGCCTGTCGCGGACGAAGATCCGTCACCGGTTTATTTCACGTCCCTTGGCGATATCATGCTCGGAAGGTATGTCAGGACTCTCATGAACATCCACGGCCTGAATTATCCTTTCGCCAAGACAAATGTTGATTTATTGAAGACAAATGATTTCCTTTTGGGGAACCTGGAAGGACCAATCGCCATAAATGCTGTAAAGACGAGCAAAACGATCGCTTTCCGTTTCATGCCGGACACGGCGGATCTTCTCAATGCGAACCATTTTGACGTAATGGATTTGGCAAATAATCATGCTTATGACATGGGCGTTCAGGGTTATGAAGACACAAAGACACTGCTCTCGGAGCGTGGATTGTCGTATTTTGGCGATACACGAGGTATAAACGAAAACAGCATCGCCAAAATGGAAATACGCGGAAACAAGATCGCTTTTCTGGGCTTGGAGGAAGTGACGGCGAAAATCAACGATGATATTGCCGTTGAAACCATCAAGCGACTTTCGGAGGAAGGATACTCTGTCATTGCCGTTCCTCATTGGGGCGTTGAATACACGCACAAGCCGAATGCCCGCCAGATCGACCTTGCGCACAAATTCATAGACGCGGGAGCCGTAATGGTTATCGCGCACCACCCGCATGTTGTGCAGGCGTTTGAAGAATATAAAGGGCATCCTGTTTTTTACTCCCTGGGTAATGCGGTGTTTGACCAATATTTTTCCGCCGATACGCAGGAAGGTTTGGCGATATCAGTCGCTCTGGATGTGGATTCCATTGAAGTTTTCCTGATCCCGATGAAAATAATCCAAAGCCAGTTGATGCTGATGGAAGGCGAAGAAAAAACGCGTTTTCTTGAACGGTTCGCCGGTTACGGAACACATGACGAAAAAATGAAGGCAAAAATCCTGGAAGGTCGGATCAGCTTTCAGCCGAGATGAAAAACTGACAAAAAAGAGGCGGAGTAAAAAAGATTATATAAAAAATCTCAACTCCGCCAGTGCAGAGAGTACTAAAAGCGGTTTGTTTTTGCAAGAGGAAAGTATAGGCTTCTGTCAGCGGTTAAAGGGCGTGCGCCATTTTCAATGTCTTCGCAAGATATCTTATCGCCCTGTCCTGATCAATGAAGAAAGGTGAGGTGGCCGCGGTGACGATTTTTGCTTCGCTCACGCATCGGGCGGCAAACGCGAACTTCGTCTCAACATCGATATAATCAAGCTCCGGGGCGAAAAAGTCCATGTCCAGGTCTATGATCTTGTTTGGATCCTTCAGCAGGGAATAATCGAAACTTTTGATCGATTCCTCGGAGTTAACGTTTACGACTTTTGAGATGAGACCGGTTTTTTGCGCCGCCGGTATGAAGTTCCCGACGTTCAGGATCGTATTCGTATATCGAAAGACTTTCTTCATGTCGTGACTTTCCGGCGGCGCAAGGTATCTGACAGGCTGACGGCTGTCTTTATGCTGATCGATATGTATGAGCAGGGCGCCATCCTTGACGCGTCCCAATGATTTTTCCAGATGCCAGAAATAAAATGCGTGATTATGGTTGTCAAAGACGTAAACCGACTTGTTCCCAGTACCCTTCAGTTTCACGAAATTTTGAAGTCCTTTGCATGACATTAATTCGCCGTCCTCATCAAAATCCTCAAATACGGTTTCATTTCCGGTCATTACGCCTTCAAAAAAGTCTTCAATCAGCGGGGCGACATAAATGCCGCGATTGTGTCTCTTTTTATAAGAAAAGGCATTATTGGATGTCTCTTCGGAAATGTAAAAGCCCGTTTCGTACATCATCCCGGCTCTGAAAAAATATATTGTGTGCGCGACAATAATACACTAATATCTGACTCCGAAATTTTTATAGACAAATAATGGAGGCAGAATTCCAGGAGGAACAGCAGTTGCGATCGGTCAACACAAAAAAAATTGTACGTGAAAGCGGAGGAGGAAAAGCCGGGGCGCACAGTTATCTTATGGAAAGATGTCCGGAGCTACGCGAGAACCTGCCCACGAATACGGCTCATTACGTCCCGGGTGAGACCTCAAAAGATAATTTTTTGGAACAGCTTCGGGGTGAATATCCAAAAATCGTACGTCCCTGCCATCCAAGGGATACGGAAGGGCTGGTAGGGGTAATGCCTTGGAGGATCGCGCGTACGATTGAAGACGTCAGCCGGGCGATTGATGACGTTCTTTCATTTGCGGACAGCGACAGGTTTCATCATTTTTACAGTCAAGAATTTTCCACGCCAACGGAGAGAGTATCCTATGACGGAAATATTTCCGTTCTTGTCCAGGATTGGTGCGGAGGGGAAAGAGGTACGATTATTGAACATCCTCATCAGAGGGGTATCTTTCGAATCAGTCACGTTATACCCAACGGAAGGCACACATTCGTGGACGAGGATATCTGTTTGGCGGACGGAAGGGTGCTTGATCCGCTCCATATGTGGGAAAAACGTTCAAGAAAGCCAGCATTCAAGATGGAAAGGATATACGCCTCCCCCCAATACTGCAGGGTGATATCTTTGTACAGACAGATAGAGGAAACGGGAATCATAGCATGTCCGTGTTCTTTTGAAATGGAATTCGGGTTCGGTCCGGACAAAAAAATCATATTTTATCAGTTCAGACCATTTCGCCGTTTTGAAACAACGAGATCAACGGACGCGATGCCCGGAAGGGGAATCAGCGGGCAGAAATACATTACTCTTCCATACGACAGCATAGGGATAACGGACAGGAACGGTGTGGGCCCCATGCCGATAGCGGAACTTTTTCCGGATAACGTGAGAAAAAAGGAAACGGAACCTCTCATGGTTTATCATCGCATTTCAGGAAAGCCGGAAGAGGATTCATCCGTTTCGGTATCGCCGCAAAACATGATGGTATACATGACCGATGATTCCGGCCCGCTGGAAAGGAATCATTTCCGCAATATGAAAAGGGCGAACATCACCCTCATCGGCATACCTTCTGAAAAACTAACAGAACTTGAACGCGCCGGGGTAAGCGTGACGGTCTATTCGGACGGGATTCAGGGGGTGTTGCAGGTCATGCAATGACAAAGCCAAAGAGCCCCGTGAATATAAGTCACAAGGCTCATTCTCTTTGCCTGCACGGCGCCTGCCTTGGGGGCGGACCGGGCCGGACACGTTGAGTGTGGCAGAGAAGGCTATAATAAGTTAAGCCGAAAGCTCATTCGGTGCGGGATGCGGGGTTGCAGGATCGACGAAGACTCGTCCGAACATGAAAGCGGACTTCTCCGCTGAAGCGATCCATGTCGTCCGTGCCGATACATTTATGGATGTAAGCTGTCTCAGGATCTTCAATGGAATCTCTTCCCACTGTGCTTCGCCGTTCGGCTGTGACAAAAACGATCGGGCAGGAATGTCCGGCATCACGCAATGCTTTACGCACCTCATCCCCCGTCATGTCGGGCATCTGGAAATCCAGAAAGATAAGATTCGGAGAGATAGTGTCTGCCACCGAAAGAGCTTGTTGTCCGTTTTTCGCGGACGTTGTCGACAGCGGAAGGTCCATCCCCTCAATAATGCCGCGCAAAAGCATTCGCATCGTAAGCATGTCATCCACTATAAGGACTCTAAACTTTTCGTTTTCATCAACCATTTTTTGATCCCCTTAATCATGCCGAAGCATGATTGCTTGTTGACGATTATAGTCTCAATAGTTTCAAGGACCGCCGGTTCCATTAGTGAAACCGCCAATCTCAACGTTGGCGACAAGAATAGCATAAGTTTTACACTTTGTCACTAAGATTTCATAATATGCCGCGTTTGGCTTTATTGCTGAGTCCCGGCGCCGATGTCACCGCCCTCTTCTTCCTTGCAGGGCGGAATCTTGATTGGGCAAATCCTTTGGTTGACTCCTCCCTGAACAAAAGCGAAAGAGGCGACCCCGCCCGTTTTCTTTTGTCGTTCGATTAATCTCGCGGATGTTTCTTTGGACAATTTTTTATTCTCAGCCTCGGGAGTTATCTCACAGCTGTCGTAGAGAGCGTATATCGTTTGGCGTTTGACGTCTTTTAGGGTTATCGTCGGTCTGTAAAAACCCGAAAATTTGATATCTTCCATCCGGTCAGCGCTCCTGACGCGAATAGCCACCAGCGTGTATCTGTCGGAAAAACCGTTAAAAGTGTCGTAACTCATTTTTGTCCATTCATACGGAATTGGTAATTCACCGCCCGCAGCGTCCTTCATGATTTCCGCACCGGGAGGGATATCGTGCAGGACCAGCTTCAACGCATCAAAATACTGGTTTCTTTCAACATAAGGAACCAGTTCGGTTTTCCCTTTTACATGAACCATGCGAGGTTTGGAAAAATCGGCATCCGTCGGGTGCATATTGTAGCGTTCCAGTTCCTTCGCAAGATCTTCTTCGTTTGTCACGGCAACATCGTATTCCGTTTCGGGAAGGGCACCGTCGTTCATAGCCTGCGCGGAAGCGATCTGAACCGGTTGTTCGCTATGTTTTCTGTTATAGCCAAGGAATAGAGTGGCGCCTCCGGCACCTAAAACGGTGCTTAATACCGCAATTCTGGTAAGCGCAGATACCCTTCCCGGCTTTATCATGGACGGTTTTGCCGCCGGAAGTTCAGGTTCCGGGTTGACCTGCTTTTCGGCAACCGGTCGCAGTGAGCCGTCTGTAGGATGATTACCGTCAACCGGTACAGTAGGCAGATATTGTAGTTCTTCTCTATCCATAATGATTATTATTACTTTAAGCTATAAGACCAAAAAGCACCAAAAATTACAACAAAACAATAAATCTGTCAAGTATATATGTACGCACAATTATTTAAACACATAAATAGACCTTGCGGGTTAAGCTTAGGTATTGACTTGTAGCCATTAATATTATAAAGTCTAACCTCCGAACTCTTAAAAAAAGCCATGTACAAAAGATCATTTGGCGGAAGAAAAGGGCCGCCACGTTTTAAAGGAAAACCCAAATTCGGACCTAGACCTCCAAAAAACAGCCATCAGGGGGGTAAGATCGATGTATCCAAAATGATAAATAAAGCTGTTCCGACGGAAGCGCCAAAAGAATACGTTCCAAAGCATCAGTTCAGTGATTTTGCGGTGGATGCGAAACTCAAACAGAATATCATCAGAAAAGGCTACACCAAACCGACACCGATTCAAGATCAGGCTATCCCCCACATTCTTGAAGGCAAGGATTTGGTGGGTATCGCAAATACGGGAACGGGCAAGACCGCGGCTTTCCTCGTTCCGTTCCTTAACAAGGTTATTCACGATCGCAGGCAGAAAGTGTTGATCTTGGCACCTACGCGTGAACTCGCCCTTCAGATACAGGAGGAATTTAACGCTTTCGCGCAGGGATTCGGTATTCATTCGGTGCTTTGCATCGGGGGAGCAAGCATCGGCAGACAGATAAGCAATCTTCGCAGGAACCATAACTTTGTCATCGGTACTCCGGGGAGGATCAAGGATCTGATACAGAGAAGACTTTTGAATCTGGGCTTTTTCCATAATGTGGTAATTGATGAGGCGGACAGGATGCTCGATATGGGATTCATTCATGACATAAAACAACTTTTGGCGATGATCCCTCCGGACAGACACTCACTGTTTTTCTCGGCAACGATCTCTCCGGCTGTTGAGGAACTGATAAGGACATTTCTCAGGAATCCCGTTAAGGTTTCCGTCAAAGTGGGCGAAACGGCGGCAAATATACAGCAGGATGTCATCCGCGTTGACAACAAGAAAAGACTCGATGTCTTGCAGGAACTTTTAAGCAAGAAAGAATTCAGCAAGGTTCTGATTTTCGGGCGCACCAAGCATGGGGTCGAAAAACTCTCAAACGGTCTTTCCATGAAAGGATTCAGGGTTGATTCAATTCACGGCAACAAGACGCAGGCAAGGAGACAGGCAGCCCTGAATAATTTCAGGGAAAACCGGGTACAGGTACTGGTCGCGACGGATGTGGCGGCGCGCGGCCTGGATATCACGGACGTAAGCCATGTCATCAATTACGACGTACCTGCGACCTATGACGACTATATTCACAGGATAGGACGGACAGGCCGCGCCAACAAAAAGGGCATCGCCTTGACCTTTGTATAAACTTTACCGACTTTTGTCCAAAACGACCGATATCATTCCCGCGTAAAGGAAAAAATCAGCCCACAGGATTCCCCTTGGCCTGATGACATAATTCCCTGACCACCTCAAACAAAAATTCTGTGCCCCTTTCAATATCTTCAGGTGAGCTTTTTTCCTGTGGATTATGACTCAATCCTCCCATCAGGCTGCGGATAAAAATCATTCCGCCCGGGACAGCCTTGTCGCCAATGCGACCCCGTATGACATTTGCGCAGTCATGACCCGGCATAGAACCCATTTCAACGGCGTTTACCGAGAAGAGACGGTGATGAACGCGTCTCATGATGTCCTGAATTCCGCTGTCGGGGAAAGGAGTGGCCGAAGTCAGCCTGACCTCATCCATCGTGATCGGGACATCGGGATAGTATTTTCCCAAGTCAACCAACGATTGATCCATGCGCATCGCCATTTCCGCTCCGGCATCGTTATTCAGCCGACGTTCATCAAAAAAAAGATTCAAGGATCCTTCGGTTTGCAGGACATTCCCGACTGTCGCCCTGACCAATCCTCCGGTCTCTTTCGCCATATCCCTGCCGATCACTTCACATTCACTGACGATGCTCATGGCTGCATCTACTGTGGATTCCCTTATAACCAGGACGTCATATTCCTCCGCAGAGATTACCGACGTTTCCAGAATGAATCTATTTCCGTCCACTTTTTCTCTCAGGATTTTATTTATTGAATCGACTTCTGCATCGTTATCAATTGCGATATCAACCACACATTGACCTGGAATCGTATTGAAAGAGCCGCCGGGAGTCGCTATGCCGATGACATGTTTATCCCGGACATACGGTAAAAATCTGGACATGGCATGAAGTGCGTCTCTCCTCATTCTAAAAACGGCGCCGCCAAACCTTTCTCCGTTCATGGGAGTTCCTCCGGAATGGTCAGCTGAACCTTTTATGATTATTCTTAATATGGATTTTGCGCAAAAATTTTCCATATCGTTTTTTTCGCCCACGGAAACGATGCCCCTGCGCGATCCTCCTATCCCGTGCACGACGACACCGACAGGGACACACGCCGCTTCCAATACGCCGGACTGTTCAATATGCATTTCCAGAACGGCGTCCAGCTTTTCACGGTCTATGAACGGATTACGCTCAAGCTCTTCCACCCTGTCTCTGTCCAATCCTCTTTCCGCCAGTACCTCCAGCATGTTTTTCCCGTTTTCCGAGTGATGTAATGTGCGTAAGTAGTCGCTTTTAAGCGCGCCTATAGCCAGTGAACTGCCGATCATGCTTTTCCCGGTGACCGTGCTTTCTTCCCCCCTGAAGGCCACGACCTGAATGGATTTTTCGGGTTTTTCGCCTGTCGCCACAAATCTTCTTAAGACATCAAGACCGCCCGCCACACCAACGATCCCGTCATATCTTCCGCCTCTGCGCACACTGTCCAGATGCGAACACATCATGATGATGCGATCCGAATTTCCTACCAAAGTGACATGGGTATTCCCATAGGGGTCGGTTTCAATATCCACACGCATGCCCGCCCGTTCGGCTTCCGCACGGAGCTCTTCGGCAAATCCGACGAATTTCAGATGAGCGGAATCCTCATTTGGAGTATAAGCCAGACAATCGCGCCCGTGATTTGGTTCGGTTCCCTGCCAACCGATATCGGCAATGGCTTCCAGAACCTCATTTGTTTTCATTAAACTGTAATAAAAAGGTCATTATTTTAAGCTGAAAACACAAGCAGTCAATAGAATGCCTTTTTTGATTATAAGCATGGCGAATTTAAGCGTTTTCTGGTATAATAATACGAATATATTGAAACCCGTCAAAACAAATACGAAATGCGGTTGGAATTCCTGATGAACATATGGCGAAAAGCGGTTAACATCAAGACAATACCAAAGATACTGATTGGTATAGTTTTTTTGGACGGAATCCTCATTCTTATCGGATGGCAGTTTGACATAACACTTTTAAAAAGCGGCTACGCTGGTGAGGCGGCTGTAAATCCGGTTTCCGCACTTTTTTTAATTCTACTGGGGATATCGGCATGGATATTGAGTGAAAAACGAGAAGATAAGAGCATCTATTGGATTGCCAAGATGCTGGCGGCAGTGATTTTTGTCATCATTTCAATTAAAGCATCGGTCATTTTCGGACTTGGAGGATTGCCGATAGATCAGATCCTCTTCAGCCAACAGATACAGGCGACCGATCCGATGAATCAAATATCCCCAGTAAGCACTCTTTGTTTCATCCTGTTGAGTCTAGGGCTTCTTGTCATCGATTTTAAGGGGAAACTGTTGCCGATCCCGACGCATATCCTGATCAACCTGTGCCTTGCGCAGGTGATGCTTTCGATGATCGGGTACCTGTACGGAGTAACCTACATGTACCAGATAGCGCACGCCAGTTATTATCCAATCCCCCAGTATTCGGTGGTGAACCTGTTTCTTCTGTGTCTGTCGATCCTGTTGATGCGGCCAAGAGACGGATATGTGAAATTGATTCTTGAAAGAAGCGCCATCGGCACATCCATGCGCAATCTTATTACCGTCATCCTTTTTTTCTCGGTTACCGTAGGTTGGGCAAGGTACTACCTGATGAACAGAGGCCTGATGAGTTATCCTCTGATCATTACTCTTGCCGTAACGATAGAATTTTTCATCACGGGAATCGTTATCTGGTGGAACACCAAAGCCTTGTATGCTACGGATGTGCTCAGGAAAAACGCGACCGAAAGGCTCAGATATCAGTACGATCTTATGCAGTCCATCATATCTTCAATGGGCGACGCGATCATCGTGGTTGATGAAAAAAAGAAAATAGTGGTCGCAAACAAGGCTTCAGCCGATCTCTACGGCATGGATATGAAAGATATGATCGGCATGAGCATCGACAAGGAAATCTCCGCATATAAAAACGGGATTGAGGTGCCGAAAGATAGAATTGTTCAAGTTGCATATCACGGGGAAATCAAGACGATTGAACTTCGGGAAAATATTTATATCAAAAACGCCGTAGGCAGATTATTTCCGATAGCGGGAATATTATCCCCCCTGAAAGGTGCGGAAAATATTAAAGGATTTGTATTTTCCTTTCGCGATATCACGAAAGACAAGGAGATAGATGTGGCCAAGACGGAATTTGTTTCACTGGCATCACATCAGCTCAGGACCCCTCTATCAACGATCAACTGGTACGCGGAAATGCTTGTCAACGGCGATGCAGGCATTCTTTCAGAAGAACAGAAGGAATATCTGGATGAGATCATGCATGCCAACAAGAGGATGATAGGTCTCGTGAACGCGCTTCTGAACGTGTCTCAGATAGAACTTGGCGTTTTTGAAGTAATTGCGAAACCAGTTAATGTCATAAAAATCGCACGCATCGTTCTCGCCGAACTTGAAGGAAGCATAAAGGAGAAACAACTGATCATTGAGGAGGTTTATGATAACAAGATGCCGTTCATCATGGGAGATGCCCATTATATGAAAATAATTTTGCAGAATCTGGTTACGAATGCCGTGAAATACTCTCCGGTGGGAGGAAAAATAGAATTGCATATCAGCAAAAATGATTCGGAACTGCTTATCAAGGTAGTGGATATGGGATGTGGAATTCCGGAATCCGCGCGTTCAAGGATATTTTTGAAACTTTTTCGGGCGGATAACATAAAGGCCATAGACACATCCGGAAACGGGCTTGGGCTATATCTTGTAAAGCTTATCGTTGATAAAAGCGGTGGCAAAATATGGTTTAAGTCACAGGAAAACAGGGGTACGACTTTCTACGTGACCCTGCCCGACGTATTTACAGAGAAAGATCAGTTACCACAAAAACAAAAAATAGCAGGGAAATAAAACCGTAAAAAATGGAAACACCAAATTCAAAAAAAATATTGGTAGTGGAAGACGAGAAGCCGATGGCGAAGGCTTTGAAATTGAAACTCGAAAGCTCCGGATTTTCTGTCGCCGTGGCCTACGAAGGAAACGAAGCCCTGTCTGCGATAGACAAGGATGCGTTTGATCTGATCATTCTTGATCTGGTCCTGCCCGGTATTGACGGTTTCGCTATTCTAGCCGAGTTGCAGAAACGCGGTTCCGCAACCCCTGTGATAGCGGCGTCAAATCTTGGTCAGCTTGAAGATATCAATCGCGCCAAGGAACTTGGCGTGAGGCATTATTTTGTCAAATCCAATACGTCTCTCGGTCAGATAATCCAGCTGGTAAAAGATGTTTTGAAGATATGAAATTATCAGACGAAAAAATAAAGGACATTCTCGTGGGAGAAAACTACGTTTCCGCGGAAGACATGAAAAAAGCGGAGGATTTTGCGGTTGCCAAGAAGCGTTCATTTCTTGATTATCTTATGCAGGAGGAAATCATCAACAAGACCCTCTTGGGGCAGGCGATAGCAGAATCATTCAATCTTGGTTATGGGGATCTGCGCCTGTTCCATCCGCCTCATGAACAGGTCATGAAAATACCGGAAGAGATAGCCTTGAAATATCATGTGATCCTCTTCTCGACTGATGAAAACAGTGTAACGGTGGCGACGGATGACCCTTCGCAGACACAAATGATGGAAAATCTGCAGACGCTCTTCCCAAACAAGAAAATCACTTTGCTGTATTCCGATACGGATGATATTGAAGAGGTTTTCGTCGACTACCGGCGTTCACTTCAGGCGCGCTTCGTTGAAATCATAAAGCAGCAGAAAAGCATCGCTCCTGAAATCCTTGATGAGATAATATCGGATACGGTTTCATTCCATGCATCCGATATCCATTTTGAACCCCTTGAAAAGGACGTAGTGATCCGTTTCAGGATCGACGGGGTCCTGCATGAGGCCGGCCGCATGTCCAAGGATCATTACGAGAACGTCCTGAATCGTATCAAGGTCCAGGCAAACTTGCGCATCGATGAACATAAGTCCTGTCAGGATGGGGCTATACGTACGTCAGTGGGCGGAAACAACGTGGACATAAGAGTCTCCATCGCACCGACTCTCGACGGTGAAAAGATCGCGATGCGACTTATGACCGAATACGTAAAAGGGTTCGCAATAGCAAATCTTGGCCTATCGCCGAACGGACAGAAAAAACTTCTTTCAGCCGCAAAAAAACCGTTCGGGATGATTCTTGTAACGGGCCCGACGGGTTCGGGCAAGACGACAACACTATATTCGTTGTTGAGGATCATGAACAACCCGGAACGCAACATCACGACAATTGAAGACCCCGTGGAGTATAAGGTCGCGGGAATAAATCAGATTCAGGTCGATCCGCAGGCGCACATAACTTTCGCGGACGGACTTCGTTCAATCGCAAGACAGGATCCTGACATCATACTTGTCGGTGAGATACGCGACACGGAAACGGCGGAAATCGCGGTGAACGCAGCTCTCACGGGGCACCTGCTCCTGTCCACATTTCATGCGAACGATGCCGCTACCGCCATCCCGAGGCTTTTGGATATGGGAGTCGAGGCTTTCTTGATCGCCTCAAGTCTGGAACTCATAATTTCCCAGCGTCTCGTAAGAAGGATCTGTGAGAACTGCCGTATGAGTTATGCCGTGGATCGGAACAGTCTTGCGGAATTCATACCTCACGCGGAAAAATATTTTCCATCGCAGACAGTCACGCTCTACAAAGGCAAAGGGTGCGCTTCATGCAATAACACCGGATACAAAGGCAGAACGGCGATATTTGAATTCATACAGAACACTCCGGAAATGCAGGATCTGATCCTTAAAAATCCCGCGATAAAACAGATTTGGGATCTTGCCCGTTCACAGGGGTCGGAATTTTTGTTTGAAGACGGCATTGAAAAGATAAAGAACGCCGTAACGACTCTGACCGAATTATTGCGCGTCGCGCCACCGCCCTCACTTATAAAGGAAGATGAATAAAGATAAGGAATTTTTCGTGGAAAACCTGGCGATGCTCATTGACGCGGGCATAGACCTTTTGAACGCGCTGAAATGCCTTGAGGTTGAAGTCAGGTCCGCGCAGATGAAAAAAAACATCGCTTTGCTCATGAAGGACATAGACGCCGGACTGACACTGTCGCAGGCGTTGGATAAAAGGAATATGTTGGCATACTCCGATATCGCTCTCATCCGCATAGGCGAAAGATCCGGACAGCTTGTGGAAAACCTCAATCTGATCGCAGAGCAGAATCAAAAGGACCGCAGTTTCCGTTCAAAGATCAAATCCGCGATGATGTACCCGATCATGGTTCTTGCCGTCATGTGCGTCATCGGAATAAGCATCGCCTGGTTCATCCTGCCGAAATTGGCGCAGGTTTTCGTGGAGCTTAAACTGGAACTCCCCCTGCTTACCAAAATCCTCATAGGATTCGGGATTTTCCTCGGTAAGCACGGGATGATAGCCGTGCCGGCGTTCATCGCCGTGATGATATTAATAATCTATTTCGTCTTTATCTACAGAAAAACGAAATTCATCGGCGAAAACCTGCTTTTCGCGATCCCTTTCTTGCGGAAATTGATTCAGGAGTCGGAAATAGCGCGTTTCGGATATCTGTTGGGGACCCTGCTTGAAGTCGGTATCCCGATCATCGAGTCTTTGGACTCCATTTGCGCATCCCCGTCGCTGCAGGGTTACAAGAAATTCTATACGCACCTTCGGGACAACATCCAGAAAGGAAGCTCTTTCAAGAAGAGTTTTGAGGAATACAAGGAATCGCGCAAGTACATTCCTCATTTTGTCCAACAGATAGTCATTGCCGGGGAATATTCGGGGAATCTGTCGAAGGCCTTAAAAAAAATCGGAACGATCTATGAGGAAAAGACGGACATGAACGCGAAGAACCTCACGGTGATCCTGGAACCTATGCTTCTTATTTTAATCGCAACGGGCGTCTTGGGAGTGGCTGTCGCGGTTCTTATGCCGATCTATTCGCTCGTTGGAGGTATGAATCAATGATCATGAAAGCTTTTACCCTAATTGAGATACTTCTTACACTGGCCATATGTTCAGTGCTATTCGCTTTTTCGGTCCCGGTTTACCAGCTCCTTCAGACGCGAAATGACATGGAGGTCGGTGCGAACACGATCGCACAGAACTACAGGCGTGCACAGTTGCTTTCACAAGCGGTCAATGGAGACGCGAACTGGGGTGTGAACGTACAACGCGGACATATCACCATTTTCAAGGGCACCGATTACGCGACGCGGGACGCGAGTTTTGACGAGGATTTTGATCTGCCGACTTCCATTACCGTATCGGGTGAAACGGAAACGGTATTTGCGAAGTTCACGGGATTACCGGAGAGCGCGGGGACGGTTGTCCTGACCGCGAGAAACAACGAGACAAGAGAAATAACCGTTAACGAAAAAGGGATTGTCACCTATTAGAGAAAAAACAGGATTTTCTTTGGTGGAAGCGATTCTGGCGATGTCGCTGATGTCCATTCTGGTCACCGTTTTTAGTGCGACGATCATATACGGACAGCAAAGCACGGCATCTTCCGGGAGCCGGATGAAAGCGTCTTTACTGGCGGAGGAAGCCGCGGAAGCGGTCCGCAACATCAGGGATGAAAATTTTGAGAATCTCACGGACGGGACTTTCGGGCTGGATTCGTCCGGACAAAGGTGGGAGCTTGCCGCGACCCCGGACGTGATAGATATTTTTACGCGCAGTATCGCGATTTCCAGTATTGATACGAACAGGAAAAAAATTGTAACAACCGTTTCATGGGATCAAAGCGAGAGCCGCGAGGGGGCGATATCCCTTTCAACCGAAATTACGCGTTGGCAGGCTGTCCTGAATCCCGGGATAGGCATAACGGTAAGAAAACTTGTCATCAATCACGGCGGAACAAGAACAGCCGCGGATTTCTCACCGTATTACGTGGGGTCAACGGTCGTGAATGTGGGAGAAGCAAATCTTTTCGGCGAAGGTGTATATGATATTTCCGAAACTTCCGACCCTGACTACACGCAGACTTTCAGCGGGGACTGCGCACCTTCCGGAACGATCACGGTGACCGCGGAAGAGGCTGAAGAAGGGGAATACAGAAAAGTATGCACTTTGATAAACGAGGAGCGATTGGCTTATGTTACCGTGAACAAGACGGTCATAAACCATGGCGGTTCCAGGACGGAGGCTGACTTTGCGCCATACAATGTCGGCACCACAGCGGTAACACCGGGAACACGGACAGCTGTAAATTCCGGCACGCACACGGTTACGGAAAAATACGATCCGGCTTACACGCATACATTCAGCGGGGATTGCGATGCGGCCGGATCAATAACGCTCTCTCCGGGAGATGACAAGGTATGCACGATCACGAATGAGGAAAAATTCACTTATATCACCGTAAACAAAACAGTGATAAACCACGGAGGAACTGCAACCGCCGCACACTTTGCCCCGTACATTGTTGGCACAAAGGAGGTGACGCAGGGAGTTCAGACAGAAATAAGCGCAGGGACTTACACGGTATCGGAAACGGTTGATCCGGGTTATACGCAGACATTCGGCGGTGATTGTGACGCGACAGGTTCGGTCACGCTGGCTCCCGGGGACAACAAGGTGTGCACGATAACCAATGAGGAAAAGCTCACGTACATTACAGTAAACAAAAACGTGATCAATCACGGCGGTTCAAGGGCGGCGGCTGACTTCGCGCCGTTCAATGTCGGTACAATGACTGTTACGCTTGGGGCGCGGACGCAGATCGATCACGGCAGCTATACGGTATCGGAAACGGTTGATCCGGGTTACACGCAGACATTCGGCGGTGATTGTGACGCGGCGGGTTCGGTCACGCTCGCGCCCGGAGACGATAAGGTCTGTACGATCACGAATGAGGAGAAACTCACGTATGTGACCGTAAACAAGACGGTGATAAATCACGGGCTTTCCAGGGTCGCGACGGATTTCGCTCCGTTTACGGTGGGAGGAATCGAGATGACGCTTGGTGTGCCGACAGTGTTCACATCCGGAACTTACTCTGTTTTGGAAACCGCCGATTCGGATTACAACCGTACTTTCAGCGGGGATTGCGACGCGGCGGGTTCATTGACGCTGGTTTCAGGAGACAATAAGGTATGCACGATTACGAATGAGGAAAAACGCGCTTACATAACCGTCAACAAGACGGTCATTAACCACGGGGGAACCGCGACCGCATCGGATTTTGCGCCGTTCACGGTCGGTTCAACAGCCGTCACGATCGGCATCCCGGCGGCGATCGACTCAGGAATATACACGGTGTCGGAAACAGTTGACCCGGGATACACACAGACATTCGGTGGAGACTGCGACGCCGCCGGATCAATCACTCTTGCTCCGGGGGACAACAAGGTATGCACGATCACGAATGAAGAAAAGCCCGCGAATGTCACGGTTAACGCTACCGTCATCAATCACGGCGCAACCAAGACGGTATCGGATTTCGCGCCGTTCAAAGTCGGAGGAACTATAGTCACCTTGGGAACGCCGACAGTGGTGGATTCCGGGACGCACACCGTTTCCCAGACGGAAGATCCCGGCTATACGATAACCTTCAGCGGTGATTGTGACGCGTCCGGAAGCGTAACCGTCAGTCCAGGGGAAAGCAAAGTCTGCAACATCACGAACGAGGAAAAACTTACATATATAACGTTAAATAAAACCGTAGTAAATCACGGTGGAACAAAAGTCGCCGCGGATTTTGTTCCATACAAGGTCGGCACGACGACGGTCACTCTCGGACTACAGACGCTCGTACCCGCCGGCGTTTACACAATTTCGGAAAACAACAATCCTGACTATTATGCTCTAACCTTCAGCGGAGACTGCGATGAGGACGGGATCGTGACATTGAATTCTGGAGACAATAAAGTCTGCAATCTTCAGAATGAGGAAGTAGTACCTTCAAACGGTGTCATCATTTATGGTGACGGGACGACAACTCCGAAATACAGGGACTTTACCGGATCCGCAAATACCTTCAGCGAGGAAAAGAATACATTTACCGCCACGGTCGGACCCACATGGCTTATCCGCACATCCCCGAACCAGCACTACGCGCTTGCTGGTTATTATGACTCGTCATCCACTTTGCATATCATGTGCTTTGACGGGACAACATGGACAAGTGAATTCAACGCCGAATCCGGAGGAATAGGCAACAGACACAGGTTTGATATCGCATTCGAAAAGAATTCCGGTGATGCACTCGTAATGTACAGCAAAGGCAATTACGTTTTGACAACACTTGGATATAGGACCAAATCCGGCAATACGGCATGCGGTGCCTCCAATTGGTCCGGAGAAAGCATATACGATCCGATAAGGACGGGGAACGATATCATGTATGTAAAACTGGCCTCGGACAGACGTTCAAGTTCAGATTTGGTTGCGGCGACATGGGTTGATACGGCCGAGGATATATCCGCGGCGATCTGGGATGGAGCGGCATGGGTAAACGAGCCGGCGGAAGTCTCTGACAATAACGTTGAAAGAATTTCGTCTTCGCATGACATAGAAGACATGGATATTGAGTACGAATCCGACTCGGGGGATGTAATGCTTATATGGGCAAACGCCACCGGGTCAAACGGGGTAAACGGAGTCAGGTACCGTACATGTACCGGCGGAACAGCGATGTGTACATGGAACGCGGTCACGACGCCGCCTGACTTCCTTGATGATGCCACCAGCCTGGATATTTCCGCGAATCCCGACACGAACGAAATCGTATTCGCATCAATAGGAAACTCGGGAAGTGATCTGCAGATGGGATATTGGAACGGAAATGCATGGACGAATACGGCAAACGCGGATACGTCATGCAATACTCCTTTCCAGGCGTCAAAACTGGTTGCCACGGGATGGGTAATTTCGGAAAATGAAAGCAGGTCTGTGGTCGTTTACAGCGACAGTTCTTCCGCAAACGTGAACTGGTACACGGGTGACGGGGGAGTCTTTACTCTTCAACCGGATTTTGTGGCTTCACCTGGAATTACAAGTCCGAACGGATATATGGATATCCACATGAATCCGGTGGCGAAAAATCAATTGATGTACGCGACTTCGGACAATGCCAAAGACCTTAATGCAAAGAGACTCATATATACGGCTCCAAACACATTTGTCTGGTCCAATTCAGACGGCGCCGACCTTGAAACCAATCTTCCGCAGATAATTTCAAGTCCGTTTTCGTTCGCGTTCTGGAGAATCTAAACGTTATGAAAAACAAACAAATAAAATCGGGGTTCACTCTGCTGGAAGTGATTCTATACTCCATGCTGACGGTATTCATCCTCTCGTCGGTGACCGCATTTTTGGGGACGGTCATGTCGGCTCAGGCGAAGAATCAGACCGTAGCGGAGGTGGAACAGCAGGGGATCCAGATTATGCAGTTGATGACCCAATCAATCAGGAGCGCCCAAGGTATCTATACCCCTTCCAGAGGATCGTCTTCCTCATCGCTCTCCCTGAATTCCGGAACATGGCAGACGGTTTTTGCCCTAAGCGGAGATATGATCACCATGAAAGAGGGAGCAAACGCTGAAATTCAGCTCACGTCCGATCGTGTTTCCGTTTCAAATCTGACGTTTCAGAACTTGTCCCGAATCGGCACACCGGGAAGCATAAGGATATCATTTACGCTTAGCCGCGTTAACCCGGGCGGCCAAAATGCCTATGAGTACAGCGAGACTTTTGTAACCGCCGCAAGTTTAAGATGAAAAAAACAATAAACAAAAAGGCGTACGTAACACTTATAAGCGTACTGATAGTCGGGGCGATAGGTTCCGCCATATCGATTTCCCTTGTTCTTTTGGGCCTGGGCAGTTCACGCAACAGTCTGCTTCTGCTTCAGTCGGCGCAGGCAAAGGCTATGGCCAACTCATGCGCGGAAGAGGCTCTTCAGGTTTTGGCGGAAGTCCCGGGATTCAGCGGAAACGGAAGCCTGACGATTGATGGTAACACTTGTACATATACGGTAACCGTTCAGGGTTTTGATACGGAGGTTTCGGCTACGGGAAACGTGGGTGAAATTGTGAGAAAAGCTGGAGCCACCATGAACCTGAATGGCGTGAAATGGAGAGAAATGTCATGATTATGTAATCATTGACATGATGTTTCTATTGTTTCAAAGAAAAAAATCAAATATAATGAAAGATGACCTGTAAATAATTGATGCAAAACAAAAAACAAAGAATCAAATCACTCCCCGGCTTTACCCTTCTTGAAGTCCTTCTTGTCGTGGCCATAATCGCCGTTTTGGCGGGAATCGTGATTGTTGCCATAAACCCGGGCAAACAGCTTGGCGATACAAGAAATTCACAGAGACAATCGGATGTTAACGCCATCGTCAACGCCACTTATCAATATATGATCGATCATGCCGGTGTCGTGCCGGCAACAATTCCCGCGTTGGTGGGCGATTGCGAAGATACCGCGACAAATGAGATATGCAGGACAGGTGCGGCGGACTGTACGGATCTTGTTGATATGAGCGTTTTGACCGCGAATGAGGAATATATAGTATCAATACCCGTGGACCCTTCGGGGACGGAAACCAACGGCACGGGTTATTACATCGCGCGTAACGACAACGGTCGCATTACGGCATGTGCTCCGGAAACGGAACAGGGTGAACCTGTGATCACCGTCACCAAATAAATACAAAATATTAATCTTTTTATCCCCTTAAAAAAATGTCTATGAAAAAGTACGTTTCAAAGACAAGGTCGGGCTTCACACTTCTGGAAGTGCTCCTTGTCGTGGCGATCATCGCCATTCTGGCGGGTATCGTCATCGTAGCCCTTAACCCCGGTAAACAGCTTGGTGATTCAAGAAATGCAAGTCGCAAATCTGACGTAAATACTATTTTGAGCGCGGTTTATCAGTACTCAATTGACAACAATGGTAATCTCCCGACTGTAATTCAAGAGAGTGTTACCTGCGCGACCCCACCATATGATCCTGCTATAGTCCCGATTGCTCAGACAAATGAGATTTGTAAGCAGGGGGCTACAAGCTGCGCGAATTACATTGATTTAAGCGCGACCATTGCTGCAAATCAGAAATATCTTACGGCGATCCCAACCGATCCGAGCGGCGGAAGTACGAATGGTAGCGGTTATTTTATTGCACAATCTACTAATGGACGCGTCACTGTTTGTGCTCCTGCAACCGAACAGGGTGCTACCATGATCAGCGTAACAAAGTAAAAGCTATCACATAAAGAAAAAGAGCCCTTCACATCATTAGGGCTCTTTTTGTATGTAATAATGCCTAATTCTTTTGGGGCATATATTTTTACATTTTGGATCTTGCGTACTTGTCAGCCTTTTGTAATTG
>JAEAME010001136.1_pt1 | contig 20255 bp, 21 predicted proteins | sample 8958731 | NCBI WGS metagenome assembly JAEAME01 (sample SAMN16933194, study PRJNA681113) | bioreactor sludge metagenome | isolation source: anerobic bioreactor sludge (Control) | place: India:Bengaluru | collected 2018-10-24 | reverse complement strand
GCCTCGGCCATCGTCGAGCACGTCGAGAACGCCGGCGTCCACTCCGGCGACGCGACCATGGTCCTGCCGCCGCAGAAGCTCTACATCGAGACCATCCGCCGCATCCGCGAGATCGGCCGCGAGATCGCCCGGGCCCTCGAGATCACCGGCCCGTTCAACATCCAGTTCATCGCCAAGGACAACGCCCTCAAGGTCATCGAGTGCAATCTCCGGGCCTCGCGCTCGTTCCCGTTCGTCAGCAAGGTGACCCGGACGAACTTCGTCGAGCTGGCCGTGGCGGCCATCATGGGCCGGCCCGTCCCGCCGCACAAGACGACGCTCGACCTGAACTACGTCGGCGTCAAGGCGCCCCAGTTCTCCTTCTCCCGGCTCAAGGGGGCGGACCCGGTCACCGGCGTGGAGATGGCCTCGACCGGCGAGGTGGCCTGCCTGGGCCAGGACGTCCACGAGGCCTACCTCAAGGCCATCCTGGCCACGGGCTTCCAGCTGCCCCGGAAGAACGTCCTGCTGACGGTCGGCGGAGAGGAGTCCAAAGGCCGCTTCCTCGGGGCGGCCCAGACGCTGGCCGGGCTCGGCTACCGCATCTTCGCCACCGACAAGACCTCGGCCTTCCTCAAGGCCAACAGCGTCGCCAACACCCGCCTGTTCAAGGTCCACGAGCGCCGCGGCCCGAACATCCGCGACTACCTGGGCCGCGGCAGGATCGACCTCGTCATCTCCATCCCCAACCCCGCGAAGAGGATCGAATACAACTCGGCCTACCGGCTGCGCCGCCTGGCCGTGGACTACTCGATCCCCATCCTGACCAACCTCCAGGCGGCCGAGCTCTTCGTCCAGGCCCTGGCCGCCAAGTCCCCGGCCGACCTGGAGGTCCGGCACTGGGCCGAATACGAATAGGCCGGGGCGCCGGCCGGCCTTGTCCCCGGCCGCCCGGTCGTTTATAATCCGGTCAGGGTGAACCAAGCATGCGCATGACGCGAACCGTCCTGGCCGTCGTCTCGATCCTCGTCGTCGGCGCCGCGGTCCTGGCCGGGCCGGCCGCCGGGCAGGCCCGGGCGACCAAGATCCGGATCACGGCCGAGCAGGCCAACCTCCGGGAGAAGCCGGACATCGGCAGCTCGATCGTCCAGCAGATCCCCCAGGGCTCCGTCCTCGAGGCCGACAAGAAGGAAGGCGAGTGGTACTTCGTCCGCTACGCCCTGGAGGACGGCGGCGTCATCGGCGGCTGGATCCACGAGAGCCTGGTCGAGGTCGCCGAGACGGCGGCGCCCGTCGTCGAGCGCGGCCGGAAGCCGGCGGAGCGGCCGGCGGACCAGCCCGAGGACAAGCCGGCCCGGACCGGCCAGCGGCCGAAGATGCCGCCGCTCGAGTTCCGCTCGGGCGACGTGCCGCTCGAGATCTCTTTCTCGCTGGGGGCCGGCACGCTGGCGCCCGGCGACCTCAACGACGGGGTCCGGGGCTTCGTCGACTGGGCGGCGGCCGGGGCCGGCCTGGCCTCGCCGGGCGGCGCCCAGACCCTGCAGGCGGCCATGGTCATGGGCTTCGAGCTGTCCTACCGGCTGACGCCCCGATGGACGATCGGACTGGGCGCCGATTTCAGCCGCGGCGCCAACGCCGGCGAGGTCGATCTCGTGGGCACGGGCGTCGCCGGGACGGCCGCCACCAAGCCTTCGGTCCGGATCGTGCCTTTCAAGATCGGGGCCCGCTTCTATCCCGGGGCGGGCTTTTACGCCCGGGCCGCCGTCGGGCTCTACGCCGTCAAGGCCGGCTACTTCTACCGCCGCGGCAGCACCGACGTCTGGGAGCAATGGAAGGGCTCGGCCTCGGCCTCCGGCCTGGGCGGCGAGGCGGCCTTCGGCGGCGAATGGGACATCGCGCCGCGGACGCTCTTCTTCGCCGAGGCCGGGCTGCGACTGGGCAGCTTCGACGGGCTGACGGGCGAGAACGTCTACACCAATTCGGACCGCCAGTCGGTCCGCGAGCCCGGCCGGCTCTACTATTTCCGGCGCCCGGCCGGAGAGGACGGCGACCAGCCGATCGTCCTCGTCCAGGGGACCGAACCTTCGGGCGAAGGCATTTCCGGGGTCCGCCAGGCCCGCGTCAATATCACCGGTCTCGTCATCCGCGTGGGCGTCCGCTACCGGTTCTGAACGTCGGCGCCGCCGCCTTGACGCCGGGGCCCCGTCCGGCTATTCTAAGGGGGGTATTTCACATGCCGATCCACGCCTCCCTCCTGGCCATCCTGGCCTGTCCCCTGTGCCAGGCCGACGTTTGTCTGACGGCCGACGAAAAGGGCCTGAAGTGCGGCGTCTGCCACCGCGTCTACCCTATCAAGGACGACATCCCGGTCATGATCGTCGACGAGGCGACCGTCGAACCCGACCGGGCCGTCAAGGCCTGACCATGTGCGGCGTCATCGGCCTCTGGGGCAACGGCCCCGTGATACGGGACCTGTACCAGGGCCTCCTGGCCATCCAGCACCGCGGCCAGGACTCGGCCGGGGTCATCACCTTCGACGGCCGCTTCCACACCAAAAAGGGCAACGGCCTCGTCCACGACATCTTCACGCCCGAGGCGGTCGAGCACCTGCGCGGCCCGATCGGCATCGGCCACACCCGCTATCCCACGATCGGCGGCGGCGGCAGCGAGGACGCCCAGCCCTTCCAGCTCAACTCGCCGTTCGGCATCATCATGGCCCACAACGGCAACGTGGCCAACTACCGCGAGCTGCGCGACGAGCTCTACGAGAACTCGCACCGGCTGCTCAACTCCGACTGCGATCTCGAGATCATCCTCAACCTCTTCGCCGAGTCCCTGGCCCGCGAGCGGACCAAGGACCTGGCCCCCGAGCACATCTTCCGGGCCGTCGAAGCGGTCTACGGCAAGGTCCGGGGCGGCTATTCGGTCGTCGCCTACATCGCCGGCCAGGGCATGGTGGCCTTCCGCGACCCCTTCGGCATCAAGCCCCTCGTCTACGGCGTCCGGCGCGACGGCCTCCTGCCGTCTTACGCCTTCGCCTCCGAGACGGTCAGCCTGAACATCATGAACTTCAGCGACATCCGCGACGTCGAGGCCGGCGAGGTCGTATTCATCGACCGGTCGCGGACCCTCCACCGCAAGCACGTCCGCCGGGGCTGCCCCTCGCCGTGCCTGTTCGAGTGGGTCTATTTCGCCCGGCCGGACACCTTCATCGACAAGGTCAACGTCTACAAGTGCCGGGTCAACCTGGGCCGCTCGCTGGCCTCCGACATCCGGCGCCGCAAGCTCGACATCGACGTCGTCGTGCCCGTCCCCGACTCGGCCCGCGACGCGGCCATCGAGATCGCCCGCCGGCTCAACCTGAAGTACAGCGAGGCCCTGGTCAAGAACCGCTACATCGGCCGGACCTTCATCATGCCGGCCGACGCCAAGCGCAAGAGCTCGGTCCGCCAGAAGCTGAACCCCATCGCCTCGGAGGTCCGGGGCAAGAAGGTCCTCCTGGTCGACGACAGCATCGTCCGGGGCAACACCTCCCGGGCCATCGTCGAGATGCTCCGCGAAGCCGGGGCCAAGAAGGTCTATTTCGCCTCGTATTCCCCGCCGCTGCGACACCCCTGCGTCTACGGCATCGACATGCAGACCAAGACCGAGTTCGTGGCCCAGGACGCCGATGAGGCCGCCGTGGCCAAGAAGATCGGGGCCGACAAGGTCATCTACCAGTCGCTCGAGGCCCTGAAGAAGGCGGTCCGGCAGGAAAACCCCAAGATCAAGAACTTCTGCGCCGCCTGCTTCGACGGCATCTACCCGACCGGCGACATCACCCCGGACCTGCTCGAGGACATCGAGGCCGACCGCAAGAGCGCCCGGGAAGAGCAGCTCGAGCTCAACATCTAGCCCCGCCGGCGGGCTTCCTCGCGGACCCGGGCCCGGGCCATCCGCCACCGCTCCCCGTTGGCCTTGTACCAGGCCGCCGTCTGCGCCAGGCCCTCCTCGAACGGCGTCCTGGGCGCCCAGCCCAGGGCCCGGATGAGGCCCGAATCCATGGCGTAGCGGCGGTCGTGGCCGGGCCGGTCGGGGACGAACGCGAGCAGGCCCCGGGGCGCGCCGACGGCCTCCAGGACGCGGCCGGCGACATCGAGGACGGTCATCTCGCGGCCGGCGCCGACGTTGTAGACCGCGCCGGCGGGGCCGCGGCGCAGGGCCGCCTCGACGGCCCGGACGAGGTCCTCGACATAGAGCCAGTCGCGGACGCTCGTTCCGTCGCCGTAAAGCGGCAGGGGACGGCGCTCGAGGGCGTTGGTCAGGAAGAGCGGCACCAGCTTCTCGGGGTACTGGGCCGGGCCGTAGGCGTTGCACGGCCGCAGGACGACGACCGGCAGGCCGAAGGTGGCGTGGTAGGCCCGGGCCAGGTGGTCGCCGCCGGCCTTGCTGGCCGCGTAGGGGGAGGAGGGGGCCAGCGGATCGGCCTCCCGGGCCGGCCGGCCCGACCGGCTGCCGTAGACCTCGTCGGTCGAGACATGGACGAAGGCCTCGATCCCCGCCGCGGTGCGGGCGGCGTCGAGGAGCGTGTAGGTGCCGTGGACGTTGGTCAGGACGAACTCCCCGGCGTCGTGGATGGAGCGGTCGACGTGCGTTTCGGCGGCGAAATGGATGACGGCCTGGGCCCGGGCGACAAGGCGCCGGACGAGGGCCCGGTCGCGGATGTCGCCCAGCACGAACTCGTGACGGGGGTCGTCCCGGACATCGCCCAGGTTGTCGAGGCAGCCGGCGTAGGTCAGCTTGTCCAGGTCGATCACCCGGGTCTTGGGGTGGCGGGCCAGGATGTGCCGGACAAAGTGGCTGCCGATGAAGCCGGCCCCGCCGGTCACGAGCAGCGTCTTGCCGGCCAGCGTCCGTTCCGTGCTCATGGCCGTCCTTCCTTCCTCAGATCCCCGGCCCGCCCAGGAAGTCGAGCGACCGGCCGATGGAGCCCAGGCCGACCGAGACGCGGACCTGGGTGTCGGCCTTGGCCCGGTAATAGAAGGCCCGGAAGTCGACCAGGATGTCGAGACACTGGTAGTGGTAGGTCACCTGGGCCCCGGTGTAGAGGAGCTTGCGGTCCTTGATGTTGTAGTCGGCCTTGAGCTGGAGGTCGATGTCGAGCCCGCGGAGCCGCACCCCGCCGAGGGCCCCGATCTGGTCCCGGTTGTAGAGGGCCATCAGGGCCGGGTCGGCCCCGGCCACCCAGGCGTTGGCGCTCTTGAACCAGGTCAGGGTGACGAACTCGCCGTGGGCCTTGGAGCCGGCCGTGGCGCTCAAGCGCAGGCTGGACAGGGTGTCGTAATAGGTGTTGTAGCCGGCCGAAGCGTCCAGGCTGAACTTGGCCTGGGGATAGAACCGCAGCGTCCCCGTGATCTCGGAGAAGCGCGGCGGCCGGCCGTCGACCGGGAAGATGGACAAGGGGCCGTCCTCGGGCGAGAAGTAGTAGGTCTGGCCCAGGCCGAGCGAGAAGACCTCGATGGACCGGTCGCCGGCGCTCTTGAACAGGAAGCGGCCGGTGACGCCGTAGCTCATCTGGTGATAGCGGAAGAAGCCGTAGTTGGTGACGACGCGGTCGCTGTCGTTGGTCGGGCTCTCGTAGGTATAGGTGACGTAGGGCTCGATGATGTTCTTGAGCCGGGCCCGGCCGCGCCGGCCGTAGAAGAGCCGGTAGAAGACGGGGCCGACGATCTCGACCGTGCCGGCGAAGCTGCGGGTGAAGAGCGGGTCGTCGACGATGGCCCCCGTCCCGGCCGGGTCGAGGGTCTGGCCGTAGTAGTTGAGGTGGGCGGTCACGGTCGTCGTGGCCGTCAGCCAGGGGATGGCCGCGAACGGCACGCTCAAGGAAGGGCTGACCGTCAGGCGGGTCGAGCGCCGCTCGGTGCCGGCCTCGTACTGCGACTTCCAGCCGTACTGGGTCCGGCCCATGGACGCGGCCAGGGAGAAGTAGACCGGGGCGAAGAGCCGGGTCTTGAAGACGTTGAAGGTGATCTGCGGCAGCGCCGTCGAGACATTGGAGTCGTCGAGCTGGGAGAAGTAGGTCTCGAAGCGCGAGGCCCGGGCGCTCAAATTGAAGCGCCGCCAGGACCGGGTCAGGTAGGCTTGCGATTGCCGGGTGAAGGACACGGCCCGCTCGAAGCTGTTGTCGTACTCGCGCAGGAACGAGAACGAGGTCTGGTGGTCGACGCTGGCCACGAGGGTGAAGCCGAGGGGCAGGGCCTGGGTGTGGTTGAGCCGGACGATCGAGGAGCTGCCCGGCCGGCTGCCGTCGTCCTGACGCTTGAACATGAAGTAATAGAGGTTGAGGTCGCCCTTGGTCCCGCCGGGGAAGATGTAGCGGTACTCCAGGCCGGCGCCCGTGCCCCGCTTGGCATAGACGTCGACCCCGGCCGTCAGGTCCATGTTCGGGGCCATGGCCCAGTAGAAGCTCTGGGTCAGGGCCAGGCCCTTTTCGCCGGCGTAGCCGAACTGCGGCGCCAGGAAGCCGGTGGCCCGGTCCTTGAGCGGGTAGCGCAGGTAGGGCAGGTAGAAGACGGGCACGCTCTTGATGCGGACGACGGCGTCCCACATCTGGACGTACTCCCCCGTCCGGAGCCGGGCCCGGGACAGGCCGAAGCTCCAACGGGGGTTGGGCTGGGCGCAGGCCGTCAGGCGGCCCTTCTTCAGGGTGAAGTCGTCGGCCTGCCGGCGCTCGAGGGTCTCGGCCTCGAACAGGATGGACGGCTCGACCAGCCCCGAGGCCTGCTCGATCGTGCCCCGGCCGGTCTCGAGGTTGTAGAGGGCCCGCTCGGCCCGGACGACCTCGCCGCCGGTCTGGACGACGACGTTGCCCTCGGCCCGGACGTCCTTGGTCGCCAGGTCGTATTCGACCCGGTCGGCGAAGACCAGGACCTCGCCGTAGCGGACCTCGACGTCGCCGGCGGCGTAGACGCGGTCGCCGTCCCGCTGCTGGGTGCGGGAGACGATGCGGACCTCGGTCGCGCCGGGCGGGGCCTGGGGAGCGGCCGGGGCGGCGGGCGAAGGCGCGGTCTGTCCGGCCAGGCCCGGCGCCAGGAGCGCCGCCGTCAGGCAGGCCGCGGCGGCCGCGAAGAGGAGGGACCGCCGGCGAGGACCAGACTCCATCGGCTGATATGTAGCACAGCGATAAGGGAGAAGCAAACGGGCCCGGAATGGCCTCGGCCGGCGGCGCCGGGAAATCGGGGACATGACCCTTTTCTCATAAAAAGGGATCGCGTCCCCGGTCTTCGGGGGCGGACCCCGACTTGGGGCCCTCCTGCTTCAGGGCTTGGTGTCGTCCTTGAGCTCTTTCTTCAGGGCCCGCAACAGGCTGATGAGCCCGGAGGCGATGCCGAGCACCGTGAAGACGAGAAGCAGCCAGGGATGGGTGCCCAGCCAGCGGTCGAGGAAGTAGCCCATGAACAGGCCCACGGCGATCGAGGACGGCAGCATCAGGCCGATCGAGGTCAGCTCGGCCAGCCGCCGGTAGTCCGGGCCCTGGGGCTTGTCCGCCATCAGACGCGCTCCCTCCCGGCGCCGGCCGCCGGCCGCGCCGCCGGAGCCGCGGGCTTATCGACCCAGGCCCCGCCCTCGTTGATTAGAGCGTTCCAGCCGAAGCCGAAGGCGAAGGCCAGGCAGAAGAGCTTGAACAGGGCCTCGAAGGTCCGCCCGCCGGCGCCGGCCTCGAACCTGGGGAAGAGGACCAGGGCCAGGATGAGCCCGATGGCCAGCGAGGCCAGGGCCGAATAGACGTAGCGGCGGCTGAAGCCGCGAACCGTGCCGTCCTTGATCTTGCGCAGCCAGGGCAGGACCGTCCGGGCCAGGATGCCGGCCAGGAGCCCCGCGAACTTGACCACGAATTCCGTCGACATGGCGTCTGTCCCTCCCCGGGCGCGCCGCCGGTGCCGGCCCTATTCTCAAAGAGGCGCCGGGGGAAGTCAAGGCGGCCGCCCCAACCCCTTATACGGAATTGACCGGCCGTCGGCCCGGCGTGCTATAATCCGGCTGCCATGACGACCGAAACGACACCCGGCTACGACGAGCGCTTTCTGCGGCGGGTCCCGTACGAGATCGCCGGGCTGGCGGCCCTGCTGGCCGTCCCGGCCGGCCTCGTCTTCGACCTCGGGACGGGCCTCTTCTTCCTCGCCGGGGGGCTCTTTTCGGCCCTCGGCTTTCTCTGGCTCAAGCAGTCGCTGACCCGCCTGCTGGCCAAGGGCGAGAAGGGGGCGCGGCGCTCCGGCGTCCTCCTCTACGCTCTCCGGCTCGTGTTGATTTGCGCCGTTTTTTCCCTTATAATCCTCTTCTATCCGAAGAAGATCCTGGCCTTCGTCGCGGGCTTCTCCACGGTCGTGCCGGTCACGCTGCTCGAGGCCGTCCGGGCTCTTCTTGGCGCGAAAAAATGGAAGGACTAGAGCACAGCCTCTGGATCGTCGAGGCCTTCAACCGCGTCTTCGGCCCGCCCGTCGCCGCGCTGCTCGGCCTGTTCGGCGTCAAGGTCGATCCCTTCCATGCCATCCCCGATTTCCTGGTCATGGTCATCTTCGTGGCCATCCTGGTCCCGCTCCTGATGCGCTTCCTGGCCCGCCGGCCGGCCCTGGTGCCGACCAAGCGTCAGAGCGTGGCCGAGATGATCGTCCAGCTGTTCACCAGCGTCGTCACCGACGCCATCGGCCCCGAGGGCCGCAAGTACGTCCCGGTCATCGGCTCGGTCGGCATCTTCATCTTCGCCAGCAACATGATCGGCCTCGTCCCCGGCCTGATGTCGCCGACGAGCAAGCTCAACGTCACCGTCGGCTGCGCCCTGGTCGTCTTCCTCTACTACCACGCCATGGGCGTCAAGTCGCAGGGCCTCAAGTACTTCAAGCACTTTCTGGGCGAGGTGCCGGCCATGGCCCCGCTGATGCTGCCGATCGAGATCATCAGCCACTTCTCCCGGCCCGTCTCGCTGTCGATGCGGCTCTTCTGCAACATCTTCGCCGAGGAGCTGCTGATCGTCATCATGGCCTCGATCTTCCCGCTCCTGCTGCCGCTGCCGTTCATGGCCCTGTCCATCTTCACCTCGGTCATCCAGGCCTACGTCTTCGTCCTCCTGTCCTGCATCTACATCGCGGGCGCCGTCGCCCATGAACAAGAGCACTCAAAGTAAAGGAGTCCCCCCATGTCCAAGAGAATCAAGGCCCTCGGTTTGATGGCCTTCGGCCTGGCCCTGACGGCCCTGCCGGTCCTGGCCCAGGAAGTCGGCGCGGCCGAGCTGGCCAAGCCCCGGGCCGACCTGTTCAAGCTGTCGCTCATCGTCGGCGGCGCCGTCATCAGCCTGGCCGTCATCGCCGGCGCCATCTGCCAGTCCCGGGCCATCTGCTCGGCCTGCGAAGGCATCTCCCGCAATCCGTCCGGCGCCCCGGCCATCCGCGGCCTGCTCATCCTGGGCCTGGTCCTGATCGAGACCCTGGTCATCTACGCCCTGCTCATCACCATCATCATCCTGATGGTCCAGTGGGGGAAATACGTCTAAGGCCGCGGCCCGGGGGCCGAGGTCCTTCAGACCCCGGAGCGGATGACGCGCTCGACGCTGTCGTTGTTCGCCGCGTCCTTCAGGCGCTTTAACGGGGACAAGTGTTGGACCTCGGCCATCGTCATCTCGTATTTCTCGCTGCTCTGCTCGGTCCCCCTGATCGCCCTGTTCTTCGCCGCCGCCGGCCGGTTCCTGGGCGACACGGAGATGGCCCTGCGGAGCCTGAACATCTTCACCGACGAGTTCTTCGCCCGGCTCGACCCGAGCTTCTTCAAGAGCTTCCAGGGCCTGACCGAGGCGACCGGCGGATTGGGCCTGTTCGGCATCATCGGCTCGCTCGTCTCGGCCTCGTTTCTGTTCTCGAGCCTGATCAACGCCATCAACCAGATCTTCCGGACGACCTACCACCGGTCGTTCCTCTACAACCGGATGATCGAGGCCCTGATGATGGGCGTGGTCGGGGTCTTCATGCTCTTCTCGCTGGCCATGACCGCCGCCTGGACGGCCATCGGCCGGACCCTGGAGAAGAGCGACCTGGCGGTCGCCGCGCTCAATCCCGAGGCCCTGGCGGCCGTCAACAACGTCTTCCTGAAGTACCTGATCCCCTACTTCCTGACTTTCCTGATGTTCTTCATCCTGTACAAGTTCATCCCCGAGGTCAAGGTCCACACCCGGGCCGGGATCATCCCGGCCCTGATCGCCGCCCTCATCTTCGAGGTCTTCAAGCGGGCCTTCGCCTTCTACGTCGTCCACTTCTCGGCCGTCGGCATCGTCTTGAGCAAGATCCTGCAGGGCACGCTGACCTCGGTGCTGTTCTTCGTGCTCTGGGTGACCTCGTCGATGGTCATCCTGCTCTGGGGCGCGGAGCTGGCCGCCCTGCTCAACGAGAAGTATGACGCGCGAGCGGCGGCGAAGGCGGGTAAGATGGCGCCTCCGGCGGTCAAACCGGCTTAAGGATTAGGAGCCTGTCCGCCCGGCCAAGGCGGCCCGGAGCGGGACACGTCCCATGGAGGAATGGGGAGGAATGGGGGGGAAGAAAGGGGACACGTACGTGGCGTAGAGGGGAAAGAAAGGGGACATGTACCTTTGGTACGTGTCCCCAGGAACATGAAAGGGGACACGTACGTGGCGTACATGTCCCCTTTTTTCAAACGTGCTTGGCGATGACGTCGAGGAGCTTCGCCTTCGGCAGCACGCCCACAAGCTTCTCCTTGACCTCCCCGCCCTTGAACAGGATCAGGGTCGGGATGGCCATGATGCCGTAGGTCTGGGGCGTCCGGGGATTGTCGTCCACGTTCATCTTGACGACCTTGAGCTTGCCGGCCTGGGCCGCGGCGATCTCCTCGACCACGGGGCCGATCATCATGCAGGGGCCGCACCAGGCGGCCCAGAAGTCCACCAGCACGGGCAGGTCGGACTTGAGGACATCGGCGTCGAAGGTGGCGTCGGTTCCGGTCAGAATAGCGTCGGACATGGGGGGCTCTCCAATTCCTAGTACTTTAGTAGTATATGAACTCCCATCATAGCGGCGGCCCGGGGCCTTGTCAAGCCCCCTATTCGGCCCAGCCGAGCTTGTCCTTGACCAGGCCGTAATAGGACCGCCGCGGCGAGGTGACGAGCTGGAGCTCGACCGGCGCCTTGCGGATCTCGACGACGTCGTCGTGGACCATGGCCCCGCCGCGCTGGCCGTCGTAGGTCACGGACACGTCCTCGCCCCTGGTCAGCAGACGGACGCCGACCGTCGAGGTCGCCGGCACGGCCAACGGCCGGAAGGACAGGGTGTGGGGGCAGATGGGCGTCACCAGGATGGCCGGCACCCCGGGGTGGAGGATGGGGCCGCCGGCGGAGAGCGAGTAGGCCGTCGAGCCGGTCGGCGTGGCCACGATCAGGCCGTCGCCCTTCAGCAGGGCCACGTCCCGGCCGTCGATGACAAGGGCCAGCTCGATGACCCGGGCCACGGCGCCCTTGGTGATGACGACGTCGTTCAGGCAGAACCCCGTGGCCGCCGGGGCGCGGGCCTCGAGGAGCCAGCGGCTGCTGACGAGGGATCGGTCGCCCGCCAGGAACCGGTCGAGTGTCGCCACCACCTCCGTGACCGGGATCTCGGTCAGGAAGCCCAGGCGGCCCAGGTTGACGCCCATGACCGGGACCCCCGCTTGGGCGGCATGGTGGGCCACGCTCAAGAGCGTGCCGTCGCCGCCGAGGACGACGACGAGGTCGCAGGCGGCGGCGATGGCCGCGCGCTCGAGCCCGTCGGGACGGCCGAGCTTGCGGGCGGCGACGTCCTCGAGGACGCAGGCGATGCCGCGGCCCTCGAAATATTCGACCACGATCTTGAGGATGCCCTCGACCGACGGAGCGTGGGGCTTGATGACGATGCCGGCTTTGCGAACTTCAGGCATGGCGCGCGGCCTCCTTGATCCATTCCGGGACGCGCCCGGCGTTGAGCTCGGGCGCTCCCTTGACCCACCAGGCGAAGAACTCGACGTTGCCCTTCTGGCCGTGCGTCGAGCAGCGGATGAGGCCCCGGCACCCGAAGCCGAGGGCCCGGGCCCCGGCCAGGACCCGTTCCAGGACCCCGGCGTGGACGGCCGGGTCGCGGACGACGCCCTTCTTCCCGACGTCCTTGGGGCCGGCCTCGAACTGCGGCTTGACGAGCGAGACCAGGGGCCAATCGCCTGGAAGGGCCCGGAGCGCCGGCAGGATCTTCAACACGGAGATGAACGAGACGTCCATGGTGACGATGCCGGGCGCCTCGGGGATGTCGGCCGGCGCGAGCTCGCGGGCGTTCTTTTCGATCTGAACGACCCGGGGGTCCTTCGTGAGCGTCCAATCGAGCTGCTTGGCGTCGACGTCGACGGCGTAAACCCTTGAAGCGCCTCGCTTTAAAAGGCAATCGACGAAGCCGCCCGTGGACGCCCCGATGTCCAGCCCGATCCGCCCGGCGACGTCGATGGCGAAGCGGTCCAGGGCCTCCTCGAGCTTGAGCCCGCCGCGGCTGACGAAGGGCAGGGGCCGGGCCACCTCGAGCGGGGCTTCGGCGTCCAGGAGCTCGCCGGACTTGGCCACCGGCCGGCCGCCGGTCGTCGTGACCAGGCCGGCCATGATCAGGGCCTGGGCCTTTTCGCGGCTGGGGGCCAGACCGCGGGCGGCCAGGAGCTTATCCGCGCGTTCCTTCACCGGCCCCTCCGGCGGGCGCCGTCCCGTAGAACTCGCGGATGCGGCGGACGATGCCCGCGACGTCCAGGCCGAGCGAGGCCCGGATCTCGTCGGACTTGCCCACGGGGAAGGACGCCACGGGCAGGCCCAGGGCCAGGAAGCGGATGCCGAACCGGCCCTCGCGGTCGAGGAGCCCGCGCACGGCGCTGCCGGCCCCTCCTTCGACGATGCCCTCCTCGAGGGTGACGACGGTCCGGCCCGGCCCGGCGAAGCGCAGGATGAGGTCGCGGTCGAGGGGCTGGACGAACCGGGCGTTGGCCACGGCCAGCGAGATCCCTTCCTTCTCCAGCTCGCGGGCCGCTTCGAGGGCCGGGGCCGTCATCGTGCCGACGGCGAAGAGGAGGTCGCGGCCGTCCTTGAGGACCTCGCCCCGGCCGAGGGGCAGGACCTCGAGGGCCTCGTCCATGGCCACGCCCAGGCCCTTGGCCTTGGGGAAGCGGACCGAGGCCGGGTGGCCGTAGGCCAGACCGGACCAGATCATGTGCTGGAGCTCGTTCTCGTCCTTGGGGGCCATGACGATCATGTTCGGCATCTGCCGCATGTAGGCCAGGTCGTTGAGGCCCTGGTGCGTCGGCCCGTCGTCGGGCACCACGCCGGCCCGGTCGAGAGCGAAGACGACGGGCAGGTCCATCAGCCCGACGTCGTGGTAGATCTGGTCGTAGGCCCGCTGGAGGAAGGTCGAGTAGATGGCCACGACCGGCTTGAGCCCGGCCAGGGCCAGGCCGGCGGCGAAGGTGACGGCGTGCTGCTCGGCGATGCCGACGTCGAAGAAGCGGTCCGGCAGCTTCTCGGAGAACTCCCGCAGGCCGGTGCCCTCGCCCATGGCCGCCGAGATGGCCAGGACCTTGGGGTCCTTTTTAGCGATCTTGATCATGGCCGACCCGAAGGCGCTCGAGAACGACGGCCCCCAGGCCTTCTGCAGGGGCTCGCCGGTGGCCACGTGGAAGGGCCCGGCGCCATGGAATTTCTCCGGGTGCAGGCGGGCCGGTTGGAAGCCCTTGCCCTTCTGGGTCACGCACTGGATGAGGACGGGGCCGTCGATCGTCTTGGCCGTCTCGAAGGCGTCGACGAGCGACTGGACATTGTGGCCGTGGACGGGCCCGATGTAGCGGATGCCCAGCTCCTTGAAGACGAAGCCGGGAAAGAGGGTCTTCTTGACCAGCTCCTCCATGGCCCGGCCGGCCTTGATGACGGGGGCGCCCAGCCGGGGCACCTTGCGCAGGATGGACTTGGCCTGGTCCTTCATCCGGATGTAGCGATGGCCGGAGACGAGGTAGGAGAAGTACTTCGACCAGGCCCCGACGTTGAGCGAGATGGACATCTCGTTGTAGTTCAGGACGATGATCAGCCGCTCGCGCAGGTGGCCGATCTGGTTCAGGGCCTCCAGGGCCACGCCGCCGGTCAGGCTGCCGTCGCCGACCACGGCCACGACGTGGTGCCTTTCGCCCGCCTTGTCCCGGGCCACGGCCAGGCCCAGCGCGGCCGACAGGGCCGTCGAGGCGTGGCCGGTGTTGAAGACGTCGTGCTCGCTCTCCTCGCGGCAGGGGAACCCCAGGACGCCGCCCCGCCGGCGCAGCCCGCCGAAGCGGTCCTTGCGGCCGGTCACGATCTTGTGGGTGTAGCACTGGTGGCCGACGTCCCAGACGATCTTGTCCCGGGGCGAGTCGAAGGCCAGGTGCAGGGCCAGGGTTAGCTCGACGGCCCCCAGGTTCGAGGCCAGGTGGCCGCCGTTCTTGGCCACCGATTCCAGGATGAGGGCCCGGACCTCCATGGCCAGCGTGGAAAGCTCCTCCGGCGACAGCGCGCGGAGGTCGGCCGGCCCGTTGACGCGGTCGAGGATCTTGGCCATGTCGTCTCGCTCCCGGTCAGTCCTTGCTGTCGTCGTCGTCATCCGCGGCCTCGCCGCCGGTACCGGCCTCCGCTTCGGGCTCGAACTCCTCGGCCCGGAGCTTCCCTTGCTCGTCCTTGAGCAGGATCTCGACCTTGCGCTCGGCCTTGTCCAGCTCGCCGCGCAGGAAGCGGGACATCTTGACGCCCTTCTCGAACAGGGCCAGCGACTCGTTGAGGGAGATGCCGCCCTTCTCCAGCTTGGCCACGATCTGCTCCAGCTCGGCCAGGGCTTTCTCGAACGTCAGGGTGGTGGTCATGATCCCTCCTTCAGGAACCGGGACTCCAGGAGCTTCTTGCGGTCGACCGCCTCGACCCGGGCCCGGAACTCGCCCTTGAAGAACGTCACCTCGACGGTCTCGCCGGGCTCGACCTCTTCGATGCGGCGGGCCAGGCGCAGGCCGCCCTCTTTCCAGACCAGGGCGTAGCCCTTCTTGAGCACGGCCAGGGGGCTCATGGCATCCAGCCCGGCCGTCAGCCGGTCCCAGGCGGCCCGGTGCCCGGCCAGGGTCCGCCGCAGGACGCTCCCCAGCCGCTCGGCGGCCAGGAGCGCCGCCCCCTTGTGGGCGGCGATGGCCCGCTGCTCGCCGCGGATGACGTTCCGGCCCCGGGCCTCGAGGTCGTCGACCTTGCGGGCCAGGTTGGCCAGCCGGACCTGGAAGTTCTGGAAGATGCGGTGCCGGGCCAGCTCGTCGACGTCGCTCCGCAGATGCTGGACCTCGAAGCGCACGGTGTCGGCCAGCCGCCGCGTCAGCACGCCGATGCGCTCGGCGAAGGCGGCCTCGGTCTCGATGACCATCTCCGCCGCGGCCGACGGCGTCGAGGCCCGCTTGTCGGCCACGAAATCGGCGATGGTGTAATCGACCTCGTGGCCGACGGCCGAGATGACCGGCACGGGCGAGCGGGCGATGGCCCGGGCTACGGGCTCCTCGTTGAAGGCCCACAGGTCCTCGATCGAGCCGCCGCCCCGCCCGACGATGAGGACCTCGATGCCGGGCCAGGCGCCCAGGGCGTCGATGCCCGCGACGATCTCGGCCGCCGCGCCCTCGCCCTGGACCCGGGCCGGGTGGATGACGACGTGCAGCCGGGCGTAGCGGCGCTCGAGGATGCGCAGGATGTCGCGCAGGGCGGCCCCGGTGGGCGAGGTGACGACGCCGATCGTCCGCGGCCGGAGCGGCAGGGGGCGCTTGCGCGCGTCGTCGAACAGGCCTTCGGCCTTGAGCTTCTCCTTGAGCTGCTCGAAGGCCATCTGGAGGGCGCCCTTGCCCTTGGGCTCGACGAGGTCGACGTAGAGCTGGTAGTCGCCGCGGGGCTCGTAGACGCTGACCTTGCCCCGGCAGACGACCTTCAGGCCGTCCTTGAGCTCGAACGGCACCTTGCGGGCCGTCGACTGCCACATGACGGACTTGATGACGCTCTTCTCGTCCTTGAGGCTGAAGAAGACGTGGCCGGAGGCGGCCTTCTTGTAGCCCGAGACCTCGCCCTCGACCCAGACCTGGGGCAGGGCCGTCTCGAGGGCGACCTTGACGATCTCGGCGACCTGCGAGACCGTGTAGACATGGTCGCGGACGACCAGGCCGTCAGTCTTCGTGGCCATCCTCCGCCAGGACCTCCCGGACGATCGACCGGGCCTTGCCGGTCTCGGGGTCGATCGCGATGAAGACGCCCGACAGGAACAGGCCGTCCCGCGAGGGCTCGAAGCGCTGCGGCCGGGAGGTCAGGAACCGGGCCAGGGCCTGCTCGCGGGCCATGCCGATGACCGCGTTGCGGCCGCCGGCCATGCCGGCGTCGGTGATGTAGGCCGTCCCCTTCGGGAGGACCCGCTCGTCCGACGTCGGGACGTGGGTGTGCGTGCCCAGGACGGCCGAGACCCGGCCGTCCAGGTGCCAGCCGAGGGCCTGTTTCTCGGAGGTGGCCTCGGCGTGGATGTCGATGATGATGATGGGGGTCACGGCCCGCAGGGCCGCGATCTCCTCGTCGGCCCGCTGGAACGGGCAGTCGATGGGCTCCATGAAGACCCGCCCCTGGAGGCTCAAGACGGCCGCCTTGGTCCCGTCGGCCGCCTGGAAGACGTAGGACGAGCGGCCGGGATTGACGGCCGGGTAGTTGGCCGGCCGCAGCAGGCGCGGCTCGCGCTCCAGGTAGGGCAGGGCCTCCTTCTTGTCCCAGATGTGGTTGCCCGAGGTCAGGACGTCGACGTGCATGAACAGGTCCTTGCCGATGTCCTCGGTGATGCCGCTGCCGCCGGCCGCGTTCTCGCCGTTGGCCACGATGAGCGCGGGCCGGTGCTTCTGCACCAGCCCCGGCAGGAACTTCTCCAGGGCCCGGCGGCCGGGGCGGCCGATGACGTCGCCGAGGAAGAGGACCCCGAAATCAGCGGGCATATTCGACCGCCCTCATCTCGCGGATGACCGTGACCTTGATCTGGCCGGGGTAGTCGAGCTCGGCCTTGATCTTGGCCGCCACGTCCTTGGCCAGCAGGGCCGCCTTGTCGTCGGTGACCTTGAGGGCCTCGACGATGATGCGGATCTCGCGGCCGGCCTGGAGGGCGAAGGTCTTGGAGACGCCCTCGAACGAGGCGGCGATCTCCTCGAGCTTCTCCAGGCGCTGGATGTAGGTCTCCAGCAGCTCGCGCCGGGCCCCGGGCCGGGCGGCCGAGAGCGTGTCGGCGGCCTGGACCAGGACGGCCTCGATGGACGGGAAGTCGACGTCGCGGTGGTGCGAGGCGATGGCCTGGACGACCCTCTCCGACTCGCCGTACTTCTTGGCCAGCTCGACGCCGAGCTCGGTGTGGGTGCCCTCGACGTCGCGGTCGACGGCCTTGCCGATGTCGTGAAGCAGGCCGGCCCGCAGCGCGACGTTGGTGTCCAGCCCGATCTCGCGGGCCATCATGGCCGCCAGCATGGCCACTTCCTTGGTGTGCTGGAGGACGTTCTGGCCGTAGCTGGTGCGGTACTTGAGCTTGCCCAGGAGCTTGATCAGCTCGGGGTGGATGTCGCGGACCTTGAGCTCCAGGACGGCCGACTCGCCCTCCTGCTTGATCTTCTGCTCCAAGTCGGCCTTGACCGACTCGACGATGTCCTCGATGCGGGCCGGGTGGATGCGCCCGTCGGTGACCAGCTTCTGGATGGACAGCCGGGCCAGCTCGCGGCGGATGGGGTCGAAGCTCGACAGGATGACCGCCTCGGGCGTGTCGTCGACGATGATGTCGACGCCGGTGGCCATCTCCAGGGCCCGGATGTTGCGGCCCTCGCGGCCGATGATGCGGCCCTTCATGTCGTCCGAGGGCAGGTCGACGACCGAGACCGTCGTCTCGGTGACGTGCTCGGCGGCCGAGCGCTGGATGGCGTTGGTGATGATCTCCCGGGAGGAGACGGCGGCCTTCTCGCGGGCCTCGTCCTCGATGCGGCGGACCGTGGCGATGGCCTCCAGGCGGGCCTCGTCCTCGATCTTCTTGATCAGCATGGCCTTGGCCTCGTCCTGGGTCAGGCCGGAGACGCGCTCCAGCTCCTGGACGGCCTTCTGGAGGGCCTCGGCGATCTTGGCCTCCTCGGCCTCGAGGTCCTTTTCCTTTTTCGAGATCTGGCGCTCCTTCTGGGTGAAATCGCGCTCCTTGCGCTCGATCGACTGGAAGCGCCGCTCCAGGTTCTCTTCTTTGCTCAAGAGGCGGCGCTCGGTCTCGTTGATCTTGCGCTGCTTCTCGCGGTTCTGGGCCTCCAGCTCGTTCTGGCGGGCCAGGTCCTTCTCGCGGGCCTCGATGGCCGCTTCGCGGCGGATCTTCTCCCCGTCCTCGCGGGCCCGTTCCAGAAGGACGCGGGCTTGGTCTTCGGCCTCGGCGGCCTTGCGGGAGCCGGCCTGCCGCTTGAGCAGGAGGACGACGACGGCGGCGGCCAGGACGACGGTCAGGGCGATGGCGACGTACGTCAGCCAGTTCATGGGGCGAACCTCCTCATCTATGCGTAATGAGGAGACGGGAAGGAAAGGCCGGAAGCGTCAGATGCCCGCGCCGGGAGCGGCCCGGCCCTCGAGACGGCCCCCGGGGGCCGCCCCGTCACAGCGGGGATTTATCGGCGTCCGTGTATGTCGTGTCATCTGCGAAAAGATGCCCTTCCAAGCTTTCGATCTCCGTCTCCATATGGCCCAAGGCCTCGTTCAGCTGGTCCAGCTTCTTCTGGCTGAGAAAGAGCTCGTCCGCGATGTTCAAGGCCGCCAGCACGGCGATCTTGGTCGTGTCCGCGGACTTCGATTTCACCGCCACTTCGTGCATCTTCTGGTCCACGAGCGAGGTCAAGTGGCCGATATACTGCTCATCCTCTTCTCCTTTGACGCGGATCTTGTACCGCTGTCCGAAGATCTCGATCTCGAGGATGTGTTCGGTCATAAGCCCAGCTGGTCGATCTGGCCGATGATGGCCTCGATCTTCCCCTTGAGGACCTCCCGCTCGCCCTCGTACTTCTTCATGTCCTCGTCCATCCGGGCGATCTTGCGGGCGTTCTCCTCGAAGTCCTTCTTCTCGGTCTTCAGCTCCTTGAGCTGCTGCCGCAGCTTCTCGTTCTCGGCCGTCAGCTTGTGGATGTGGTCGACGACCTGTCCGATCTTGCCTTCGAGTATTTTAATGCGCTCGAGTTCGGAAGTCAATTTGCACCCTCCCTGAGTTGGATATCCAGAGCGGCCTTGAGCTGGCCGACGATCTCCTGGGCGGCCTTGTCCACCTCCCCGGTCACCAGCGTCCGCTGCGGATGGCGGAAGCGGAGCCGGACGGTCAGGCTGACCCGGCCTTCGGGCACGGGCGGGCCGGCGAAGCGGTCGACGAGCTCGAAGCCCTCGAGGAGCGGCTGATCGAGCCGGCCGATGACGCGGGCCACCTCGCCGTAGGCGACGGCGCGGTCCATGAGGAACGACAGGTCGCGGACGGCCCCGGGATGCTTGGGCACGGGGACGAAGGAGAACGGCCGGGGCGTCTTCTCGAACAGGGCCGAGAGGTCGATCTCGGCCGCGAACACCGGCCGCTCGACCGAGACGGCCGCGGCGAAGTCGCGCCGGAGGAGGCCGAGGTGGCCGACCGGCTGGCCCTTGTAGAGCGCGGCCAGGGCCCGGCCGGGCTCGAAGGTCGGATGATCGCGCTCCTCGAACGCGACAGGGTCGAAACGAAGCGCCTCGAGGGCGGCTTCGACCGCGCCCTTGACCACGAAGACGTCGGTCTCGGCGGCGGCCAGGGCCGGGCCGGCCCCGGGCAGGAGCCCGGTCGAGAGGAGCCCGAGGTGGAGCTCCTCGCAGGGCTTGGCGTCGTCGAGCCAGGAGAAGACGTTGCCGGCCTCGAAGACGTGGACGCCCTCGAGCCCGCGGTTGAGGTTCCAGGCGGCGTTCTCGACCAGCCCGGGGAGCAGGGTCGTGCGCAGGACCGAGGCCCGGTTGGAGATCGGGTTGCGGATGGGCACGGCCGTCTTGCCGCCGGCCGCGGCGGCCTCCCGTTCGGGGTCGGCGAAGCTCCAGTTGACGACCTCGTCGAAGCCTTGGCCGCAGAGGGCCCGGCGGAGGCGGGCGAGGCGCTCGCGGCACCGGTGGACGGCCAGCGGGAACGAGTCGACCGGGGTGACCCGCGACGGGATGCGGTCGTAGCCGTAGAAGCGGGCCACCTCTTCGA
>JAEAME010001134.1_pt1 | contig 20280 bp, 24 predicted proteins | sample 8958731 | NCBI WGS metagenome assembly JAEAME01 (sample SAMN16933194, study PRJNA681113) | bioreactor sludge metagenome | isolation source: anerobic bioreactor sludge (Control) | place: India:Bengaluru | collected 2018-10-24 | reverse complement strand
CCCCCAAAAATCTTCTCTGGGAACAAGATCCAATTGCTAGTTTCAATTGGACAACAGAGCATTTTAATATTAAAGAAAGCGAGCTTATAGCAGAACCTCTTAATTTACTTCGTTCATTTGGTGAGCATTCAATTTACGAAATTACTGCATTATATGACTTTTTAGGCGCTAATCATGCAACTCAATCGGTTTGGTCCAAGATAGGTGAGAGTCAAAGAAGAATTATCTATTATCCCTATACTGATAATTTACTGACTAACTATATTTTTTCGATACCGCTTCGTATCAGTTATAGAAAATATAAATACGTATTCAAAGAGGTTGCGTCTTATTGTGGTGTTCCCTCTCAAATTATTAAACGCCGTAAATTAGGTTTTAATCCCTTGACTAATCTTGATTTGTTAAAGAAAGAATTTTTTGAGCCTCTTTTTCCGGTTGCTTCAAAAGTTTTTGATAAGGAAAAACTGTTAAAATTGAATGTTACAAATTGGGGCTATAATTTTTGGACTATGTGGAACATCTTGAATTATTCAATTTGGAAACGCTTGTGCATAGAAAACGAACCTGTCAAGGTTATACTCGAGGAAGTTGGTAAAAACTAAATTGATGGTTATCTATTAATTATGGAAAAACTTCAATTTAATCAGACACAACATCAATTGCCGTGTTAATAATCATGAGATTATTTATTTTATAAGCGCTTTTCAAAATCCTGAAAGCATTATTAGATTGATTAATATCCTTAGTCATTGATCCTGCTATTTCCTCTTCTTATGGGCATATTAATAAAACTAAATCGGAAAATTTAGAAATTTGGAAGAAACAAATGCAAAGTGGTTGTAATACCGAAAATCTCAAGATTGTTTCCAAATTTGACTGTAAATGATCTTTTTTTGGCATAATAGATGCTGTCTTTTTAAAACAATAAGAAATGGTGATTGATTATTTGGAAGAAAGTCTAATCCAAAAATTGATCAAGAAATTTTAGATATAATTGACAAGGAACTTTTTATGCTTAAAAAAATAATAATTAGTAACAATTAAATATGACAGATTGTTTTTTAAAAAAACATAACCTTAATCTATATATGCATGTTTTTCAAATTTTGCAGTAAATAGGAAAGGAATTGTGGTGAGTGTATGAGCAGACCATGTGATGTAGGAGAATTACGAGTCGGCGGCTACATGATAATTGATGGAGAACCCTGCCGTATAGTTGATATTGCTAAATCCAAACCAGGTAAACACGGTTCAGCAAAAGCCAGAATCGTTGCTATAGGTGTTTTTGATAACCAAAAAAGACAATTTGTTAAACCAGTAGATGGTAGTGCAGAAATACCAATAATTGATAAGCGCCCAGGTCAAGTTTTTGCAATAAGTCCAAGCGGCGTTCAAATTATGGATCTTGAAACATATGAGTATGTTGATGCTCCAATGCCCGAAGAAGAAGATTTAAAATCAAAGATAGCAGCAGGCGCCGAAATCGAATATTGGAAAATTATGGGTAAAATAAAAATTACCAGAGTAAAATAATTTACCCTCCCCTTTTAACTTCTAATTTTTCGTTGACTCCTTTAAACTTTTTTAAAATTTTATATTAATGCCCTTTTTTCTGTTAACCTTTATTTTCTAGCAAATTGCCTTCTTTGGTTGAAGCCAATGATGCATGAAGAGCCGTCTGAATTGTGAAGAATAATTATAATGGGGAACTGAGGCTTCAAATCACGGCAGATTTCTCCTTAAAACTCTTATACTTAGAGAGTAAATTCCTTGTAAGGCTAAGAAATGTTAAGCAATTCAGCGAAATTGATAGTAATCGCAACAGAGCCATAACTATAATTGCTTCTGCATATGTAGCAAATTTGGCTTTAAATTCTCCTGTAAATTCTAATATTCCCATGCCAAACCCTAGCAGCAGTCCAACGCCAACTGTTTCTGCAGGTTCCCCTTCGCCAACTAAGCAAAATGAATCGGCAATTTACACATTCACAGTAGCACCAACTATAACAAGTTATGAATCCTACTGGAATGACACTGATTTTAACAAACTATTCGAGACTACATTTCACGTTAATGCTCAAATAACTTGGGACAAAAATCAAGCCCCCTACGTAAGGTATTATGAAATAACTCCTCATTTTAACGGAAATACTAAACCAACCCAAAAAATCTGGGGTGGCACAGACGAATTCAGAGACTGGGGAGTTAAATCATGGGTAAGTCTAGAAAAATCTAATTGGGTAGAAAACGAAATTTATTTTACGGGATCAGGTGCTATAAATTACCCTGACCCCAGCAATTTCGTGGGAACATACGATAACAACCTCAACTGGAACAAAGAAGGATTACATGGGATAGTGATCGGGAGTATGACTACTACTTATGAATGGTATTTCGATGATGCGGGGGCAACTGAGGCGGACTTGGCAAAAACTGAGCAAGCAATGCTTGAATTTGCTGAAAGTTACTTTGAGGGTTGGACATTTACGGTTAAACCGGTAAGCTAATTTTTCATTAGCCTTCCAAACTATTGTTAGGGCTTTCTTTCCTAAACTTTTGCTTGTGTTGTATACGTTTTTATGCTGTAATATTTATTTAAAGGCAATAGAATGTTTAAGAAGCTGGAGATTTGAATGGCACTTGACCGTTTAGGTTCATCATTAACTAACGCCATAAAGAAACTCTTCAAAACGGGCGTTGTGGACGAAGCAGCAGTGAAAGAACTTGTTAAGGATATACAGAGGGCGCTACTTCAATCAGACGTTAATGTGCAACTTGTGCTTGAAATTTCTAAACGTATTGAAGAGCGTGCATTAAACGAAAAGGTCCCGCCGGGAATATCCAGACGAGAACATGTTATCAAAGTTGTTTATGAAGAATTAACACGTTTTGTCGGCGAAAAACCTGTGCCTTTAAAGGTTGATCCAGGCAAGAAGAAGACTATAATGCTTGTTGGCATTCAGGGATCAGGAAAAACTACTCATGCTGCAAAACTAGCACGGTATTTTCAGAAACGTGGTCTGAAACCTGGTTTAATTGCAGCTGATACATTTCGTCCAGGTGCATATGCTCAATTATTGCAGTTGGGAAATAGGATAAACATTACAGTGTTTGGTGAAGAAAAAGCTAAGGATCCTGTTAAGGTAGTTCGAGAAGGTCTCAAGCAATTTGCAGATAAGGATCTAATTATTGTTGATACTGCAGGGCGGCATAAGGAAGAGAAAGAGCTAATTAAAGAAATGAAGGACCTTGAAAAAAGCATTCATCCAGACGAGGTCATAATGGTTATAGATGGTACAATTGGTCAGCAAGCACTCATTCAAGCAAAATCTTTCCATGAAGCAACTCCCATTGGAGCAATTATTGTAACAAAGCTTGATGGATCCTCTCGTGGAGGTGGTGCCCTTTCAGCTGTTGCCGCAACGGGGGCCCCGATAAAATTCATCGGTACAGGAGAAAAAATTGAAGACATAGAAGCATTTATTCCATCACGCTTCATAGGACGCCTTTTAGGTATGGGCGACTTGGAAACATTGCTGGAGAAAGTTCATGAAGCAGAAGTAAATGTGCCTCAAAAGAAAGCTAAAGAAATCTTGAGTGGAAAATTCACTCTAACTGATATGTATGAACAGTTCAGTGCCGTTAAAAATATGGGGCCATTTAGTAAAGTAATGAAGATGCTTCCTGGCATGTCATATGATGTACCTGATGAAATGCTTAACTCAGCTGAGGGACGTCTGGATAAGTGGCGAGTAATAATACAGTCAATGACACCTACTGAACGTGAAAATCCTAAATTACTAAATTCTTCACGTGCAAAACGGATAGCACATGGTTCAGGAACAACTGAAAAAGACGTTAAAGAATTAGTAAAGCAATACTTTATGATGCGAAAAATGTTAAAGATGTTTAAACGCAAAAAGAAGCTGCCCTTTGGTCTTGGAGGAAAAGGCGGTATGGGCATGGCTGGGATGCCTGGAAACTTTAAGTAGGCTATAATGATGGATGTATTAGAAAAAGCGTTTGAACTTCTTAGTAAATATCCACTTTGTGACCATTGTTTAGGTAGACAATTTGCTGCTCTTGGTTACAGTATGGAAAATAACATTCGCGGTAAAGCCTTAAAAGTCAGCTTAATTTTGCAAGCAAATGACTTGGAAAAAGAAAAGTCTTCTGAGGGAACTAGTAAGCTTCAGGTTTTAGCTTCTAATGGCTTTTCAAGAGAAGCTCAGGAGACATTGAAGCATCTAAAACAGGTTCCGTCTGCGCCTGCAGAGAAATGTTTTCTTTGTGAAGGTAAATTTAATCATATACACGATTTAACAAAAAAAGCTCTTGATTCCCTTAAAGCGTATGAGTATTCCACTTATCTCGTGGGTATCAAATTACCTGTAAAAATTGAGGAGAGAGAAGACGAATTTAAGGCTGCTTTTAACCTATCATATAGTGAAAGCATAAAACATGAGTTCGGTAGATTACTCGGAAAAGCTCTTGCTCAAGAGACCGGCAAAGAAGCAGAATACCTTATTCCTGATATTGTGGTGGTCTTTAATCCATTCATTGATAAGGTTCGATTGCAGATTAATCCATTGTTTATTGGAGGACGCTACCGCAAGCTGGTTCGAACCATTCCTCAGTCAAAATGGTTCTGTTCAAGCTGTCGAGGTAAAGGCTGCGAAAAATGTGGCGGAACCGGGAAATTGTATCCTGAATCAGTTGAGGAATTCGCTTCTAAACCGTTGCTTGACGCTTCTGAAGGTGAAGATTCTTTTTTCCATGCTTCAGGTAGAGAAGATATTGATGCACGAATGTTAGGAACGGGTAGACCTTTCATTGTTGAAGTCTCTAAACCAAAAAAGCGGCTTTTAGATTTGAATACGCTTGAAAAAATCATCAATACTGGAGCTGTGGATAAGGTTGAGGTTTCAGCGCTTCATTTTACAACGAAAGATAAAGTTAGGCGTTTAAAGAAAGGAGAAAGTGCCCAAAAAGAGTACCGTCTACTGGCCGAGTTTGAAAATGAAGTTACAGATGAAGGCTTAAAAATGATTGCAGAGAAGCTTTCAGGTGCTTTGATTAAACAACAGACGCCTTTACGTGTTGTGCATCGAAGGGCGGATTTAATCCGAGAAAGGTACATATATAAGCTTGAAGTAAAGAAGGTGTCGCTTAAGAGGGCTCTGTTGGAAATTCGTTGCCAAGGAGGCCTTTATGTGAAAGAATTGGTGTCTGGAGATGAAGGTCGTACTATTCCAAATGTTTCGGATTTGCTTGGTAACCGAGCGAAGACCCTTAAGCTTGACGTTCTCAATGTAATAATGGATGATAATTAAAAGGTGAAAAATAGATGAGAGGTTCAAAAGGATATTATTCTGGTACTCGAAGTCTGCTACGGAAACCTAATCGTGAAAGAGGAAAACCACACATTAGTAAGATATTACATGAATATACACTTGGTTCCCAAGTAATTATAAAAATGGATTCTAGTACACAAAAGAGTATGCCTCATAAAAGGTTCCACGGTAAAATTGGAGTAATTCAAGAAAAGCGTGGACGCGGATACGTAATTAACGTACCGCAGGGTGATGCAATTAAAACAATAATTGTGCGCTCAGAACACTTAGAGCCATATACGGGGACTTGAGTAAAATGGGTCAAAGAGAACTAAGTGAAACAAAATTAACATTACCGCAAGTAAAAAAGGTACTTGAAAGCATAGGCGAAGAGAATCTTGACCAATTCCAAAGACGTACACTTGATTATGTTAGCAAGTTCTCTAAAGTTGACCCTGTTAAAGCGGAGGAATTGCTTTCTATGTTCGTAAAAGAATATGAGCTTGATGAGGTTGAAGCTGTTCAAATTATTAATTGCATGCCTGAGACTGTTGATGAGCTTCGCGTTTTCCTTGCTGGCGGACGTAAAATAATTGAAACTGCAAAGCTGGAAAAAATAGTTTCAATTCTAAACGAAAGCAGACTCCTCAAATAGTGCAATCAAGTAAGCATTTTTAAGCATATAATGTAAATAGATTAGAGGGTCTAGTGATAGTTATGGAGAAGCGATACGAAGAGTACGCTTACGTGTTAGATTTCCTTCCACACGGTAAGCCTGGATTTCGTCCAACTGGACGAGCTGGTTACAGAGCGGGAGCTTTGATCCAATGTGTTGGTGAAGAATTCTTTACTTTGCTTGAAGCCTTAGTTAAGGAAGGCTTGATGCTAAAGCCCGGCGACCGTGTTTATGTGGGAAAGGATTCTCGTGAAGAAGTTACTTACATTATAGGCCGTATTGGTTATGAAGAGTTAACAGCTGCAGCAAAAGCTGAGCTTCCTGCCGTAATTAACAAAGTAATAGTAAATAGAGAACAATGGTTTGTTAACTTCTTTAATACTGCACGTGCTATTACTCCACGAATGCATGCCTTAGAGTTGGTTCCAGGGATTGGCAAGAAATACATGTGGCAAGTAATTAATGAGCGCACTCGTAAACCCTTTGAAAGCTTTGATGATCTGCAAAAAAGAACTGAATTACCTAACCCTGCGAAACTCATAACTAAACGGGTTATGGAGGAACTTGAAGGCGACAGCAAATATCGCCTATTCACTAGGGCACAATAAAGATGGTTATTGAAGAAACTAAACATTTACTAGATGCTTCAAGGATTACACCTAATAAGCTTCTTGGGCAAAACTTCTTGGTTGAGACCTCATTTTATCCTAAACTAAGCGTGTATGCCTACATAAAGCCAACAGATATAGTTCTTGATGCTGGTGCCGGCTTTGGTTTCCTTACACGCTTTTTAGCTAATGAATGTAAATCTATTGTTGCTGTTGAAAAAGATCCCCAGATTGTAGCGGTTTTACGCGAGCAAACAAAGAATTTAAGAAATGTTCAGGTTATTGAGGGTGATGTGTTAAAGACTGTTTTGCCCAAAATTAATAAAGCAGTTTCTGCTCCACCTTATTATTTATCCTCTAAGTTAGTTTTATTTCTTCTTGAACAGAAACTTGATTGTGCTGTTTTGATTGTGCAAAGAGAATTTGCTGACCGGTTAGTAGCTAAAGTTCGTAGTGAAGAATACAGTTGGCTTACTGTTATTGTGTCTTATCAAGCTAACGTGGAATTATTAGACAAAGTTCCTAAAGACATGTTTTATCCTCAGCCCGATGTCGACTCAATAATTATACGTCTAACTCCTTGGAAGCAATTGCCTTTTAAGGTTAAAAATAAATTATTTTTTGAACAAATGATAAAGTGGCTTTTTACTGAACGCAATAAGAAACTCTCTAACGCTCTTGAACCCTTTATAAAAAGTAACCTTAAACTAAACAAACAAGAATACCAAAGAATTATTAAAAGAACTCCTTTTGCTAATATGCGTCCTAGAGAACTTTCACCAGAAAATTTTGGAGCCTTAGCCAATGCATTCACCAATTAAGCGAGCTTGTTTTGGAAGCCTAAAGTTTGATGTTACAGAGGACGTTTTTGAGCCGTCTGAAGACACTTTTCTTTTTGCTGAAAATCTTGATGTAGGAAGAGACGATGAAGTGTTAGATGTTGGTTCAGGTTGCGGGATTCTTGGAATAATAGCGGCACAAAAAGCACGAAGGGTAATATCTGTAGATATTAATCCCTTTGCGGTTAGTTGTACAAAACATAATGCTGTTTTAAATCGTTCAAACAATAAAATGGACTTTATTCAAACTGACTTGTTAAGTGCTTTAAAAGAAAAAACCCATTTTGATTTAATTCTCTTTAATGCTCCATATTTGCCATCTGAGCCACATGAATTGAATACTTGGATTGGGCGTGCTTGGGCGGGGGGTGCCAGTGGGCGTGAAGTAGTTGATCGTTTTATTCCTCAAGCGGTTTTACATCTTAAAAAAAATGGCAGAATCTTGCTTTTGCAGTCAACACTTACTAATGTTGGTTTGACAATTCAGAAGTTTGAGGAGTATCATTTGAAGGCAAATGTGAAAGCTGAATCTAAGTTGCCTTTTTTTGAAACAATTATTCTAATAGAAGCTAAAGTAAAATAAGAAAAAAGAATAATTAGCTATTGGCTTGAAAAGTTAGGGTTTTTTCATCTCGTGGCGAATCCACCAGATGATGCCGATAGCTGCAGGTATTGCCAATATTGCTACTGTCCAGATCAGTATTGTAAACATAGAACCGATGACATAATCAAGTGTCCATGTTGCGATTGGTACATTCCAATTGCCATCAATGTAAACTTTTAATGCGAAAGCAATGAAAAGTAAAGGTGATATTGCTCCGCCGGCATTCCTTGATTTTGAATGTTTGCTTCTATTGTATTTCTTCTTTTCTTCTTCAGGTAGTCTTTTCCACCATTGCCAACCAGCTACCGTACCTATCGCTGCAGGTATTCCTATGATTATAGCCTCCCAAAAGATCGCGTGAAGTATGAACATTACCATGTTTCCTATAGACCATTGACTAAGACTCGATGGGACTAGACTAGTTGCTTGGGCTTCAGCTGCAAACCATAGGAAAACGTAGATTGCGGCAGCAAACAATAGACTTCCTGCGGCTATGAACACCAACACCATTTTCCAATGGTTTTTCATGAATTTTTTTCATTTGGCTCATCTTTTATTTGATTTTCAGTCATTTTTTCTTCCGCTGTCTTATTGTGGAGGTTGTACAGGTGGCGAAGTGTATCCATTGCTATTTTGTTGAGGATTATATTGTTGATATTGCTTAGATTTCATTGTAAAAAAGCCAACTGTTACAAATATCCAAGAGATGAAAATAATTATCAAACCGATTCCGAAAACGATTGTAAAAATTGAACCCCCCAAAGTAAAGTACCCGTTGTAGTGAATGATGATTCCCCGGATTTTTCTGAAGGTGTATTGAAAACTTTTCGTAAACGAGAGGATGCAAGAATAAAGAATACAAAAGCTATCACTAATCCCGCAAAGAAACTTATCAACCCCGCTCCAAAACCTATCGTTGGTAAAGCAATGCTTGTAAACGTGAATTCTGAGGCGAAAGCAATACCAATCACTATCGCTGCTATTGCTACTGCAATAGCTATTAGTGCAATTATGTAGAATTTTACGCCTGCTAAAGAGTTCTTGTAGATATCATCATCTTGATAATAGTTAGAAAATTCTTTCATTGCTCTAATTAGTAGTATTACGCCGATTATTCCCAAAACCAAACCGACGTATGGGACTAAGCTTAGTAACATTAGTATTGACCCCTCCATAGCCAAAGTTTTACTATATTCGAAACTTACGTTCATTTTTTTTACCTCTTTTTTTTGTACATAGTGATGTTCCTGGACGATATAGCCCTAACATTTAGAATAGGCACTCTAAGGTTTAGAGCTGTTAAAAAAATTTAATCTAAAATTTCTGTAAGGGGTTGGTTTATTTCTATGTTTTTAGATTAGCAACAAATAGAGGATACTATTGAAAAAGTCTAGGGGAATAAATACTGATATTCAATCACCCAGAACAAAACTTCTCTACCTCATTTATTCCGCTCAAGGTAGTAAAATTAAGGCTGAACCTGGAGTCAAATCTAACATAAGTGCAGCATTAGGTTACAAGTCTGATGGTCACTTTCATTACGATTGGAATTACCTATCAAATGCCGGTATGATTGAGGAAAAACATGGTTATTTTATTGTCACTGACACAGGAAAAAAAGAATTTGCTTTGTATTCAACAGCTGCTATGAGTAATTCAATAATTGTGGTTATGGGTATTACTATGTTCTTTTTTACAATAGGAATTAACTTTGGTTTTCTACCGAAGGAAAGCGCCATATTTTTCTCTATTGCTTTAATTACTGTTGGCTCCCTTTTCTTGCTAATAAATCGAAGAAATAAGCCGAAATTACCTGTTGAAGCAAAAGGCTTACTGAAAGAGCTAAATCGACGCTAATTTTCCCTATTTTCACTTAATTGTTTTGGCTTGAAAGTCGAATATTTATTCAAGCTTTTATAGTAACATAAGTCAACTATTGACTGTTAGATTGTTTTTTTAATAGTTGCAGTGTTTCTATTTTTTAATGGTAACGTTTATAACTTTATTTTATTATTGCTAAAGGCGCGAAGCGGAAGTACAATGGGACATCGTAAACATCATGCTCCAAGACATGGGTCATTAGCTTATTTACCTAGGAAACGGGCTAAAAGCCCAGTAGCCAGAATACGCTATTGGCCAGAAATTAAATCAGATTCTCCTAGGCTGTTAGCCTATTCAGCTTACAAAGCTGGTATGACTTATATTTTCACTATTGAGGACAAGAAACGTTCTCCACATTTTGGAAAAGAAGTCATGAAAGGTGCAACTATACTAGAAACGCCACCAATCCTTGTTTGTGGTTTTAGAACTTATACTAAAACACCTTATGGACTGCAAAACCTCACTGAGGTTTGGATGAAAGATCCCCCAGCAATATTGAGTAGAGCACTGGTTTTACCGGAGAACTTTAACACTGAAGCCATGCTCGAGAAGGTCCAAAAGAACATGGATCAAACCTTAACAGTTAGGGTGCTTACAGCAACTCAGCCATCATTAACAAGTTTATCAAGAAAGAAGCCTGAAATCTCCGAAATTCAAATAGGCGGAGGAACAATACAGCAACAAGTCGATTACGCAAAACAATTGTTAGGTAAAACTGTTACACCTGACGAGGTCTTTAAAGACGGTCAATACATTGACATTGCAGGCGTAACTGTTGGCAAAGGCTTCCAAGGTCCAGTTAAACGTTGGGGAGTTACTTGCCTCCAACATAAAGGTCGTAAAACCAAACGCGGCATCGCTACGCTCGGTCCATGGAACCCTCACCACTTAATGTATTCAGTTGCAAGAGCCGGCCAAATGGGATACCACCAAAGAATAGAATTTAATAAACGTATTCTCAAAATCGGTAAGGATGGCAAAGAAGTAACCGTTAAAGGTGGCTTTATCCGATACGGCGAAGTTAAAGGGCCCTACATTCTAATTGATGGTAGTGTTCCAGGAACTGAAAAACGTCAAATACGTTTACGTGTTCCTGCACGTCCACCAACCGAAGTTCCAGAGGCTGCGCCGCAAGTAACATATATCTCATTAGATTCCCCACAAGGAAAATAAGGTGAAATGATCCATGGTAGAACAAAAAACCGCAGAAATCTTTGACCTACAAGGCAAAGCAACAGGAAAAGTTACACTTCCAAGTGTCTTCTTTACACCAGTAAGACCAGACGTGATTAAACGTGCTGTGTTAGCAATCCAATCTAACCGTCTCCAACCACAAGGCAGAGACCCAATGGCTGGAAAAAGAACTACTGCAGAATCACGCGGAACAGGTATGGGTGCTTCAAGAATTCCCCGAATTAAAGGCGGAAGCGGAAGAGCAGGATTTGCTCCAAGCACCGTAGGCGGAAGACAACCACATCCACCAAAAGCAGAGAAAACTATTGTTAAAGGAATTCCAAAGAAAGAAGCACGATTAGCATTAGCTTCTGCTATTGCAGCAACGGCTCAAAAGGATTTTGTTGTAGCACGCGGTCACAAGGTTGAAAAAGTTGTACAATTACCATTAATTGTTGATAATGCAATTGAAAGCCTAACCAAAGCTAAAGAAGTTGAAGATGCTTTTGTAAAGCTTGGGATCGAAGCTGACTTGATTCGTGTTCGAGAGAGCCGTAACATTCGCGCTGGAAAAGGTAAACTTAGAGGACGAAAGATTAAGCAAGCAATTGGAGCACTCATAGTTGTTGTTAACAATGTTTCCTTAATGAGTGCTGCAAGCAATCTTCCAGGTGTTCAAGTAACGACCGTTGCTAACCTTAACACTGAAATCTTAGCTCCTGGTACTCATCCAGGCAGGTTGACAGTTTGGAGCAACGATGCAATTGAGCAATTAAAGACTATTTATGGAGAAAATGCATAATGGATCTTAACGAAATAATCTTTTATCCATTAATGACTGAATCAGCAAGTCTAATGGTTGAAAAAGACAACAAACTAATCTTCATTGTTAACTTGAAAGCTGGCAAAGAAGATGTCAAACGTGCAGTAGAACAACTCTATGAGGTTAAAGTAAGTAAAATAAACTTACTAATTACCCCTCAAGGCGAAAAGAAAGCTTTTGTTAAGCTAACACCTGAATATAGGGCATCTGACGTAGCAATCAAATTAGGAATCCTCTAAAATTAGAAAGAAGGCATGACTTATGGGAAAGAGAATTCGTGTACAAAGACGTGGACGCGGTGGACAAAACTTCAGAGCTTCAACTCATAAACGTGTAGCCCCTGCAAAGTATCCATTCGTGAAGTCACCAAAAGAAGTTTACGATATAGTTTTAACTGGTACAATTGATGAACTAGTTCACGATCCAGGTCGTGGTTCACCACTATCACTTGTAAGATTCGATAACGGTTTAACATGTTACACCATTGTTCCTGAAGGGGTATTCATGGGACAACAAATCAGCCTTGGCGGAAAAGCTTCGGTAGAAATAGGAAATATTATGCCACTTGGAAAAATCACTGAAGGCACCTTAGTCTGTGACCTTGAACTTCGTCCAGGTGATGGAGGTAAAATGGCTCGCTCTTCAGGTGCATATGCTACAGTGGTTGGTCACACTCCTCAAGGCACCATGATTAGATTACCCTCCGGCAGAACACGATACATCGACGATTTCTGTATGGCGACAATAGGTGTTGTTTCAGCTTCCGGTCGAATGGAAAAACCATTCCTTAAAGCAGGTGAGAAATACCACCTTATGAAAGCTAAGGGTCACAAGTATCCAAGAACTAGCGGTCGTAAAATGGTTCCAGCTGTTCACCCATATGGTAGCAGCAAGCGAAGCGCACGCAGAACAACAACTACAAGTCACGGTGCACCTCCAGGACAGAAAGTCGGTTTGATCGCTGCAAGAGGACCAGGACAAAAGAAGAAACGTGCAATACGTTAAATAAAGGAAAAATAAAACTAAAGGTTAGATGAAAAATGCCAAAAGAATTTAGTTACCGTGGACACAGCCTTGAAAGTCTATCAGGCATGTCTATGGATGAATTCATTAATTTGCTACCAGCAAGGCAAAGAAGAAGCCTACAACGCGGATTAACACCAGAACAGCGCATACTACTAGAAAAATTACGTGACGCCAAAGAAGCTCAAAAGAAAGGCAAAGAAGTAAACTTGAAAACCCATGTTCGAGATTTAATTATTCTTCCCGAAATGGTGGGTGCAAAAGTTCAAGTACATAATGGCAAAGAATTCGTCGCATTAGACATTAAGCCACAAATGATCGGTCACTACCTTGGTGAATTCGCCATAACCAACAAACCGGTTAGGCATGGTACTCCAGGTATTGGTGCATCAAGATCATCAATGTATGTGCCACTAAAGTAAAACAACTTCTTTCCTCAATTTTCTGATTTTTTAATTTTTATTCTGTGTTTTGTTGATGCTTTTGTATACAGAACTAGGATAGACTACTTAGTTTTTCAACTGATTGTCCATAGTATTTTTTTGTTGTTTACTTTTCTCCTAATTTCATAAATTTGTTTTTATCTACTAAAGTATTGTACACAAAAACTTCGTGCTTATTGTACTGGCTAAAAAATAGGGCGTCAAAATTTATTGGTAAAGAACCATAAAAAGAAGCTAAAAATAAAAAAATTAAGGCGATTTTAAAGGATACCTTGATCGACCATGGAATCTGCTACTTTAATGAAGCCGCCTATGTTAGCTCCATTAACATAGTTAACGAAGTCGCCTTCTTTACCATACTTTACGCATGTTGCATGAATTGCTTTCATGATGTTGTGCAATTTTTCGTCAACTTCTTCTTTTGTCCATGAAATACGCATGCTGTTTTGTGACATTTCAAGTCCTGAAGTTGCTACTCCGCCTGCGTTTGCAGCTTTTCCTGGGGCGTAAAGAATCTTTGCTTTAATGAAAACTTCAACTCCTTCTGGTTCAGTCGGCATGTTAGCGCCTTCAGCAACACAGATGCATCCGTTTTTGACTAGAATTTTTGCGTCTTCGCCGCTTAGTTCGTTTTGAGTGGCGCATGGAAGTGCCACGTCACATTTTATGCACCATGGACGTTTACACGCCATGTATACTGCATTCTTGAACTTCTTTGCGTATTCACTTATGCGTCCGCGTTTATTGTTCTTTAGATCCATAACAAAGGCTAATTTTTCTGTGTCAATCCCATCTTTATCATAGATTGTTCCATCAGAATCTGATAGGGCAACGACTTTTCCGCCTAATTGATTTACTTTCTCAACTGCGTATTGAGCGACGTTACCTGAACCAGAGATAGTAACGATCTTTCCTTTGAATGATTGATTTCTTGTCTTCAACATTTCATCAGCAAAATAGGTTACTCCATAACCTGTAGCTTCTGGTCTTATCAAGCTCCCTCCCCAATTGAGGGCTTTACCAGTTAAAACTCCTGTAAATTCATTCTGAAGTTTTTTATACATTCCAAACATGAAGCCAACTTCTCTTCCACCAACACCTATGTCGCCAGCTGGAACATCAGTGTTTGGTCCAATGTGGCGTCTTAATTCAGTCATGAAGGCTTGACAGAAACGCATTACTTCTGCATCACTTTTGCCTTTTGGATCAAAGTCTGATCCTCCTTTGCCGCCTCCCATTGGAAGTGTGGTTAGCGAGTTTTTAAAGACCTGTTCAAAAGCTAAGAATTTGAGTATGCTCAAGTTGACTGTTGGGTGTAATCGTAATCCTCCTTTGTAGGGGCCGATTGCTCCGTTCATTTGAATTCGGTAGCCTTTGTTAACTTGTACTTCAGATCGGAAGAGCCTGAACATTATGATTCTCTCTGGTTCAACAATTCTTTCAAGAATGCCTGCTGCCTGATACTTTGGATTCTTTTCTATTATAGGCCAGATCGATTCAATAACTTCGGAAACGGCTTGGTGAAATTCTGGCTGATTTGGATTCCTTTCTTTAACATATTTCATAAATTCGGCGGGTGATTTGTACATCCATTTCCCTCTTAACATGTAAGTTTAATGTTTGATCGATGATTTTCTATTTAATGCTATGTGATATATAACACATTCAATAAACGTAAATACTCTTAGGATAAATGAAACATATGTTTATAGCCTATAAATATCAAAAAGAAATTTATTCAAACAAATGATAGTAAATCATTTAACTGTTAAAGAACCTTTTGGGCTGATGAATTTCCATCCTTCAGACACTTTGGACAAACACAACTAAATGGCAAATCCTTAGTAGCACATGACTCAGTATACTTGCAAGTAGAACAAGCAAAATCTGTTCCACAACTAATGCAGCTTTGAGTAAAAGAAACCTCAGACTTCAAAATATCAACTAAAGCATCTCGTAACCTGTCAATGTTATTATAATTCTTGATACTATAGCAACCCTTCTCACGATTATAATCCAAACCAAGCCTAAGTAACAATACGAACTTGTCTTTTTCCACACGCGGTAGCCTAAAACCACTTTTATTCAAAACAACCATAATAGTCTCTCCTAAAACATTTTCATATTAATAATAAAATCAACTTCTTCAGGCGTTAACTTGAACCATTCAACAAGTGGATGTGCCTTTTTCTTTTGAAGCATTAGCTTAAGATATGGAACAAAAATTCTTTTAGCTTCGCTTTTACTTACGTGACATTGGACACCAATTTTAGAACAGATATTGGTAAGTATCGTTCTTTTGCCTTTTGTCCAAAAAAGAGTAATAACCCTAATTGGAGGTGTAATAAAATCAAATGGTTTATAGGTTTCTGGTGCAACCGCTGCAGCTTGTGCTAAACTGTTAAAGAAATACTTCAAAAGGTGCCACTCTTCTGTTCCAACTCTACCCCGGTAAACATCTGCTTTAGAAACATAGTCATATGCTTTAGCAAGACAAATTGAATCAGTATACCTTTTTGGCATGTTATCGCTTATGGCCATTAAAAGATCGTCATATTCAACATTTGAGTAACTCAGAAGCATTGATGCTTCACCAACATTTTTTACAGAAAAATAATTCTTCAAAGTGTCATAGAGACTAACATCCTTATTTCGAATTCCTAGAGCCAAAGTGTCTTGTAATGTTAATATTTTGCCTTCTTCGGCTAAACCTTGCAGGTCATTTATTGCAGAGCGAACGTCACCTCTACTGTTTAAAGCAATTTTTTCCAAAGCCTCAAACTCAGCTTGAATATGCTCTTGTTGACAAATTTTCTGCAGAGCTGTAATAATAAGCGGTATACGAACCTGCTGGAAGCGGATAAGTAGACATTCCTTTTTTAATGGTCTTAACTTCTCAATGTCTGGATCGTTAGCAGCCATAATAACTGGAACACGAGATTGTTCAATAATTTTAATTATGGCGCCCACACCTCCTCGATCCTCGTTGCCTGCAATACCATCCACTTCATCAAGAAAAACAAGGTTACCTTTGGTTTCACGAGAAAACGTGTCTAACGCCACAAAAGATGTAGCTGGTCCGGCAATCCGGTTTACTGCTTTTTCTGTTCGCGCATCACTAGCATTCATCTCGATAATTACATAGTTAAATTCATTCGCTGCAGCGTTAACAAGAGTAGTTTTGCCAACACCTGGAGGGCCATAAAGAAGTACTGCTTTTTTCGAACGACGTTTGTTTGTTAACCAATCGACAAAAAGAGCTTTCGCTTCTTCATTACCAATTACTTCTTTAATTGTTTTCGGCCGGTATTTTTCGACCCACAGGTCGTTTCTCAACTGCTCTCCCCTGCTACTTTACCAACCTTAGCAAATTGTGCTAATAGTGCACTTAACTGGATATCATTGTTTGCACCTTGCGTCAACCGATAATCATACTCTCCTAAAATATTACTTAATTCAGCTTTCTGCTCTGGAGTAATATAAGAAATTTTAAACAATTCTTTTTGCATTTGACGAATAATCTCTGCGCCAGTAAAGCCATACGAGCCGATGATGTCATACATTATTCTTCTTGCTTCAATAAAATCGCCGTTCAAAGCTTTGTTTAGCATCATTTGAATTTGCTTAGGACTTGCTTCACCGACAACTTGTAAAACTGTTTTTTCATCAATAACACCGCCTCCCTCCTTGTATGCTGATGCTGTCTGCAACGCGTTTATTGCATGTCTTAGATCTCCTTCCGCATAATCTACTAATGCTTGAGCGGCTTCTGGAGTAAGATTAACATTTTCTTTCTTAGCTATGCATTGAAGGTGTTCTTTCATTGCTGTTCTATCTAATCTAGAAAAGCGGAAAATTGCGCATCTACTTTGGATAGGTTCAATAATTTTGCTTGACTGATTACATATCAAGATGAATCTTGAAGTGCGGGAACTAGTTTCCATTATCCTTCTTAGTGCTGTTTGCGCTGCGCCAGTCATTTGGTCACATTCATCTAGGATAATAAGTGCAAATGGTACGTCTCCAAATGCTCCTCTGCTATAGCGAGAAAAATCTTTAACTCTATCACGTACAGTATCGATTCCTCTTTCGTCTGAAGCATTCAATTCTAAGGTGAATGATTTCCAATTTTGTCCGAACAATTCATGTGCGATACAAAGGGCAACTGTAGTTTTTCCAGTGCCTGGAATTCCTGCTAGCATAAGATGCGGCATAGTTTTTGGGTTTCTCATAAAAGCCTTGAGGCTTTCAACTATGTCGCGTAAATCCACAACCTCATCAAGGGTTTTTGGGCGGTATTTTTCTACCCACATAAGTGCTTCTTCGTTAACTGCCATTAAATTGAACCTTCTACAATAAATTATTACAATAACGCTGCCTATTTACTAATTTACCTTTCCTATAAAACACCAGTTTAATAAAATAAAATAGCGTTTGGTATTTTTACCCGATTTTACTGCCTTCAGCAATATCCTTTTCAGGTTGTAGCACTGAAACATTTCCTAACTCATCCTCAGCAGCTAAAACCATACATTGAGATTCAATACCTGCAAGCATTCTTCGCTGAAGATTTAGTAGAAAAACACATTTCCTTCCAACTAATTCCTCAGGCTTATAATACTTAAGAAGTCCAGCAATTGCTTGCCTTTTTTCAGTGCCAAAATCTATTAAGAGTCGAATTAATTTTTTTGATTCTGGAACCTGTGTAGCCTCTATTACTTTCCCGATTCTTAAATCAAGTTTTTCGAAATCGCTAAATGTAATTTCAGTTGCGGCCATTGCTATTCACTGCTAACCGTTAAGCTTACCAGTAAGATATTTTTTTTGCTACACATGTTTCATTTTTTCTTTTTGCTAACTCTCGGCTTTTTAGGCTTGTTTGGTTCAAAACTTTTTAGATAATCCTCAAGAGATTTCCTGCGCACTTCTGTTGTTATGTCTCCCCTTGTAGCCTCAATAATTTTTCTCGCAACATCAGATTTTCTACGTAGACCTGGAACAAGCATATAGGCTTCATCAAGCGCGAGCAACTCGATAAAAATCTCATCCATCACAGTGAGGCATCTCTCTCCTTTTTTTGAATCTCCCTCCCGCAGAGCATCTAATGCGAGTCGCCTATATTCTCCTATAACATCTGCTAAACCTAAAGCATAATCAACCGAAGGAACGTCAATTTCTTCAGCTGAAATAAAACGATCCTCTTTAACTAAAGTTAAAAAGATGTTTGCTTCTGAATATTCCTGCAATGCAGCACTAAACATGCCGCCATAAACGATCTCAGGATAATCTTTCGTTAAAGTCTCAAGACTTTGAATTCTAACTTTGGCTTCTTTAATCATTTTATCTGCGTCTTTTTGTTTTTTTTGATGAACGAGAAGTATAGCTTGTTTTGAAAGACTGGTTATTTTCCGCATGTTCTCATGGGTTTCTTCTCGCACTTTATCTTTTTTCATAAGGTCATTTTTTACTTGGCCTAAGACTGACTTTAACGTAGTCAAGTTATCTTCATCCTTGGTATAGTAAAATGCGTCTTCTTATTTATCCATTGTAAAAATATAGAATTTTAGGTAAACACTGTAAGGTTTATGCTTCGGGTTCTTCAGAACCAGTCCATTTTTCGATTAAGAGTTTATGCTCTCCAAGTGTAAAGCTAACCTTAACAAATATTGAGTCTGCGCCTTTAAATGGGAACATACTGTCTTCTGCGAGGTCTTTCGGAAGATAAATCAAGTATTTACCGTCCTTTCTCCTGAATAAGCGTCCTCTTCCTTCGCTTACCATAGTCAACACCACCAATTAAATGGCTGGTTAAACTTAGGGTCAAAAGTTCCTATATAAGGTTATCCCAAATAGCTTTTACTTAAAATTTTAACTATAATTATTCAATATTTTCGTTATCAATACTGCTTTTTCGTTTCTGTTTAAGGATTATTTGGCTTTTTTGCTTAGTAAAACCACTCTGCTATCCGCTGATTCATTGATAATACAATAACCTGTCTTTTCAGCTAATTTTGAAGCAAAGTCCTCAACTTCCGGCAATTGAGGCATATTATCAAAACCGAGCCGTAAATTTGAGAAACCAATATGCATGTATGCTTTAGTTTCAATAAAAGTGGGATTCGTTTTTTCTATTAACTTTGCATACTCCTCAATTAAGTTCATATTGTGACCCTTAACTAGTGTCATTCGAACAACTGTACGGCATTTAAAACTCTGCATATAGTCTAAAGTTTCGTTCAATTTTTTCCAAGCATTAGGCATCAATGGACGACATACTTTATTGTAAACTTGTTCATTGGGGGCACACAAGGAAACATACAGTTGAGTTGGCTCTTGGCTAATGTTTGAAAGCCTATCCGGTAGAGTTCCATTCGAAACCAAGAAAGTTGTTAAACCTTTTTGATGGTAAGTACGTATTAATTCTCCTATATTTGGGTAAAGTGTTGGTTCACCAGTTAAACTGATTGCTACTTGTTTTGGGCTTAAAGCTTCAGTTAGTTTACGCCAATCTGTCTTAGGATTGCCTTTATAGCCCGTTAAAATTCTTTCTTGCGCCTTAAAACTTCCTGCAACAATATCTTCAGGAGAATCAACATGTGAATATTTCATCTCGTCCCATGTAACCTGTAAATCTCCGCTTTGGGCTCTCCAACAGAATAGACAATGTTGTGTGCAGTAATAAAGAGAAGGTGACATCTGAATACATCTATGGCTTTTAATTCCATAGAACTTTTCTTTATAGCAGACTCTACCGTTAACTATAGATTCATAAAGCCATTTACATCGTTTTACAGCTGAATGGTTCCCTATGATGTGATACGACTGCTTTTTTAATGTCTGTATAAGCTTCTTTGGAATATTTTCCTCCAATATTACA